>PPYF01676356.1_pt1 | contig 9994 bp, 10 predicted proteins | sample 1559871 | NCBI WGS metagenome assembly PPYF01 (sample SAMN08240021, study PRJNA423297) | Human gut metagenome, whole genome shotgun sequencing project. | reverse complement strand
TTTGTACTCAGTATTTTAAATAATCAGATAATATTACTTATGTTACAACCCGAATTGAAATTTCGTCGAGATAAAATACGCTATTTGATGGCTCAACAAGGCATTGATGCTGCCCTGATAGCTTGTAATGTAAATTTGCTTTATACGTATGGTGAGATAGTGAACGGCTATCTTTATTTACCGCTTCATTCACCGGCACTTCTCTTTGTAAAACGTCCTAATAATATTGTGGGAGAATTTGTATTCCCTATTCGTAAACCTGAGCAGATAGTGGACTTGTTAAAAGAAAATGGTATACCTGTAGCTTCAAAGATAATGTTGGAAGGCGGGGAACTGCCTTATGCGGACTATATGCGTCTTGCATCTCTTTTTCCTGAATCGGAGGTCGTGGATGGAACTGCTATTATTCGTGAAGCGCGTAGCGTAAAGACTCCGCTGGAGATTGAACTTTTTCGTCGGTCGGCTGCTTTACATGCTCGAGCATATAGTAAGATTCCCGATGTATACCATCCGGGGATGACTGATCGTGAACTATCTGTTGAGGTGGAACGCCTGATGCGACTGGAAGGTTGTCTGGGAATATTCAGAGTATTTGGTCAGAGTATGGAGATATTTATGGGAAGTGTGTTGGCCGGAGATAATGCAGCTACTCCTTCGCCTTATGATTTTGCCTTAGGTGGTAAGGGATTGGATCCGTCTTTGCCCGGAGGAATGAATGGAACTTTGTTGAAAGAGGGGTATAGTGTAATGGTGGATATAGGGGGAAACTTTTACGGATATATGTGCGATATGAGTCGTGTGTTCTCCATTGGAAAATTAAATGATGAGGCTTATGCAGCTCATCAAGTCTGTCTTGAAGTGCAGGATAAGGTTGCCTCTATGACGGCGCCTGGTGTGGTGTGCGAGGATCTTTATAATGCGGCCATTGAGATCGTGACGAAAGCCGGATTTGCCGATCGTTTTATGGGGGTGTCCCAACAGGCACGTTTTATAGGACACGGCATCGGGTTGGAAATCAATGAGGCACCAGTGTTGGCTCCGCGTATCCGGAGGGAGTTGGAAGAGGGAATGGTGTTTGCCCTTGAACCTAAAATCGTATTGCCGGGAGTAGGACCGGTCGGCATTGAAAATTCTTGGGTAGTTACAGAAAACGGAGCCGGCAAACTGACCATTTGTAATGAGGAGATTATAGAGCTTTGATTCCTTGGATGTAAATATTGAAGCGGAAATATCAAAAAAACGAAAAATTTTATGGTTCTTGTTCTAGTGTCATTGGGGGCAAAGTGAAGAACTTGAATATAAAAAAGATCCCGAAACTTTTAGTTTCGGGATCTTACATGGTTTGAAGTATATTTTTTATTCCCACTCAATGGTCGCATTGGGTTTGGGCGACAGGTCATAGCATACGCGGTTCACATTCTTTACTTCTTTTAGAATACGGTCGGTAATTTTCATCAGAATGGACCAGTCTATCGGTTCGATAGTAGCTGTCATAGCATCTACGGTGTTGACAGCTCGGATAATAACAGGCCAGTCAAATGAACGGGCATTGTCACGCACGCCTACTGATTTGAAATCGGGTACTACGGTGAAATATTGCCATACTTTCTTGTCCAAGCCTGCCAGTTGGAATTCTTCACGCAAGATGGCGTCCGATTCGCGAACAGCTTCCAGGCGGTCACGAGTGATAGCCCCCAAACAGCGCACTCCCAAACCAGGACCAGGGAACGGCTGACGGTAGACCATGTCGTATGGTAAACCAAGTTCCACTCCGCAGGCACGGACTTCGTCTTTGAACAACTCGGTCTGTAGCATCCACGTAAATCAAATTAGCGTTCAACTGATTTTTGAAAACTTCAATTACTGCTTCCGATTCACCTTTGCGCATTAATCCATGGTTCACATGTACGCAGACCAGATTATTGCCGATGGCTTTCAGCAACAGGGCTGCTACTACAGAACTGTCTACACCTCCGGAAAGTGCCAATAATACTTTCTTGTCGCCTACCTGGCGGCGGATCAATTCAATCTGGTCATTGACAAAGTTTGTCATATTCCAGTTAGCCTCTGCCTTGCAGGTATCAAAAACAAACGATTGTACAGCATTCTTTATTGTTTCCACATCATCCGTCAGTTGGGGAAGCTTCACTTCGCAACATGCTTTGTCATGACCGGCAGCCATTACGGGGATCCCTGCTTTGTAAATCTCGGGAAGCACGTCAATATCCACTCCGTCAATTACATGGTTGGGACCGCCATTGATAATGACACCCTTTACATTGGGCAATGCTGTCAGCTCAGCGGCTGTGATATCGTGCGGGTAAATTTCACTATATACACCCAAAGCACGAATGGCTCTGGCAAGCACGGTGTTTTCGGTGCTTCCCAAATCCAAGATAACAATCATATCTTGTTTCATTCCGTTATGTTGTTTTTAAGTTATTAGTTGGTTGTCTATTATTCCCACTCAATTGTGGCAGGCGGTTTGGACGAGATATCATAGCATACGCGGTTTACACCTTTTACTTTATTGATTATGTCGTTTGAAACCTTAGCCATAAATTCATAGGGAAGATGAGCCCAGTCGGCGGTCATGGCATCCGTACTGGTTACGGCACGTAGGGCAACGGCACGTTCGTATGTACGTTCGTCCCCCATTACTCCCACACTTTGTACGGGTAGCAAGATTACGCCTGCCTGCCATACTTGGTGGTAAAGGGATGTTTCGTTTCCGTCCGAGTCTTTCACTTTCCAGTCTCTCAATCCTTGGATATAGATATCATCGGCGTCTTGCAGAATACGTACTTTCTCAGGAGTGATATCACCCAAAATACGTACCGCAAGTCCTGGTCCGGGGAATGGATGGCGTGTAATCAGATGTTCCGGCATACCTAGTTCACGACCTACGTGGCGTACTTCATCCTTGAATAGCAGACGCAGAGGCTCGCATAGTTTCAAATTCATTTTTTCGGGCAGTCCACCTACGTTGTGATGACTTTTGATTACAGTGCCGGTGATACTTAATGACTCGATACAGTCAGGATAAATGGTACCTTGTGCCAGCCATTTCACATCTTTAATTTTATGAGCTTCTTCATCGAATACGTCAATAAAACCTTTGCCGATAATCTTACGCTTCTTCTCAGGTTCTTCCACACCTGCCAGTTCACTGAAGAATTTTTGGCTGGCATCCACTCCGATTACATTCAGTCCGAGACATTCATAATCATGGAGTACATTTTTGAATTCGTTCTTACGCAGCATGCCGTGATCTACAAAAATGCAGGTAAGATTCTTGCCTATCGCTTTATTTAATAATACGGCTGCCACAGATGAGTCTACTCCGCCACTCAGCCCCAGTACTACTTTGTCATTTCCCAGTTGCGCTTTCAGTTCGGCTACAGTCGTTTCAATGAAAGAGGCAGCGCTCCAGTCCTGTTTCCCCCCGCAAATGTCGACTACAAAATTTTTCAGAAGCTGGGTTCCGTCTTCACTGTGGAACACTTCCGGGTGGAACTGTACTCCCCATACTTTCTCTTCCTTTATTTGATAAGCAGCGATGGCTACTTTATCTGTTGAAGCGATAATTTTGAAATTCTCCGGAATGGCAGTGATGGTATCTCCGTGGCTCATCCATACTTGTGAGTGTTCACGGACGTTCTTCAATAGTGGGTTCTCTTGGTCGAAAGTGGAAAGGTGTGCACGTCCGTATTCACGTGTGCCGGCCGGCTCCACTTTCCCACCGTTTGTATAAGACATGAACTGTGCACCATAGCAGATACCCAAAATAGGATACTTTCCGCGAATGTCACTCAAATCGACTTTAAAGGCGCTTTCATCATACACCGAGAAAGGGCTTCCCGAAAGGATAACGCCGATTATGGACGGATCATTGTGTGGAAATTTGTTGTAAGGCACAATCTCGCAATAAGTATTCAGTTCGCGAACGCGACGGGCTATGAGCTTTTTTTGTGTGGATAATATTTTATTTTTTGCCAGCCTGTTCCTTCAACAAGTCACGGATTTCTGTAAGTAATACCTCTTCCTTGCTAGGGGCAGGTGGGGCGGCGGGAGCAGGAACTTCTTCTTTCTTGCGATTCAGCTTGGCAAGTAATCTTATAAATAAGAATATAGAAAAAGCAATGATGATAAAGTCGAAAGTAGCTTGTAGGAAGTTGCCATAATTCAACGTTACGGCAGCTTTTTCAACTCCATCCACTACTTCGGCCGGCTTTAATTGTAGTTTCAAATCTGTAAAGTTCACGCCACCTACCAGCAATCCGATGGGAGGCATGATGACATCGGCCACAATGGAAGATACTATTTTACCGAAGGCTCCGCCGATGATGACACCGACTGCCATGTCAATGACGTTTCCGCGCATTGCGAACGCCTTAAAATCTTGCAAGAAGCTGCTTTTTCCCATTTTTTTTTATTTTAATATGAATTTATGTGCGAATATAAAAACAAATTCTTATTTTTGCACCGCGTTTAGGAAATAAATACTAAACGTTTAACAACATTCCAACGTAGAGTGTTTAAAAGCTATATTATAAAACCTTTAAAATTTAAACAAAATGATTAAAGTAGGTATTAACGGATTTGGTCGTATCGGCCGTTTTGTATTCCGTGCAGCTCAGAAAAGAAACGATATTCAGATCGTAGGTATCAATGACCTTTGCCCGGTTGATTACTTAGCATATATGTTGAAGTATGACACTATGCACGGACAATTTGACGGTACTATCGAAGCTGACGTAGAAAATAGCAAATTGATCGTGAACGGCAATGCAATCCGCGTAACAGCTGAAAGAAATCCGGCTGACTTGAAGTGGGATGCAATCGGTGCTGAATACGTAGTTGAATCTACTGGTTTGTTCTTGACTAAAGAAAAAGCTCAGGCTCATATTGAAGCTGGTGCTAAATATGTAGTTATGTCAGCTCCTTCTAAAGATGATACTCCGATGTTCGTTTGCGGTGTAAACGAAAAGACTTATGTTAAAGGTACTCAGTTCGTTTCTAACGCTTCTTGTACTACTAACTGTTTGGCTCCTATCGCTAAGGTATTGAATGACAAATGGGGTATCACTGACGGTTTGATGACTACAGTTCACTCTACAACAGCTACTCAGAAAACAGTTGACGGTCCTTCTATGAAAGACTGGAGAGGTGGTCGTGCTGCTTCTGGTAACATTATCCCTTCATCTACCGGTGCTGCTAAAGCTGTAGGTAAAGTTATTCCTGAATTGAACGGTAAATTGACTGGTATGTCAATGCGTGTTCCGACTTTGGATGTTTCTGTAGTTGACTTGACAGTTAACTTGGCTAAACCGGCTACATATGCTGAAATCTGTGCAGCTATGAAAGAAGCTTCTGAAGGTGAATTGGCTGGCGTATTGGGTTACACTGAAGATGCAGTTGTTTCTTCTGACTTCTTGGGTGATACTCGTACTTCTATCTTCGATGCTAAAGCTGGTATCGCTTTGACTGATACTTTTGTTAAGGTGGTTTCTTGGTATGACAACGAAATCGGTTACTCTAACAAAGTATTGGATTTGATTGCTCACATGGCTTCTGTAAACTGCTAATCAGTTAAAAACCATATAGCGAAAGCCGTCTGAAGTAATTCGGACGGCTTTTTTTTATGTAGTTTTGCGTGCTAAGTTGCACATTTTCGTTATCTTTGTGCGACTGTTACAAAAACTTAGGATGGAAAAGTACGATTTGATAACGATATTAGGACCTACCGCTTCAGGAAAGACTCCTTTGGCAGCGGCTTTAGCTTACAAGTTGGATACCGAAATTATCAGTGGAGATAGCCGGCAGGTATATCGCCGGATGGATTTAGGTACGGGAAAGGATTTGGAAGACTATGTCGTGAATGGACAGCAAATACCTTACCATCTGATAGACATTGTAGACCCCGGATATAAATATAATGTATTTGAATTTCAACGTGATTTTTTGAATGCTTATGATCAAGTGAGATGGAAAGACAAACTTCCTATATTATGCGGAGGTACGGGGATGTATCTTGAATCCGTGTTGAAGGGATATAGGCTGCTTCCTGTTCCAGAGAATCCCAAACTTAGGGACTCGTTAGCAGATAAATCATTAGCGGAACTCACCCGGTTGTTGTCAACTTACAGGAAACTTCATAACTCTACGGACGTAGATACTGTAAAGCGGGCTATCCGGGCCATTGAAATAGAAGAGTATTACAAGCACCAATCAGCGGAATACCGTGAGTTCCCGCAAATTCATAGTTTGATCATTGGAGTAGATATAGCTCGTGAGTTACGTCGTGAAAAAATATCCCACCGTTTGAAGCAGCGTTTGGATGAAGGGATGGTAAACGAAGTGAAGGCTTTGTTGGATAGTGGTATTTCTTCCGAGGATTTGATTTATTACGGATTGGAATATAAGTATTTGACTTTATATGTCTTGGGTAAACTTTCTTTCAATGAAATGTTTCATCAATTGGAAATAGCTATCCATCAATTTGCCAAACGGCAGATGACCTGGTTCCGGGGCATGGAGCGGCGAGGGTTCACTATACATTGGCTGGATGCTTGCCTGCCTATGGAAGATAAGGTGGAAAAAATCATTAATTTGTTACACACTAAAAACTAAATGTTATGGCTGTAGAACCAAACAGATGGGGGATTATTTATAATCCGAAAGCCGGAAGCCGTAAGACTCAGAAGCGTTGGAATGAGATACGTAGCTATATGGAAAACCGTAAGGTGGTTTTTGACTACGTACAGTCCGAAGGTTTTGGATCGGTGGAACGACTCGCCCGTACCTTGGCTAATAATGGTTATCGAACCATTGTGATTGTAGGTGGAGACGGAGCGATCAATGATGCTATTAACGGTATTATGACTTCTATGGTGGAGGATAAGACAAATATCGCTTTTGGAATCATTCCTAATGGTATTGGTAATGACTTTGCCAAATATTGGGGGTTGGATGAAGATAATTATAAAGCAGCGGTAGATTGGATTATCAATCGTCGTCTGAGGAAAATTGATGTGGGGCGTTGTAATTATTTTGATGGAGAGAAGCACACCTCCCGCTATTTCCTGAATGCCATATATATAGGTTTAGGTGCGCGTATTGTACAGATCTCAGATGGTACCCGCCGTTTTTGGGGAATACGTGAGTTGTCTTTTGCCGCTTCCATGTTCCTGTTGCTGTTTGAACGTAAATTGTACCGTACACATCTTTGTATCAATGGCGAACATATTCGTGGACGTATCATGACGGTATGTGTGGGAAGTGCCCGTGGATACGGTTTGACACCTAGTGCAGTTCCTTATAATGGCTGGTTGGATGTGTCGGTTATTTATCGTCCGGAGTTAATTCAACTTTTCTCGGGTATGTGGATGCTGTTGCAGGGACGTATTTTAAATCATAAAATGGTGAAACCTTATCGTACACGGAAAGTAAAAGTACTACGTGCGCAGAATGCTTCTGTCAGTTTGGACGGGCGTATTTTAGACCGCCATTTTCCTTTGGAAATTACGATCCAGCCGGAAGCTATAACTTTGATTATCCCTAATTAAAAACTATAGATATCCATTTCTTGCTTTAAGGATAGAGGCAGAGTAGATATCTCAATGAATAGACGTAAGATAATGACAATTTCAGATTTAAGAAAGACAGATAATTTCTTTTTACTGGCTGTGGCGGCAGCTCATACCGGAAAGATTGTCAACATCAAGAAAGGACAATTTTTATCACCTGGCGCCATGCGTTTTGCTGCTGACAAAGTGGTGGAGGCGGGTAATGATCAGGTTATGCTGACCGAGCGGGGAACGACTTTCGGGTATCAGGATTTGATTGTAGATTATCGGGGTATTCCGGAAATGCAGACTTTAGGTTTTCCTGTAATTCTGGATGTGACACATTCTTTGCAACAACCTAATCAGACTGCCGGTGTGACAGGTGGTATGCCGCAGCTTATTGAAACGGTAGCCAAGGCTGGCATAGCGGTAGGAGTGGACGGTTTGTTTATGGAAACCCACGAAGACCCTTCTGTCGCTAAGAGTGACGGAGCGAATATGTTGAAACTGGATTTGCTGGAAGGGCTATTGACCAAACTGGTAAGAATCCGCCAAGTGTTATAAATGTTATTCGTTGGGGATTCACAGGTAAGATGGGTTAATTTATTTGGACTATGGGGCAACTTGCATGAATAGTATAAAATAAGGTCGGTTTTTGCAGTAGAAACCGGCCTTACCTTTCTTTCTCCGTCAAAACAGAAAAAAGAATAGAAGCAGATGTGGATTATTTTTTTAGAATATAAGCCTTCATGCGGGCTATATCATTTAAGTAATCTTGCAAATCTTGTTCATGGTCTTCTTCTTCTGCCATAATATGTTTGGCAATATCACAAGTGGTGAAGTCAATTCCGTTTGTGAATTCAGCAATTTGCTGATAGCGGTAGATGGCACAACGTTCGGATTCTACATTTTGTTTCAACAAGATTTCCGAACCGAAATCTACGGGCGCATCATATTTGCAGCGAGCTAAATCAAACCATTGTTTAGGGTCAAGTACGGGTACGCCTTCCAATTCAATGATACGGTCGGCCAATAATTTTGCATGGTTATATTCCTCGGCTGCATGTTCTTGAAACTCGCGTTGTACATCACCGCGCATAGCGCCTTCTACTACGAATGAACCTACCCAGTATTGGTAGAAAGCCAACCATTCTTCGGACAGAGCTGCATTCAGCTGAGCCAATAAGTCCACAATGTCAATTTTATCCTTCAGGATATTCACAGATTCTTTAGCCATAATGTAAAGTTTAAGTTAGTGTTTATTATTATTTAGTCCACAGCGGGTATAGTCATGTCGTCTAACACACCTATGCCTTCCTGGTCTACATCTTTTTTTACGTCAGAACTGGTATAAAGCCAGATACCGAATCCCAGCACAAATAAAATAAGGAGGATGATTCCCCATAATTTACCTTTACTCATAGTTTCTTGGTTTTAGTTTCTTTAATAACAGCTGGTGCTGAAAAAGGTTTTGTAAGTAGAGAAAAAAACAGGCGTCTGTTATGGAAAAACGGACGCCTGTGTGTGTGAAGTATGAATTGATATTAGATTTTATCCTATTTTGCTGATTTTTTTTAGTTTCTCTTCATCAATGATTTTAATTTTTCTACCGTCGATGGTAATCAGTTTTTCAGTTGCAAAGTTAGAAAGCGTACGGATTGCGTTCGAAGTAGTCATATTTGATAAGTTTGCCAAATCTTCTCGTGAAAGGTAAATGCTTAGTGTAGATTCATCTTCTTCTACTCCATAAGTATCTTTCAAAAATAACAGAGATTCCGCCAATCGTCCACGAATATGTTTTTGCGTAAGATTTACGGTTCTTTCATCAGAAATTCCCAAATCTATAGAAAGTTGGCGGATAAAGAACAAAGCTAATTCAGAGTTGTCTTTTATCAGTTTCATAATGGCCGGCATGGGAATAAGGCAGATAGTGCAAGGCTCGAAAGCGGAAGCAGCTGTCACGAAGTTCCCTTCGGCAAAAAAAGCTCGGTATGCGAAATATTCTTTCGTCTTTAATACGCGGATAATCTGGCTACGTCCTCCCACACCTTCTTTGTAGATTTTTACTTTTCCACTAAGAAGACACATAAGGTGCATCGGAGTTTCTCCTTCGCAGTATATCGTCTCATTCTTTTTATACTTCTGTATCGTAAAGTTCTGAGCCAAGAACTCTCTTTGTTCCTGTGTTAAAGGTTGCCATAAGTCTGGTATACTTTCAGCAATCTCAGTTTCTGATAATTCTTTTCTAACCATAAACGTGCTATAAAACCGTGTTATAGAGCACAAATATAAGAAGAAAAAATAAAAGGACGAAGTAATCAGAAGAAAAAAGAAAGATATATTATTAATTTAACGTGAGTTCGAAATAAAATCAAAAAATAGCAAGTTGTCCGTCATTGACAAACTTTACGTCAATGGCGGGCTTC
>PPYF01017409.1_pt1 | contig 9994 bp, 9 predicted proteins | sample 1559871 | NCBI WGS metagenome assembly PPYF01 (sample SAMN08240021, study PRJNA423297) | Human gut metagenome, whole genome shotgun sequencing project. | reverse complement strand
CGCTCAACCCCTCCATGCTCATCTCTGCCCAGATGAAGCAGCTCACCAAGCGCGGCGGCACCCGCAGCGCCGAGGAACTCCTGGAGCTCGTGGGCCTCGACCCCAAGCGTACGCTCGAGAGCTACCCGCATGAGCTTTCCGGTGGCCAGCGTCAGCGTGTTCTGATCGCTATGGCCCTTACCCGCGACCCCAAACTGGTCATCTGTGACGAGCCCACGACCGCTCTGGACGTTACCGTCCAGAAGCAGGTCATCAAGCTGCTCAACGATCTTCAGGCCAAGCTCGGCTTTGCCATGATCTTCGTTTCGCACGACCTGGCGCTGGTCGCCGAGGTCGCCCATAACATCACGGTTATGTACGCCGGTCAGGTTATCGAGCAGGCACCCACCAAGGAGCTGCTCACCAACCCGATTCACGAGTACACCCGCGGTCTTCTGGGTTCCGTTCTGTCCATCGAGAGCGGTTCGGGCCGCCTGCACCAGGTGCCCGGCGCCGTTCCGAGCCCGCGCGATTTCCCCAAGGGCGATCGCTTCGCGCCCCGCTCGAGCCATCCGCGTATTGGCCTGGACACCCGTCCGGTCTTCAAGCGCGTTCCCGGCACCGAGCACTTCTATTCCGAGCTCCCCGACGAGGTGCTCAAGGCAAATGGTTTGACCCCTCACGCGGAGGTGATGTAGATGAGCGAGACCGCAGTCAACGGCGTCGAGCCGATCATCTTCCTTGATGACGTCCACGTCACCTTTAGGACCCGTACCGGTTCGATTCTGCACCCCAACCTGGTTCACGCCGTCCAGGGTGTAACGATTAAGCTCATGCCCGGTCAGACGATCGGCATCGTCGGCGAGTCCGGTTGCGGTAAGTCCACCACCGCCAACGTCATGTGCGGCCTGCAGGCCCCCACGAGCGGCAAGGTCTACTTTAAGGGCAAGGACGTTACCAAACGTACCGCCGAGGACCGTCGCCACATGGGCCGCGTCATCTCGGTCGTGTTCCAGAACCCGGCCACGGCGCTCAACCCCCGCATGGTCGTTCGTGAGCAACTGCTCGACCCCATGCGCGTCCACAACTTGGGTACCGAGGCCGAGCAGGAGAAGCGCGTCAAGGAGCTCTTGGAGCTCACCGGTCTGCCCAGCTCCGCCGCCGAGGTTCTTCCCGGCCAGCTTTCGGGCGGTCAGCGCCAGCGCGTCGCAATTGCCCGTGCCCTGTCGCTGAACCCCGATGCCATCATCGCCGACGAGCCCACCTCGGCTCTGGACGTTTCGGTCCGCGCGCAGATTCTGAACCTGTTGACCGACCTTAAGAAGGAGCTCGGCCTGGCCATGGTGTTCATCAGCCATGACATCCAGACGGTCCGCTATATCTCTGACGACATCATCGTTATGAATGGCGGCAAGATCGTCGAGCAGGGCGAGGCCAAGCAGGTCTTCCAGCACCCCCAGGACCCCTACACCAAGATGCTACTCGGCGCTGCGCCGTCGCTGCTGCATCCCAAGCTCGGCGAGTAGCCTCGCTTTCCCTCCCGTGCGCCCGGTTTCCTTGCCGGGCGCACCTCCGTTGCGATTTCGAAAGGTTGGGTTCACGAGCCATGCCAAGTGCTCAGGAGCTGCAACATCAATTTGGTGAATATCGAGGCGCCATGCCCCGTCCATCAGATTTCGATCTCTTTTGGAAGGACCGCATGGCCGAGGCCGACGCCGTCGGGCTTGACTATGCGATCGAGACGGCATCGGTCACCGATGCCGCGACCTGCCAGCTTTTCGACCTCTGGTATACCGGCATGTGTGGCGCTCGCCTGCATGCCAAGTACCTTAAACCCGTCTCGGACGAGCCCGTGCCATTGGTACTTCAGTTCCATGGGTATCCGGGTGCAAGCCGCAGCTGGTTTGAGCAGGCGTCGTTTGCGGGCATGGGCATGGCGCTCATCGCGCTTGACTGTCCTGGTCAGGGCGGTCCCTCCGAGGATATTGGCGGATTTGAGGGTACGACGGTCGCGGGCCATATTGTCGCCGGTATCGACGGCGATCCGGCCAACCTCTACTATGTCCGTCTGCACCAGGACATTCGCATCCTGTGCCGTATCGTCCGCGAGCTCGAGGGCATCGATTTAGCCCGTGTGTTTGTGAACGGCGCGTCGCAGGGCGGCGGTTTGGGCATTGCGACCTGTGCACTTAACAGCGAGCTTATCAATCGCGCCGCCATCCTCTATCCCTTCCTGTCGGATTTCCGCTTGGTCTGGGATTTGGATGCCGACGACATTGCCTACGAGGGCCTGCGCTATTGGTCTCGCTGGTTTGACGAGGATTCGACTCGTATCGAGGAAGCCTATGCCAAACTGGCGTACTTCGATTCCAAGAACTTTGCCCCTATGGTCAAATGCCCCGTCCTGTTTGGTACGGGCACGGCGGATATCGTCTGTCCGCCGGCAACGCAGTTTGCGGTGTACAACAACCTGTCCTGTGAAAAGCGTCATGAGTTCTTTGAAGGCTTTGGCCACGAGGAGATTCAGGATTTTGACGATCTGATCATTCCGTTTTTCTGCAAGGGAGGGGAGGCTCATGTCTAAGTGCGAGAGCAATGTCAATGAGCTGATTGTCTCCGACCTTGTGGGGATTCCCGGAACGGTCTCGTCAAGGCTCGCTGATTTCCGGGATTGGCGCGGTGATGCTTCTGCGGATGTTTCCGAATTAGAGATAGCCGCTTCGGACCTTGAGGCTTGCGGGCCGAGTATTACGGCGATCGATTTCGCCAATCCGTATGCCCGCTACTCCGAGGTTTCCTTTGAGCTTGGTGGCGATGTGGTCCACGCACGTTTGATCGAGCCTGCCGGTCGCGCCCGAGCATCCGAGCTTGTGCCGCTATGTCTGATGTTTCACGACATCGACCGACCCGTGCGGGGATGGCATCACATGACGAGGTTTGCGGCCATGGGATATGCCGTGCTTGCGCTGAACGATGAGGCGATTGGACCCAGCGATCTGCGGCAGGGGATTACCTCGCCTGCTTTTGTCAGGCGCGTCCGTTGGGGCTGCGCGTTGGCGGAGGTCGCGCGCAATCTTGATGGCATGGACCCCGACCGCATCTTTGCATGGGGCGAGGGTCTTGGCGGCGGAGTCGCGCTGGCGGTTTCTGCTCTGGACGAGCGGGGCCTCGCCTGCACGGCGGTTGCCAATCCGCTTCCTGGCGGCCTCGAGGTGCTGTCGTCTCGGGTGCGCGGATCGGTGCTCATGGGCACATCGCTTATGGATACCGTGAGCGATCCCAAGGATCAGTTTGCCGTATTCAACGGTCTTGAGTGTGACCGGAGGCATATCATCTATGCAAAATACGCTCACGAGCGCATCAATGCGTTCGAAAACGAAGTCGTAGACTTTTTTAACCAAACGTTCTACTCGTGTTCTTTGGCCTAGACGGCCTGGACACTGCCAACAAGAGTGGGTGGCATAGGGCCGCCCGCCAGACAACTAAGGAGATTCTTGTGGCAACTCAGAAATTCACCGGCGTTATCCCTCCCGTCGTTGTTCCCGATACCGAAGATCACCAGCTCGATGTTGCCTCCTTTGAGCGCAGCATCAACCGCATGATCGATGCCGGCGTCGATGGCCTGTTCTTCTTGGGCTCTTCGGGTGAGGTCGTTTTCTCCACCGACGAGCGCCGTCGTCAGATCATCGCCGAGGCCGTGCGCATCGTCGACCACCGTGTGCCTGTTCTGGTCGGCATCATCGATACCGAGACCGAGCGCATGATCGAGCACGGCAAGGTCGCCCAGGAGCTGGGCGCCGATGCCCTCGTCGCCACCTGCCCGTTCTATGCCCTGCAGGGTATGACCGAGGTCGAGGAGCACTTCCGCATCCTGCACGAGGAGCTCGACCTGCCTATCTTTGCCTACGACATTCCCGTGTGCGTTCACACCAAGCTTCCCTGGAAGCTCCTTGCCAAGCTCGGCGCCGAGGGCGTCCTTGCTGGCGTCAAGGATTCCTCGGGTGATGACATCTCGTTCCGTTACCTCGTTCAGGAGAACGAGAAGAACGGCCATCCGATGAGCATCCTCACCGGTCACGAGGTTGTTGTCGACGGCGCTTACCTCGGTGGCGCCGACGGTTCCGTCCCGGGTCTCGCCAACGTTGAGCCCGAGGGCTACGTGCGTCAGTGGAAGGCCGCTCAGGCTGGTGACTGGGCTACCGTCAAGGCCGAGCAGGATCGCCTCAATGAGATTTCGCACATCTGGGATGTCACCTCGGGCGTCCAGGGCTATGCCGGTGGCGTCGGCGCCTTCAAGACCGCTATGAACCTTATGGGCATCTTCGACAGCCCGACCATGCCGCGCCCGGTGAAGGCCATGACCGGCGAGAACGTTGAGGCGATTAAGAGGGTCCTCCAGGACAACGGTCTCCTTTAAAGCTTTTCCAGGCACCCGACCTCGCCGTTCAACCGTGCGGCCATGACCCATTAGGTCAATGGTCACACGGTTTCTCGGCGATCTCGGGCACCTGGAAAACCTTTACCGCGCTGTGGCGGCTAGCCTGACGGCGCATTTCCTGTAGTTGTTTTTATCTCCTAAGGAGAGCGACATGGAGAACAAGTACGTCTGCTCTGTCGATATCGGCGGAACTAAGATCGCGACTGCCATCATGGAGTACCCGGCTGACGGTAGTGTGCCCCATCCCGTTTTTGAGGCCGAGGTTCCTACCGAGGCCCAGGAGGGCGGCGAGGCCGTCTTCCAGCGTATCGAGGCGTCCATCAAGGCTGCTCTCGAGGCGAATCCCGATATCGAGGTCCTCGGTGTCGGTATCGGTGCCGCCGGTGTCGTCGACCCCAAGACGGGCGCCATCGCGTATGCCAACGAGATCATGCCCGGCTGGTCCGGCGTTCAGTTGGGGCCGCGTCTGCGCGAGGACCTCGGTCTCCCCGTTGCCGTTGTGGGCGACGTGCAGGCTCATGCTCTGGGCGAGGCCCACTGGGGTGTCGGCAAGGGCAAGTTCTCCGTCTTGTGCCTGGGCATCGGCACGGGCATCGGCGGCGCATATGTCGAGAACGGCCGCGTGATGCAGGGCTTCCATGGTGCTGCCGGCCATATGGGCCACATCGAGTGCTCGGCTGCCGCCGGCATTCCCTGTGCCTGCGGGCGTTCCGGCCATCTTGAATCGGTTGCTTCGGGCACTTCCATTGGTCGAATGTACGATGAGCGCTTTGGTCGCGTCGACCCCAGCCGTCCTTCGGTTGGTCGCGATGTGAACGACCTGTGCCGTGCGGGCGACGCAAAGGCGACCGAGGTCATCCATGACGCCGGCTTTGCGCTGGGTGCCAGCTTGGGCTCGCTCGCTAACATCTTGGACCCTGAGGTCATCGTGCTTTCGGGCGGCGTGATTCACCAGGGTCCCGATTGGCGTTCGCAGACGTGGAAGGATTCGGTGCACGAGGGCTATGCCAGCCAGGCGCTCGATCCGCTTCAGGACACGCCGATCCTCATCGGTTCGCTGGAGGGCGACGCGCCGCTTATCGGTGCCGCCGAGCATCTTCTTGCCTCGTTGAAGTAAACGTATCTGCTGTAGGAGCCTCCCGAGACAACACGCCTCGGGAGGCTGTTCTGAGAAAGGTTGCAGCCTTATGACCGTCGATCCTTTGATTCAATCCCTGAAGGGTAAACTCGTCGTGAGCGTTCAGGCGTATATGGGCGAGCCGCTTCGTACGCCCGAGACCATGGCTCAAATGTCTCGCGCTTGTGAGCTCGGCGGCGCCGCCGCCATTCGCTGCCAGGGCCTTGCCGACATTGCCGCCATTAAGGGTCGCTGTGAGGTTCCCGTCATCGGCCTGTGGAAGGATGGGCACGAGGGCGTTTACATCACGCCGACGCTGCGTCACGCTCGCGCCTGCGTTGCTGCCGGTGCCGATATCGTGGCGATCGACGCCACCAATCGTCCGCGCCCCGATGGCAAGACGGTCGAGGATACCTTCCGCCCGCTGCACGAGGAGGGTGTGCTCCTGATGGCCGACTGTGCCACCATCGAGGATATTCGTCGTGCTGTCGACATGGGCTTCGACCTGGTATCCACCACGCTTTCTCACGGCGTCGCCGCCATCGACTGCACCATGGCCGATGGCCCCGACCTGCCGCTCCTGCGTCAGGCGACCGAGGAATTCCCCGGCCTTCCCATCATTTGCGAGGGCCGCGTGCATACGCCCGAGGAGGCTCGCGCCGCGATCGATGCTGGCGCCTGGGCCGTTGTCGTCGGCACCGCCATCACGCACCCCACGAGTATTACGAGTTGGTTCAAGGCTGCGCTTGAGGCGTAAGACAGGCCTCGTATCCGCTCGGGGCGGTATACTCAATATAGGCAATTGACCGCGCGGGATCCGGGTTGCTGGGTCCCGCGCTTGTTTTCGGGAGGCAGCACATGCAAAAGGGAGATGCCATGGATGCGGCGGAGCGCTCGGAGCGCATCCCCGATATCGTCATCATCACCGGAATGTCCGGATCGGGCCGCACACAGGCCATGCACGTGTTCGAGGACATGGGCTATTTTTGCATCGATAACCTGCCTCCGCGTCTCATCGCCCAGCTTGCCGAGCTCGTCGGCATCAATACGGGCGTGGGCAGGCATCTCGCCGTTACCTGCGATTTGCGTAGCCAGGGACTGTTTGACGAGTTGCTCGATGCGGTCGCCGCGCTCGAAGAGCGCGAGATGAGCTGCGACATCGTGTTCCTGGAGGCTTCTGACGAGGTGCTGATTCGTCGCTACAGCGAAAATCGCCGCCGCCATCCCATTGCTAAGCCGGGGGAGACTACGGCCGATGCCATTCAGCGCGAGCGCCTTCAGCTGCAGGGCGTGCGCGACCGAGCCGATATGATTATCGACACGAGCCGTCTGCGCACCTCTGCGCTGCGCAACAAGCTACGTATGGCATTTTCCGAGCTGTCCGACCAGCAGCTCATGGACGTTCACGTGTTCTCGTTTGGCTTTAAGCACGGCATGCCCGTCGAGGCGGACATTATGATCGACGTTCGTTTCCTGCCCAATCCGTTCTACGATCCCGAGATGCGCACGATGACCGGTCTCGATAAAAAGGTCTCAGATTTTGTTCTGGACCATCCCAAGACGCAGGAGTTTTGGAAGGCTTGGACACAGCTGCTCGATACGGTGATGCCGGGCTATATCGCGGAGGGCAAGCCACAGCTTTCTATCGCCATCGGCTGCACGGGCGGTCAACACCGCAGCGTTGCCATCGCCGAGGCCACGGCACGTTATTTGGAAGGCGCCCAATATCACGTGAGCATTTCCCACCGCGACCTGTCACGCGCCAACACGAAGGCATAGGCCTGCATGTCGTTTACCGCCGAGGTGCGCGACGAGCTCGCGCGCTGCGAACCCGAATGTGAATACTGCGACTTGTCGACGCTTGCCGCCCTGACGCGTGTGAGCGGTACACTTTCGTTGGCCGGCTCTGGGCGGTATCGTTTGACGGTCGCGACCGAGACGGGCGCCGTCGCGCGCACGATGATCACACTGACGCATCGCATCCTTAAGCTCAAAACGGAATTCACCGTTCGTAAATCGGTCTTGCATAAGGTTCGTAACTATCTCATTACCCTGCCCGATCAACCCGACCTGGACAAGGCTCTGGTGCTGCTGGGCATCCTCGACCGCAGGGGAGGGCTCGTCGCTGGTGTTCCCCGGCATATCGTTGCCCGTCCCTGCTGCAGGCTTGCCTACATCCGCGGCGCGCTCATCGCCGGCGGTTTCGTGGCCGATCCCCGCGGCGACTTTCATTTGGAGATCGCGGTGCAGGGCGAGCAGTATGCCCTGGGACTTTGCGATCTATTGGAGCAGATTGGGGTCCATGCGCGCGTTAACGCGCGGCGCGGGTCCTTTGCCGTCTACATTAAGAGCGCCGAGGAGATCGAGCAGCTCCTAAAGCTGGTCGGCGCCAAGCGCAGCGTTGCCGAGATCGAGGAAGCGCGCGCGGTCAAATTGGTTAAGAACGACGTAAACCGTCGCGTGAATGCCGAGCTGGCCAACCAGACCAGAAGCGCCGGTGCTGCCCAGCATCAGCTTGCGTTGATCGATGAGCTCGAACAGCGGGGTTTGCGCGACACGCTTCCGGACGCCTTGGCGGTCTTTTGCGACCTGCGCGAGCGCTATCCCGATCTGTCACTGCGTGATCTGGGGAAGATGGCTGACCCTCCCTTGTCGAAGTCGGCCCTCTACCATCGAGTTTTGAGGCTTGAAAAGCTCATTGAAGCAAACAGGTAGTTGAGCGAAACTGCTTATATAGGGATTGAACTGCTGTTTTACTCTTTAAAACGTTTTAACGTAAATTTGATTTTCAATTTCGAGCATTCTCGTGAAATTCAAGTCAAAAAAAAGGTATATTAGGCGAGTGGTTAGTTTGTGGGCCTCAACGGCGGGCGCTGTAGCTCGCGGGGGCCTTACGAAAGGAGACACAATGGCAGTAAAGGTTGCTATTAACGGCTTCGGTCGCATCGGTCGTCTGGCTTTCCGTCAGATGTTCGGTCATGAGGGCTCCGAGATCGTCGCTATCAACGACCTCACCTCTCCCGATATGCTCGCTTACCTGCTGAAGTACGACTCCACGCAGGGCAACTACGCTCGCGATCACGAGGTCGTTGCTGGCGAGGATTCCATCACCGTTGACGGCAAGGAGATCAAGATCTACAAGGAGGCCGACGCCAACAACCTGCCTTGGGGCGACCTCGACGTCGACGTCGTTCTCGAGTGCACCGGCTTCTACACCAGCAAGGCTAAGGCTCAGGCCCACATCAACGCTGGCGCCAAGAAGGTCGTCATCTCCGCTCCGGCCGGCAGCGACCTGCCCACCATCGTGTACAACGTCAACCATGAGACGCTGACCGCTGAGGACAACATCATCTCCGCTGCTTCCTGCACCACCAACTGCCTCGCCCCGATGGCCAAGGGTCTGAACGACTTCGCTCCCATCGTGTCCGGCATCATGACCACCATTCACGCCTGGACCGGCGACCAGATGCCGCTCGACGGCCCGCAGCGCAAGGGCAACAAGCGTCGTAGCCGTGCCTGCGCCGTCAACATCGTCCCCAACACCACCGGTGCTGCCAAGGCTATCGGCCTGGTTCTCCCCGAGCTCAACGGTAAGCTCATCGGTGCTGCCCAGCGCGTCCCGACGCCGACCGGCTCCATCACCAACCTCTACGCTGTCGTTGACAAGAAGGTCACCGTCGACGAGGTCAACGCCGCTATGAAGGCCTACGCTGCCACCATCTCCGAGACCTTCGGTTACAACGAGGACGACATCGTCTCCACCGACATCATCGGCGAGACCCACGGCTCCATCTTCGACGCCACTCAGACCATGTGCTCTGACCTCGGCAACGGCCAGACCCTCGTTCAGGTCACCTCTTGGTACGACAACGAGAACTCTTACACCTCTCAGATGGTCCGCACCATCAAGTACTTCGAGAAGTTCGTTGCTTAATTTAGCTTTTAGCGAATAGCTCGTTGAGCGTCTAAAGAAGGGCGCGGCCTTATAGGGCTTACACCCTAGGGTCGCGCCCTTTTTATAGGAAATCGTCTGCCGTAATGGGAGGCAGACACGTACGAAAGGTAGAAGCAAACATGGCCTTTACCAAGAAGACCGTCCGCGACATCGATGTCGACGGCAAGCGCGTTCTCGTCCGCGTTGACTTCAACGTGCCTATCAAGGATGGCGTCGTTGGCGACACCACCCGTATCAAGGCTGCCCTGCCCACCATCAACTATCTCGTTGAGCACAACGCTCGCGTCATCCTCATGAGCCACCTCGGCCGTCCCGATGGCACCGGCTTCCAGCCCGAGCTGTCCCTCGAGCCCGTCGCCAAGAAGCTCGCCGAGCTCTCTGGTCTCGACGTTGCCTTTGTCGCCGACACTTACGGCGAGAAGGCTGCCGAGGCTGTCGCTGCCGTCGAGCCGGGCAAGGTTCTCGTTCTCGAGAACGTCCGCTTCGATAAGCGTGAGAAGAAGAA
>PPYF01438520.1_pt1 | contig 9995 bp, 7 predicted proteins | sample 1559871 | NCBI WGS metagenome assembly PPYF01 (sample SAMN08240021, study PRJNA423297) | Human gut metagenome, whole genome shotgun sequencing project. | reverse complement strand
CATCATATACCTCGCATATTTCTAAATACGTATTCGAATAATGTCTTCTTTCTTCCGAAAAAGTATTTGTTACATTTCTGCAATTTCCCATACTATTACATCTCCTTCCTATCCTTCATTTTAACTGCTTTTCATCTGTAACTCAAGAAAATGAGTGACAAAAAGACCGGAATTCCCCTACAGTCATTACTTTTTCCCCATTCTCCACATTTCAAAATCTCAAAATTTTATTGTAATATTTTACCAATTTTTATAGTATTACATGCCAAAAAACCATGATATTATAAAAACAATTCTTCCAGTTTTTCAAACACGCGCGATCTGAAGGATAACAAGAAGAGTAAATTTTTTATGTAGGAGGGCACTATGAAAAATCGTTTACGATCCATGTTTATAGCCGCCGTACTGGTTGGCACAGTTGTCGCAGGAAGCTTCACAGCTCCATTTTCTGTTCAGGCAGCGAAAAAGGACACCACATCTTTTGAAGATTTAAACCAGTCTCAAATAGTAGAAGCAATGGGACCTGGCTGGAATTTAGGAAATCAGCTGGAAAGTGTCACTGACAACGTTCCGGAGGAAACAAACTGGGGAAATCCTGTAATCACAGAAAAACTCATTCAAAGTGTAAAGGCTGCAGGCTTTAAATCGATCCGTATCCCTGTATCCTATTTTGCCAAAATCGACGATGACAAAGATTATACGATTGACAGCAAATGGCTGGATCGTGTACAGGAAGTTGTAGACTACTGCATTAAAAATGACTTATATGCAGTGATCAACATTCACGGAGATGGCTATAATACCATCGATGGCAGCTGGCTTTTGTGCAATGGAAAAGATCAAACAGAGATTAAGAAAAAATATAAAAAGGTATGGAAGCAAATTGCAGAAAGATTTAAAAATTACGATGAGCACTTACTGTTCGAGTCCATGAATGAAGAATTTGACGGCAGTTATTCTGAACCGAATAAAGAGTACTATCAAAATATTAATGACTACAACCAGATATTCGTTGATACTGTTCGGAAAACAGGAGATAACAATACAAAGCGTTGGCTGATTATTCCCGGCTGGAACACAAATATCGACTATACCGCCGGAGACTACGGTTTTAAACTTCCTACGGATCAATACCGTGACAAATCAATCGACAAAGAAGAACAACGAATTATGATTTCTGTTCACTATTACTCTCCATGGGACTTCTGTGGCGGAGAAAACGGTGTGATCACTCAATGGGGCAACGAAGCGGATGATCCTTCCAAAACAAGTACAACCTGTGACGAAACTTACATGAAAAATCAGTTAAATCTGATGAAAACAACATTTGCAGACAAAGGATCCCCTGTTTTCATCGGTGAATACGGCTCTATCGACAAAACATCCTATGACAGTGAAAACGAATATTACCGTGCATATTTTGCCCGACAATTGTGCCAGCTGAGTCGTAAAAACGGATGTATTCCAATGTACTGGGACAATGGATACAATGGTGTCCACGGATTCGGCTTATTTGATCGTACAACATGTGAAGTCACACAGCCTGTCATTATTGATGCCATTATGGAAGGTTTTGGTCAGAAAGCATCTCAAAACAGCACTCTGATGTCCGTCCGCCTGTATGTGTCAGACAGTAAATACTGGACGACCATTCAAAGTGATAACACTGCAAGAATTACCAAAAAAGGCGGCACCTATACGCTGAAACTGAAGGGTGATAAAGATATGCTTTCAAACATCACAACCATTGCTTTAAAAGACTGTAACGTTGAACTTGGAAATCAGACAAAATCCGACTTTACCAATGCTCAGATTGTAATTGACAAGGTTCGTTTTAATGGAACCGATTACACGGTAAAAGAAAATAAAAATGATGAGGTTTTCTCTGAAAAAGGCAGCCTTCAAATGGAGCTGATCAATCAGTGGAACGAAGCAGATCCGATGATCAAAGGTCTGCAGAAAAAAGAATCTTTTTCTTTCCAGGATGCAGACTATAAAGATGAAAATGTGTTAGAGGTTACGTTCACCATCTCCAATTTGAAATAAAAATAACAGACTCATTTTCAATATTTTTTTAATCTCCACCTCGATTTCATTACGAATTTTACATTTGAATTGCGAACTGAAAAATACCGCATATTCATTTTTGAATAATGCGGTACTTTCAGCAATTTATTCACTGTAATACAACTGCTTCGGACTCTTTGGCTTATCTGGTATACTCAGCTTTATCTTCCCGCTTTCAACCAGAGGGATTATATTTTTTTGAATCGCATACGTCACAGAGGATAATCCTAAATAATCGCATATTTCTTTTCTTGTTCTTGGTGTCTTGCAGAATATTAGTAGATTTCTTACTTCTTCATCACCAACTTCTTCTACTTCATTCTGAACTATTTCTTTATAGAATTTAACAACAAAATTTCCTCTTTCATCTATAAATTCCGGTTCACGCAAATGATATTTCTTCATCTCTTTCTTGATGGTCGGGATTCCAGAATAACGATTTTCTGTAATGCCTAATACTTCCAACGAAGATGCTAATACTGGATTTCTTGTATCCGGTTGTACTTTTCCAAGCTGATCTGCTCGAATTCTTCCATAAATCCCTCCTGGGTTTCGAATCTCCATTCTATCTTCAAACATGATAATTTGAATAGGCATTCCTTCCGTATGAATACTGTAGTCTCTATGAACCAATGCATTTACAATTGCTTCCCTGATTGCAATTGTAGGATAATCTGAACGATCCTCTCTCTCTCCATTTTCTGGATTAATAATCGTTTTAGTTCGCATATTTTTTCTAACAAATTTTATCGCTGTATTCAACATATCTGATATATTCCCTTCAATGCGTTGATTATCAAGAAAACGTTCTCCAGCTTCTCCTAAATCACCCATTTCTGTTCCTGGCACAACAATTGCTGTAATACATAACTGTGGAAAATAGGCTTGTGGATACGGAGAAAACAACAGGGTTGCACTTAAGGTAATTTTGCCATCACGTTTTATGCTCATTAATTCATAGATACTATTGTCTTCAATTGCAGCCAAATTTGGTTTCCCCATCTTCAATATATCAATATATTTTTGTAATGATTCCTGATTCAAGGATGCCAAGGTGGCCCTTCCTACTTCTCGAATATCATCCTGATATTTCCTTCTAAATGCCTCATAACTATAGATTTCATATTCTGTCATTGGTTCATCACTATCACCAATTCTAGTATAAGATCCTTTTAGTCTGCCTTGTCCTTTGTAATGACATGGTCTTTCCACCAAATCAATCCCTGGTATTTCTGCTGAAACAAAAAATTTCTCATCTTTTTCCACCACAGTAAGTAACGGACGTACCACAGGTTCCATCTGCAAACATTGTTCATTTATTTTCTTTTGTATATCCTGTGGATCATAAACCCCAACTTCCTTATAATCATGTTCTTCATCTACACCGAATATAATCACTCCACCTTCATCTTGATTGGAAAAACTGGACAATGAATCATATAAACGTTTGGGGCATCCTTTTTCTGCACTTTTCAACTCAAGAATTTGAGTTTCACATTTCATTTTTTGAATAAATTTTAAATTTTCCAATAGTTCTTCCGTTGTCATTTTAGTTCCTCCATTTATATTTAAGATATTAACACACTTTTTAAGTTTATTCAAGAAATTCAAAAAAATATTCCAGGAACTCAAAAAAGGAACTCAAAGTTTCTACTAAAATTTAAGTTCCTTTGTGTGTACCTTATTATTTTTGCTTACTGTAGAACATCATAAAAAGTCGGAATTTCTCCCGACTTTTCCTTTATTCACTCAATTTAAATCATTTTTTACGCCCTGGCATTTTTGCAGTAATCTGCTTTGATACCCCTTTCGGCACATTGATCTGTACTCCAAATAACATCCGAATAAACCAAATCATAAACAAGAATATAAAAATTGGAATAAGACAAGATGTAACCAACATCACCGCGATCAACTCAATAAATTGATTTAAAAGTTCTTCCCCTTTTTCCAACAATCCTGAAATTCCATCTTTGATTTTCGATAATGCTTTCTCTATGATGTTACCTTCTGAATCTGTATTTTTCTCAATTTCATTCGTTATATCCTGTGCTTCCTTTACAGTCTCTTCCATCGTTGACTCATATGTTTTTTCTATCATTGCCGAAACATTCATGCTGAATGGAATAATCATAAATATAACAAGACCGAATGCTGCTATTTTTGCTGCCAATATTTTCAAAACCGTTCGATTAAATCCGATTCCTGCCGCAAACAAAACACACGCTGCCGGAATCAATATAGAAAACGTTGCATATCCGGTAAGTGTCACCAAATACTTTTCCAAAAATATAACGACCAGAATAATCAGAAAATATGATGTTAAATCTGTCAGCTTATTTGCTATCGGTGTTGTCGCATCTCCGGTAATTGCCGCAATAGCTGTTGATGCTGCCGCTGATGTTGCTGTTAGTTTTAGAATATCTGCCTTCTTCTCATCCAGTGCCTCTATCGTTTTTTTATGGTTTTCCGGATTGCTTGCCGCATTTGAAACAACAGTCATCGAAAGGACCATTATCACAAGTGCCACTGCCACCCATGCCAGTTTTTTCACATTCTTGTTTTCTATCATTTTCTCATTTCCTCCTATGTGCAATCATATACACAGTATACCCTACAATTTGACTTACTTCATTAATTTTTTCATCACGGCCTTTCCCTTCTCCGTGCAAATTCCGCGAATTATACATCAAAACGGACGTGTTAACTCTAACACGCCCGCACTTCTGTCCTTATTTTATTGCCCCTGTATCCCAATATACTGTATCGGCCTCTATGAAATCTCTGCCAACATCTTCTCCGGATCTTCTGCTGCCTTCACTTTATCGTTTGCCTGAATGATCACACCCTCTTCATCGATCAGATAGGTCGTTCTTACTACTCCCATGGATACTTTTCCGTAATTCTTTTTCTCTTTCCAGACATCATATGCCTGAATCACTTCTAATTCCGTATCAGAAAGCAATGTAATCGTCAGACCTTGTTTTTCTTCAAATCTTTTATGCGACGCAACACTGTCTTTGCTGATTCCAAGAATTACCACGCCTTTTTCTTCAAACTGCGGATAACGTTCGCTGTATCCGCAAGCCTGCTTTGTACACCCCGGTGTATTATCCCTTGGATAGAAATACAAAAGAACTCTTTTCCCTCTGTAATCTTTTAAACTGTGTAACTCTCCATTCTGATCCGGAAGTGTAAATTCCGGAGCTTTTGTTCCTGTTTGTAACATTGCATTTTCCTCCTGTTTTCTGATTTTTTTGATATTCCAACCTTCTTTACAACCATATCTCTCCCAGTCTGCCTTCTCCTTTCAGATACTTTCTGTAAATCACAAAGAACACCAGACTGGTCAGACATGCTGCCGCTCCATCCGCGAGGGGCTCTGCATAAAATGCACTCTTCGCCGCAAACGCGATCGGCAGGACACATGTCATCACAAAATACACAATCTTTCGAAACAGTGACAAGCTAAGGGAAAGCCTTGTCATCCCAAGCGCCGTCAGCGCATCCACAAACACATACTGGAGGCTGAGTGGGATCACCATCAATGTAAACACCTGGATTCCCCATATGGACAGTTCCCGGTATCTTGCATTGTCTGTAAAAATCTGCACAAAATACTGCGGCAGAATTCTGGATACAAGGAACATCACCGTTGTAAATGTAATACATAGCACCAATACCCACTTCACTGTCTTACGGATACGATCCGGTTTGTTCGCACCGTAATTAAAACTGATCAAAGGCTGTGATCCTCCCGTAATTCCAAGCATCGGAGAGGTAATCAAAAGCATATAGCTCTGTACGATCGTTGCTGCCGTGATCAGCGTATCTCCCTGAGATTCGCCGCCATAATACTGAAGTACAGCATTCAATGCAATGATGATCACACTGTCTGTCGCAAGGATCAAAAATGGCGAAAAACCGATCTTACAGATTCGTTTCCCAATCTCCCACTCCGGCTTTACAAGCTGGATCGGAATCTGCATCTTCTTACTGTGTAAAGTCAAAAGTACAAAAATACAGGACGAAAGCTGTGCGATGACTGTCGCAACAGCCGCTCCTGCAATATCCATATCAAATACAAAAATAAAAATCGGATCCAGCACAATGTTTACCACTGCTCCGATCAATGTAGTCGCCATTCCCAGAAACGGAAATCCCTGCGCTGTAACAAAATAGTTCATCCCCATAGACACAAGGGCAAAAAATGTCCCCAGAGTATAAATCGTCAGATATGTATTCGCATATGGAAACGTCACTTCACTGGCACCGAACCAGTTCAGTAAAAAATCCTTGATCATCAAAAACACAACTGTCAGCACTGCGGAAAATATAAGCAGCATGGAAAAACTATTCGCCAATATCCGTTGTGCGCTCTTCTTATCTCCTGCCCCCAGTTTCACCGAAAACGTAACCGATCCTCCGATTCCGATCAGAGCAGCAAACGAAGACAAAAGCGTAATGATCGGAGCACATACTCCGGCGCCGGCAAGGGAATCCCCGCCGATCACCGGAATATTTCCGATATAGATCCGGTCTACAATACTGTAGAGCACATTGACGAACTGGGCAAACATAAAAGGAATTGATGTCTTTAATACTAAAAGTGGAACGGAATCCCTTCCAAAATCATTTGTCTTTTTCATGCTGCACCACTATCCCACCAAAATCTGGTATCCTTTTTCAAATATCTCTCCCGGCTGCACCGCATTGATTCCCTTCTTTTCAGAAATATCTTTATCAAATCCGGTATCATCACAACGGCCTGCCCATGGCTCCAGACATACGAACGGCGCATTCTTCGGTGACCAGATTCCGTAACTGTAAAATCCTTCACTCTTTACGCCCACATATGGCTTTCTTCCATCCTTTTTGCACAGCCATACTTCTTTTAACTGATAATCATCACAGATCAGTGTATCCACCTCAAACAATTTTTCGGAAAGCTGCAGATAGCCGTCCTCCAGTTCCAGAGAATAGCTTTCTTCCGGCAGGCCTGTTCCGCATTCCAGATTCAGCCCGCAGCATTCCAGCGTTTCCATCTTCGGAAACCACAGAAGATAGTCGTCTTTCGTCTCCTTTGCGCCTTCAAACATAAATGCCGGATGTGCTCCGATCGTAAAATAAATCGTTTCTTCTGATGGATTTTTTACTTTCCAGTCTACAAAAATATTTTTTCCATCCAGACGGTATGTGATATACAGCTCAAAGTCATAGGGATACACTTCTCTCGTCTCTTCATTCGAACAAAATAAAAACTGCGCTTCCTCTGCTGCAGATTTTACACAACGAAACTGGCTGTCTCTTGCAAATCCATGCTGAGACGTCGGATACTGTGTTCCTTTGATCAGAACAGTATTTCCATGTGTCTTCCCTACATTCGGGAACAGGATCGGAGAATGCCGGTTCCAAAATTCAGGATTTCCGTTCCACAAGATCTCTGCTCCTGTCTTTTTGTTAAAAATTCTTGTCAGTTCTGCGCCTTTTTCTGCGATTTCCACACAAAGGCATGCGTTTTCCAATTTCATAAAACTCCTCCGCTTCTTTTCATTCGTCTACTACAACTGTACACCATTCTGCCTGTCAGTACAACCAGAAAGCACCGGAAAAACAAAATCTGTTTTCCGGCGCTCTCTTTTTATTCCTGTGCATTATCTGTACTGCTCTGATCTGAACTCTCATCTGAACTCTGATCGGTATTCTGATCTTTGTTCTCTGTTGTGCTGTTCTGTGTATCTTTCGCATTTTCATTCGTCGTTTCGTCTTCCTGCTCTACCTGAACACAACTCTTCTGCAGATACTTGGCAGCTTTTTCCTGCATGATGGACTGCTCGATGTTTTCTTTTCCGTTTTTCTCTTCATATTCCGCAATCTGATCTGTACGATATCCGGCAAGTGCTGCATACTGCTTCAGCCCGATCTCATACTCTTTATCTGTAGGTTCTAAATTCTTTTTCTCACAGAGAAGCTCTACTGCCATCTGATTTCTCACGGTATTCTCTGCTACTGTCTGTGCCTTCTCTTTAAACTGATCTTCTGTCATTCCCATGTACTGAGTCAAATAATCTCCCAGCTCCATCTGATAGTATTCTGCTGTACTCTCATACTGGTTTATGATCGCCTCTTTCTGCTCTTTTACTTTATCTTTCGGAAGATCTTTTTTCACTTCGATCTGATCCACCAGAGCATTCAAAAGATTCTGGTACATCTGCTGGTTTTCGATTTTTTCTTTGATTTCTTTTTTATATTCCTTTACAGTTGTCGCTTCTACACTGTTCTCTTTGACCCACTTATCTGTCAGCTTCGGCACATCTACTGTATAAATGCCATTTAAAGTAATGGTAAACACTGCGACTTTTCCGGCCATCTCTGTATTCGTATACGTATCCGGGAACTGTACCGTAATGTCAAACTGCTCTCCTTTGTTATGACCGACAATCTGGTCTTCAAATCCCTGGTAGTCTCCGTTTGCACCGATAAAAGAACCGGAACCAAGCTCCTGTTTAATCGTAATATACTCATTGGATAACTGACTGGAACATCCTGTTAAGGATCCAATCAGAAATACTCCTGCAATTGCTGCAATGATTCTCTTCTTCATCACTTTCCCCTTTCACTTTCCACATCATTAGTCAACGCCCATTATAACACATTCCTGCTCCCAAAAAATATAGCATTTCTAAGAGTTCACAAGATTTTCACGGTTTCTCTCTTTTCACTTACAAAAGAGGAGATAACAATCTTGAAAACTGCTCTTTTCCACGAATGACCAAACTTCTCTGGTGATATGCATTTCTTGTGATCTGTGTAGATTTTGTCATGTCATTTTCAAATCTCTGTTCCAGTTTTTGTGTTGTCTCTTCACTATATATAACTGCATTGACTTCAAAATTTAATCCAAAACTGCGAAAATCCATATTCGCGGTTCCCACACATGCCACTGTTCCATCCACCGTCACAGTCTTTGCATGAAGAAATCCGTTGTCGTATACGTAACATTTCGCTCCTGCTTCCACCATTTCACCAATATATGAATATGTTGCCCAGTATACAAACGGATGGTCCGGTTTACACGGAATCATGATTCTTACATCCACCCCGGAACGGGCCGCTATCTTCAATGCATCTAGAATCGAATCATCTGGTATAAAATACGGAGTCTGTAAATATACATGATCTTTTGCACTGTGGATCAGCCGCAAATAATTGTCATGAATAGTTTTAATCTGCGAATCCGGGCCACTGGAAATAATCTGCACAGGATCTCTTCCGGCCTTCTCATACTCTGGAATTTCAAACAACGCATCCTCTTGAAACAAATTTTCTTTCGCAGCATAGTTCCAATCCAACACGAATCGTACTGCCAAAGAAGTTACCGCTGCACCTTCAATGCGCAGATGCGTATCTCTCCAATAGCCGAATTTTTTCTCATCCATTCCCAGATACTCTCTTCCTACATTGAAACCACCTACAAATCCTACTCTTCCATCAATGACAACGATCTTGCGGTGATTCCGGTAATTCATCCGAAGCTGCAGCTTTCCGAGCAATGCAGGGAAAAACTCTGCCACGTGGATTCCTTCACATTCCAGGCGCTCCCAGTCCCGGTTACGCATCCCGCGGCACCCCATACTGTCAAATAAAATCCGAACTTCCACACCTTCTCTTGCTTTCTGGATCAGAACCGGCTCAATATGCTGCCACAATTCATCATTTCGGATAATATAATACTGAAAATGAATATACTTTTTTGCCCCCCGCATCTCTCTCAGAAGTGCCTGAAACTTTTCTTTCCCATCTGTATAAATCTGAACATCGTTATTATCTGTTAAGACCGCCTGACCGGCTTCCAGATTATACAAAATCAGATCGCGGTATCTCGCCACTGCCGGATTTGTCAGACGGAGTTTTCGCCTGTATATCGT
>PPYF01172460.1_pt1 | contig 9995 bp, 18 predicted proteins | sample 1559871 | NCBI WGS metagenome assembly PPYF01 (sample SAMN08240021, study PRJNA423297) | Human gut metagenome, whole genome shotgun sequencing project. | reverse complement strand
CAAATAAACTTTATAAGTATAAAGCCCGTGCCGTTGTTCGTGAACTTTCTACTAACTGCGATGATGCTCATAAACTGAATGGTAATGAAAATCGTCCATTTTACATCAAAGCACCAACTCGTCTTGACCCACGCTTTGTAATTCGTGATTATGGCCCAGGTCTTAATCATAATGACATGATGACGATGTATAAAACATTCTTTGAATCCACAAAGAATAATAGTAATGATTTCATCGGTGCTCTTGGTCTTGGTTCTAAATCTCCACTGAGCTATACGAGTACATTTAACGTAGTGTCTTATCATGATGGTAAAGCCACCGGTTATACTGTCATGAAAAACCGAGGTGAACCTACTATTCGTCCAATGTTCGTTGATGACATGAAAGAAGACGAAGAAACCGGTCTTGAAATCACGGTTCCGGTTAAAGTAGAAGATATTGATACCTGGCACTATGAAATAGCATATATTTTGCGTACATTTGGTGCTGTACCTCCGAAGGTAGATTCTCTTCGTCGTGAAATTGAATATTTCCCGGTAGATAAGACCGACTGGTTTAGCGTTAATAGCTCTTACGAAAGCTATGGTCTGTATGCAGTTTATGGAAAAATTGTATATCCGATTAGCGGTGTAGATGTTAAGGCAGATTGGCTGCTTAATCGTTATGGCAAGGTTTATGTTCATTTCCCACTGGGTGAATTGGATATCACTCCATCTCGTGAAGAGCTTTCTCTTGATGAAGAAACTATTGCCAACATCCAGAAGCGTGTGAATGCTCTTGAAGAAGAGGTAATTACCGCAGATATTAAAGCGTTTGAAGCGTATGAATCTGACCGTGAATTCCTGCGTGAGTTCAATAAACTGAGTTCTAAGGAACGCTCTATTCTTCAGAGCCGTGGTATTACCATTGGGAACCGCGATATTAAACAAGTAGTTGCGAAGTACAATCTCGATAAAATTCGTTCATATTATGTTGATAACGAAGTGTCGGTTTATGTTTCATGTGATGAGCCTGCTCGTCGTAAAGTATCAAACAGCTCATGGCACCGCCATAATCAAGTAAACATTTCTGATATTTGCGGGGTTGATAGAACTAAAGCGTTTGTTCTTATTGATGATAAAGCCGGTAAACGCATCGCTACAGTTCGAGCTCTGTGTAAATCTGGATTAGTTCCAATCTGGGCACACATTACTGTAATCAAAGACAATGAAGATGAATTGCATGTCATTGATGAGCTGAAGAAAATCATGGATACTGATGAAGTTGTAGTATTCCGTGTGTCTGAACTTGAAGCCCAGAGAAAAGCTCTTCCTGATTACGACACTGGTCCAAAAGAGAAACGTCCTAAATCACCAAATGTTTCTCTGCATTGGATTGATAAAGACGGGTACTGGGAAGAAGACCGTCAGACTTTATTATCATCTGAAATTGCTGAGCTTGAAGGTTATGCTATCGGTCGCAATCGTGATGAAATCCACACTTTCCCAGATAATGTTTGGTGGTGGAATATGAGCATCACAGATATGCGTTCTTTGGCAGAAGCATGTGGAATTAAGAAATTCTATGCAATTCGTCCGAGTGCTATGAAAGCCGCGGCCAAAGCTGATGGATTGCTTTCATTTGACCGATTTATTATCGACCAATACATCAAGTGTATTGATAAGGTAGATTATGACCAGTACATGCCATCAAATGCTACTGGAAACCGTATCTGTGGAAATATTGCGCATTACGATAAATTGAATTTCTTGTCGAGTAAGTTTACTGCGTCTGGAATGAAAAATCCGTTCCTGACAAAACTAAACAAAATCGCTAAAGTTTGTCGTACCAGCAAAATCAAAGATGAAAACGATGATTTAGCTTTATGTAATAAAATTTATAATAAACTGTCTGGTGATGCTGAGACAATCTTCTATAAAAAGATTGAACAGTTTAAAGATGATTATCCTGTCATCGCAAGTGTCTTGGATACTTGGCGGACTGACAGCAAACTCGTCGATGATATCGTAAAAATCATGGAGCTCCTTGACGGAGCTTCTACTCAAAATTCTGAAAATAAAGGTGAATAAATGGCTGTTACCTGTCTGTCTGAAATCCAAAAAGATGCAATTGTTAAAAACTTCAAAAACGGTCTGTACACTAAGAAAGAGCTCGCCGAGAATTATGGTGTTTCCCGTGACACTATTCGGCGTGTGTTTAAAGAACGCGAAGCCCGAGCTGCCGCGGCAGCTGTTCCTGCTAAAGTAGAAGCTCCAGTTGAGCGTGAATTTAAATGGGCAGCAAGTTCCAAATTCATTTCAATTACTGAAGGCCGTACTACTTATAACGCTGATAGCCAACATCCCGGGTTTAAATCTGCACTGCAGAAACTTGTAGATGGTGATATCGCTGGTGCTATTGACCACATTAACCTGGAACAAGGCATCAAGAAATTCGTTCAGGGTAACGTCCGAATTGAAGATGGTACTTTGTTCTATAAAGATATCGAGCTGAAATCTGGTCTGACTGAGCGTATCGTTCGAGCTATGGAAGATGGCGAAGACTTTAAACGTTATCTGCCTTTCCTGGAAAACCTGATGCTGAACCCATCTCGTCGTGCAGTTTATCGTCTGTTTGATTTCCTGAACGCAAACGATATCGACATCACTGATGATGGCCACTTCATTGGTTGGAAAGTAGTTCGTTCCAATTACTTCGATTGTGCTTCAAACACGTTTGATAACTCTCCTGGTAAAACTGTTACAATGCCGCGTAACCAGGTAGATGAAGACGATCAGCGTACTTGTTCCGCAGGTCTGCATGTCTGCTCTAAATCTTACATCGGTCACTTCGGTAGTGGTTCCGATCGTATCGTTTCAGTTAAAGTTCATCCGCGTGATGTAGTATCTATCCCGGTTGATTACAACGACGCTAAAATGCGTACATGTGGTTATGTAGTATTAGAAGATGTAACTGATCGTTGGGGTTCAGAACTTCGCTAATTATAAGGAGCCTTCGGGCTCCTCTTTTATTATGGGTGAAACATGATTAATCCATTTAACGTATCTCATTCTAAAGTTGTTAATCTTCGTGGTACTCATCATGCTGCTACGGTATTTTGCCATCATGTAGTTAAACATGAAGGTGATGTTCACTATGCTTGGTTGCACTGTGATGAACTCGTAGAACTTGGTGATGATTTTGTTGTGGAACCAGACACATGTAACCACGACGATCGTGTTTATTTTGGTGAATTACATATCAGAGGAATTTATGGCATTGATGAACAAAGCCCTGCAGAGATTGAACCAACTCCGGACATTTACCCTAGATTTGAATAAGCTAAGGGGTGAAGCAAAAGTAAAAATCATTGATACTGCCAGATATAGCTTAGATATCGATCCATCTCAAGATAGAATTGACGTTCTTAAACGATGCAGAATTGCTATACCGGCAGAGTATGTGGTAGCAGATTTTCTCGATGGATACGTGAACGATCAAGTTGTTGACCATAATAACAACGATCCATACGAATGGGCATGGGACGTATTAGCTCATCCACACTACCAAGGTGTTAGAGTTGAAGTTAAAACACACTTTGTTCATGACCGAGCAAATCATAAGCCATGGATTAATGTTACAACTGGTAAAGACGGTCCATTCCCAGATGGAAGTGGAATAAATCTAGGGCCCATGTTTAAACATAAAGTCGCAGACTGTATAATTATATTCGTTGCAGAAGAAGTGTCCCAGAATGTCATACGGTACACACCAATGTTTGCCGGCGGTATCGAACAGCTCATGGAAGTAGTAAAACCTTCACGTGTTGGAGCTGGCGGGTATATCATGCACAAATTTTAAAAAGTTGTTTACTTCCGGGATTGGCCATGATACTATGGCCCTACAAACTGAACGGGAGTAAAACATGAGTTACTTAGAGCTAAAATCACTTCGAGCCAAACGCGGAAATGCTTCTATTAAAGCTGAGCTTTTGAAAGAGTATAGAATTCTCGAATCTATGAATTGGCATTATGCTATCATTGCTTGTGATAATGGCGATTCAACTTACGGTGGATTGTATCCCAATGGAGCCGCTGCTGCCCGTGATGAGCATAAAGATAAAGTTAAAGCCTTAGAAGAAAAAATTCGTAACTTGTGCATTTAACGGTTTACTTTCCTGTTCTTCGGTGATACTATAATCTTGTTAGCTAAACTGGAGAACAAAAATGAAAAAGTTACTCACGATTTTGAAGAACACCTTTGTAGTATTCTGCCTTATCGTTACTTTCATTGGTGTTTTCGCATGGGATTTAGTTAACGTTTGGATTAATGCTTTCATCTGAGGAAAATATAATGATTCGTAGTAGTTTTGATCGTCGCTTTAACTTAATGAGAACTGTTGTTCTGTCTTTTATCGTTGCGGTAGCGCTGGGAATTGTTGCTATATTCGGGTTCGGAATTTATTTTGCTATTCAAGCGGTAGATATTATTCAGACCGATGGCCTTAAATCTTTAGTAGAAACCGTATGGGAAGGTCAAAAATGAAACGACACATCGTGTATCGTCTGTTGGCTTCGGGTCTTCTTGCATTTTGGGTTGGTATCGTGACAGTGGTAGTAGTATTTTGGTAATAAGAGGGGCTTCGGCCCCTCATCGGAGAATAAACTTTAACTAACTGAGGAAATTAACATGCGTAATATTATGGCTTTTGCTGATCTCGATAACGCTGGCGCAGAACTGATCGGTTCTATTCGTAACGGTGATTGGGTAGCAGGTGCTCCATCTCGTGAAATTACTGAGCGCGAAGGATTTTATTTTTTGATGTTCAATGATGGCAAAGCAGGTTATATTGGTGCATCTGCTCGTTTCTTTGTAGCTAAACAGCGTTCAAAGGCAGGATTTGAAAGTGTTCTTTCTCATATCCGTTCTGGGCGTTCTCAGTTGGGTCGTACCCTTCGTTCAAACTGTGTAACATACGGTGTGTTTTGGATTCCTGCTAATAAAATGAAACCACTCACCACTGGTTATGGCAAAGGTCAGCTTGCATTGGCGTTTACTCGTCAGCATTCAAGTGACGCGCAGACCTACTCTGAGCTGAATCGTATTCTGAATGATAACTTCATCTTTACTTTGCAGAAATACTAATGAGAAACTTTTTCGTTATGGGCTACTTATTCCTGATGGCCCTAATGATTTGCTCAGGAACATTCATGTGGTATGGCCTAGTGCCTACCACTAAAGTAATCGGAAGTATTGCGTTCACCGCAGCGTTTATTATGTTTGAGCGTATTTGTAAAATTGTAGGAGTTTACAAATGATTAAAGGAATTGCTGGCGGAATTTGGGCTGCTCTATGCGTATCGACATTGACTACCGGTGAAACTTCTGTTATTTCGCAGGCGTTAGCGCAAGGAACCTTATCAATTATTCTTATTATAGCAGCCTTTTCCAATGATTAAGAAAATTTTGATTGGAGCGGCTTTAGTAGCCGCTTTGCTTTTAATTTTGTACTACGGAATGATTTACGGAATGATTTATATTGTGCTTTTCATTTCCGATGTTATAGTACAAATCGGCTCACTAATTTGGTAGGTACAATGGATATTTTTGACACTCTATTAAAGCAAGCAGGTTCTATTGATGATTTGGCTAAGGCATCAAATCTTCGTCATCGCGATTTGAAATCTATCATTGATAATGAAGCAAAAGAGTATGCGATTTACACTGTAGAAAACCGCGCTATTCCGAACTTGATTGATGGGTTTAAACCTGTGCAGCGGTTTGTTATTGCTCGGGCTCTTGATTTGGCTCGTGGTAATAAAGAAAAATTCCACAAACTTGCGTCTGTTGCTGGCGGTGTAGCTGATTTAGGTTATCATCATGGTGAAACCTCTGCTCAAGATGCTGGTGCATTGATGGCAAACACATGGAATAACAACTATCCTCTGTTAGATGGGCAAGGCAACTTCGGTTCGCGTCTGGTTCAATCTGCTGCGGCAAGTCGTTATATTTTCTGCCGGATTTCTGACAACTTCCGTAAAATCTACAAAGATACAGAAATTGCTCCAGCACATAAAGATAAAGAACATGTTCCACCTGCGTATTATCTTCCGGTAATTCCGACTGTTCTTCTGAATGGCGTTCGCGGTATTGCAACAGGTTATTCAACTTCTATTCTTCCGCATAGTTTTGAATCTGTTTTGGAATGCACTAAAGCAGCACTTCGTGGCGAAATGATGGAACCTGAAGTACAGTTTCCTAAATTTAACGGAAAAATCGTTCAAACAGAAGACGGTTCTGTTGAGCTGCACGGCGTGTATAAAGAAACTTCACGGAACTCAATCTATATCAGTGAAATTCCATACAAGTTTGAACGTGCTTCTTATGTAGAGAAAGTACTTGATCCATTGGAAGATGCAGGATACATCACTTATGATGATGACTGTTCTAAGACCGGGTTTGGATTCAAGGTTAAATTCCGTAAAGATTATGCTTTGAGCGATGACCCTGAGCAGCGTCATGCTAAAATCATGAAGGATTTTAAACTCATTGAGAAAATGAGTCAGTACATAGTAGTCATTGACGAGAACGGTAAACTGAACGATAAGTTCAAAACTTCAGGTGAGCTGATTCGTCATTTCGTAGAAGTCCGTAAGACATTCACTGCCAAACGAATCGAGCATAAAATAGCTGAAACTAAGCAGGCATTTAATCTTGCTCAGGCAAAAGCTCAATTTATCAAAGAGGTTATCGCAGGTAACATCGTTATCCAAGGTAAAACTCGCAAGCAACTGACTAAAGAAATTGAACAGAATGAACTATTCAAAGAACATTCTGAAAAACTCGTTTCAATGAACATCTATCACATCACTGATGATGAAGCGAAGAAACTTGCTCAGGAAGCAAAACGCCTAGCACAAGAGGTTAAGTACTGGGAAAAGACAACTCCTGAAGCTGAGTATCTGAAAGACCTGGAAGAACTATGATAGAATTTTATTTAATTATAGGTTCTGTAATTGCCGTATTAGGTCTAATTTTGTTGCTACTCAATTAATCTAGGGAACCTGGAGGTCATCTCCAGGTCCTTCCATATAAATCTATATCCCTCCAAAATCCCTTCTTAGAATGCCCCAAATTATTTTCACAAAGTTGTTTACATGCTTACTCGGTTGTGGTATTATAGCAATATCAAAACAACACGGAGTAAAACAAAATGATTACATCATTAAAATCTGATATCAAAAACATTCTTTATATTTCCACTCAAGCCGATGGCACTCGACTGAGTCACTATGTCAAAGGTAACATTGTGGTGCTCGATGTGTTCGAAGTTAATCGCGAGTATCCTATGCGCCAGGTAATTCAAGCGAGTAACTATGAAGACGGTGAAGAGTATCAAGTCGTTCTTTGTGTATATGATGATTTCTGGGTACTTAAACTTGAGAATGGTGATAAGTTCTTGATCTTTAACGTATAACATTTTTACTGCTCTTTGAAGAAAATTTTCAGAGAGCAGAATAAAATGGTTTACAAGCTGGTTAGCAGATGATATTATAGTCTCATACCAAACAAATTGAATAAAACATCATGGAGAATCACAATGTCTAAAGTAACTTACATCATCAAAGCTTCCGAAGATGCTCTGAACGAAAAAACTGCTGCTATCCTGGTTCAGGTGGCTAAAAAGGATTTCATCACTTCTTCTGAACTGCGTGAAATCCTTGAAGACACCATGAATGCAAGTTCTGTTAACTCAAACATTGGTGTTCTGATTAAGAAAGGTCTCATCGAGAAATCTGGTGACGGTTTAATCATCACTGGTGAAGCACAGGACATCATCTCTAAAGCGGCAGTTATCTATGCAGAAGAGAACAAGCCTGAACTTCTGAAGAAACGCAATACTCGTAAAGCTCGTCCTCTGACTGAAGATATGAATGAGCACAAAGACCTGATGATGAAACTTCTTGGTGAGATGGAAGATATCTTACCTCTGAAAGAACTTACTGTTTACCGCAGTAACTATATCGCAGTTCTGGAAAAACGCACCTTCGGTATTCGTAGTCTTGAAGTTAACAACAAAGGTACTTTCCGCATCTTCGGTTACAAGATTTCTGAAGAGCATCAGAAACACTTCACTGACCTCGGAATGTCTTGCCGTGTGGCTGCAACAGGTAATACTTACTTGGATATTACTCGTAACGCTGAAAACATCGAGAAAATTATCCGCTCTATTAAGGAACTGTAATGAACAAGTTTAAAGTATTGAATGAGCTTCAGCGTTGTGTTGAAAAGGTTAACTTGAATGCTAATATCCCAACTGATTGTTGGGATGTATGGTTCCGTGGGCACTTTATCGGATACATTGATAAGAAATTCGCAAAATGCTATGCTATCTACAATGCAGATGGTAAACATATCATGGATGTAGATAATTACCAAAAGGCCCTTGCTAAATTTGTTCCAATGGCGGAAGCTGTTAACTCAATGGAATGGTTAGAGAAAATACAGGGTGAACCTGTTATTCGCCAGATTGGTATTCGTGAAAAGAAAAGTTTATGGCAGAAAATTAAAGGATTCTTTAAATGAGCAAGTTTTCCGAACAAATGAATAAATTTGTTGATGCTTCTCGTCACGGTACTCTAATTAATGAGCCAGAAGAAGTTAGTATTCCTGAAATCTGCTTTAAAGTAGCTGATTGGTGGGATGGACGATTACTTCAACGTCGTATCGTTTGTGCAGCAAATCGTTTTGAATTGAAAACTGGTGGAACAATTGTAGTTCCAGGCACTCGCCATTATTCTGTTGATATGGCGAACGTTCTAGATATGTTCCGTGACAAACTGGTTTCTGACCATGTCCATGGAGACAATCAAGGATTTGTTGACCAGTGGGGCGAGTACTTTACACGTGAAGAAGCATTAATCATCGCTACACATGCAGGCCAAGTTAATACCGTTCGTCCTAAATCAGGACCCGCCAATGAATTATTCTCAGAGGATTTATACTAATGATTAGTACATTAAAGAATAACATTACGCTTTTAAAAATTCAGCGTAAATCGCTCCAGCGCTCATTAGAAATGATGGACGATAATTGGGGTACATATACCAATGAAGCCTGGTTTAAAATGGCAGACAGCAAATTCATGAAAACTCTCATGGATAAAGAATACATCTGCCCGTTTAGCCATCCATTTAATGGCGGCGCTAAACCGTTTCTTGCTGAAATGTACAAAGTAATGACAGAAGAAATGATTAAAGATATTGACTATTATATCAAGGAACTTGAAGGTGCAAAATCTAGTAGCTAAACATGATTTTAATAAAGGAGGCGCGCATAAAGATAAAAAGCGGGCTGCCAAAGAATCAAAACGTAAGCAAAAACATAAAGGTAAAGACAATGCGCATTCTGAATAATTCAAAATGTACTACTTTAACTATTATTTGTGATGACCTAGAAGCTCTCCATAAGAAATTAGGGGACCATTCTGGATTAGTAGCAGATATCCATTCTGAACTAATGGAAGACCTTCAGAATGCCGGATATGGAGACTGGATGGTACATGATTGGAATAATGGTACCTTTACTGTAGCTATTATCGCTAACGTTGAACCTGAAGAAGTTCTTGAGCAATTTCAGAAATGCGTTGATGCTTATGATATTGGAGATTATCTATGAATACTGAAACTTTACTAAGAGAAGATGAAGCCAAGGCATATCATAAACGTGTTGAATTACTTTCAGCAATTAAAGTAGAATATACTTTACAAGTTAGGCTTAAAGTTCTTAACTCTTGGGCTAATGACCTAGAAGTAAAACATTTAGAGCAAGCAGTAATGTTTACGTTTACTCAGGAAACTTCTAAGCCATTCAGTTTGTCAGCCGACTTTTACACGTATGGAATTATTACTATTAAAGCAAAGGATAGAGGTGACATTATAAGTGGAGTTGAGTATATCGAAAGCATTTTAGGTAATCGCGGAGAGGTGGTTTTAGCATGAGTCATAACTTAGAATC
>PPYF01549555.1_pt1 | contig 9996 bp, 6 predicted proteins | sample 1559871 | NCBI WGS metagenome assembly PPYF01 (sample SAMN08240021, study PRJNA423297) | Human gut metagenome, whole genome shotgun sequencing project. | reverse complement strand
TATTTTAATAAATCAGTTGATAAATATATCAATCTGACAAACAGACTTTTAAGAAGATTTTACAGGGGTTTTAGTAACGATTTGGAGAATGTGCGAAATTCGCTACTTTGCGTAATCATCTTGTCAAATAACCCTTGTCAAAAACAAAGGTAGGAATTTTCTTTGAACTTGCAAAAATATTCGATTTAAGTGCTAAATACAAAACGAAGGCACGAGGTTATGAGCCTCGTACCTTCTTCCCTTTTATTTCTTGTTACCGTGTTAGATGGCTTTGATGACGAATGGGCAATAAGATTAAAATGGTTTTCTGCAAATTACGAAAAATAATTGATATATAGCCTATTTTCCGGTAATAAAAATGTAGCGACGGTGTTTCACAACTCTGTCGCTACCGCTACAACTAAAACAAGTTTTTAACCTTAATTTTTATCTTCATTACAAATGAATACAAAATAGTTGATATTTGCAAATCATCTGTCCGTTTCCGGTACGAGCCATTCGGGGGCATGAAAAAATGGTATGCCGCATGATAGTGGTCGGAAATGCGCCGGAGCCCGATTCGGATGTGTCGGATGGAAAAAAGGACTCCGTCGTTATACGACGGAGTCCCGGTTTATGAGTGAAACGGATCGGCGGGGTTAGAAATTGCCTTTGTCCTTGCGGTCCCACCACAGACGGGTGCCACCGGTGTCGCCGTCGCCTTTCACTTCGGAAGATTCAGCCTTCAGCAGCTGGATGGCATTGTTCACCTCGACGGTGTTGGAGCTCAGTTCCGTTTCGTTGTACAGCAGGCGGCGCGGGCCGAGCTGCGTGTCGATGATCGAGGGGGCCAGATTTTGCTTCGGACGGAAGAGTTTGGGGTAGCCCGTGCGGCGGTAATCGGCCCACGCTTCGGTCGAGAGCGGGAAGTTGGCGATCCATTTCTGGGTGATGATGCGTTCGAGCTTTTCTTCATTCGAAGCGCCTTCGTCCCACTTCACCGTGATACTGGTGGTCGGATCGGAGTTGTATTCCGGCTTCCACGGGTCCGTATAACCCTCAGGTGAGGAGGTATCGTCGTTGATGTAGCTGCTGATAGCCGCATCGTCGATAGCCGCCCAGTCGGGGGCCGTCAGTTTCTTCTCGGTCCATGCTGCCGCGGCGTCGGACTGTCGGTAGCTCTTCTGGTTGCGGATGGAAACCTCGATACCCTTTTCATAGAGTTCCTTTACGCTCTGCTGCCCGGCGTCGGTCCAGCGAAGTTTGGCTTCGGCGCGCAGGAACCAGCCTTCGGCGGCGAACATGATGGGCTGCGGCGTCGCATATCCGCCGGCCAGAAACGAGTAGTAGACGCGCTGGTTGTCGTTGCCGCCGTTCTTATTGCCCAATTCGCAGCCTACGGGAACTCCGATGTATTGCGCTCCCTTGCGGATCAGGATGTCGCTTTCGTTGTATATGTCCTCGTTGTTCTGGTCTTTCTCGCCTGTCGGTTCGGCGGTCTTCTTGACCAGATGGCGGACGTTGGTGGTGAAATAGAGCGGGCGGCGCGGGTCGTTGTAGCCGTTCATGAACGCTACGATCGACGAACCGATGCCCGAATCCAGCCAGTCCATCATGCGGCGCAGTTCGTTCGAGTAGGACTTGTTGATAAGGATGTCCTTGTCTTCGAGGACTCCGGCCTGAATGGCTTCCTTGGCGTATTTTTCAGCATCGACGGGGTTTACCTTGACGATGCGCAGCGCCATGCGCAGCTTGAGCTGGTTGGCGATCTTCTTCCAGAGCGTGCGGTCGCCGTTGCACCAGCAGTCGAACGATGCGAGACCTGCGGTCTCCGTATCCAGTCCTTCGAGCGCTTTGTCCAGCTGTGCGAATATCGCCTTGTAGATATCTTCCTGTTTGTCGTAGGCGTAGCTGCTGGGGCGTTCGGCCAGTTCGTCCGCTGCGAGGACCGACGAATAGGGAACCGGGCCGTAGGTGTCGGTATACTGGAGCAGGTTATACGCTTCGACGATGCGGGCTACGGCTGCGAAGTCATGCTGTCCGGCGGCGTCGCACTGTTTGATCAGCCGGCGGGTGTTGTTGAATATTTTCTGCATGAAGTTCTCGTGCATGCCGCCGCAGAACCCGCGGGCGAGGTCGTAACGCGCCATCGTCCAGTTGCTGTGCGGCACCTCGAAATAACCGCCGTAGTTGTCGATCGACAACGAGGTCCAGTACTGGAACAGGTTCTGGTGGGTGGGGTAACTGAACGAGAGGGGAGTGGAGAACTGCGCTTCGAACGGCAGTTCTTCGGGGTCGATCTCGTAGGGATTGGTGTTCAGCTCTTCGAAATCTCCCGTACAACTTCCCAACAGTGCGAGGGGAAGCGCCATTGCGGTAACGTTTCTAAGAATATTCTTGAGTTTCATAATGTGTAAACGCTTTTGATTAGAAATTCAGTTTCACGTTCAGACCGAAGCTGCGCGTGGTCGGCAGGTTGAAGACATCGAAGCCTTGCAGGCCGTTGCCCGTACCCATCGACACGTCGGGATCCATCGGGGCGTCTTTGTAGAAGAAGAAAAGGTTGCGGGCGATGAACGCAAGGGTCAGGTTCTTCGACTGGCCGAACAGGTTACGGAAAGTGTAGCCCAGCGAAATCTCGCGCATACGGACGTTGGTCGCGTCGTATACGTAATCCTCGACGTTGTAGACCGAGTTGAAGCTTGTCGCGCCCACCACGTCGTAGTAAGCCTTGACGTTCGAGAATTTGATGCCCTCGCGCATCACGTAGCCGCGGTCGCGCGCCCGGCCCGTGCGTTCCGATACGCCGTATCCGTCGAGTGTGGCCTCGGTCATCGAAACGACCTTGCCGCCGATGCGGAAGTCGATGAGCATGCTCAGTGTCAGGTCCTTGTAGCGGAACGTGTTGTTCCAGCCCATGTTCCACTTCGAGTTCATGTTGCCCATGTATTTCAGGTCGGAATTCTGCTCGCCGCCGTTTACGGGGATCTGGTAGTCGGCGCCTTCGGGGGTTTCCGTCACCAGTTTGCCGCTCTCGTCGCGTTTGAGCGTGCGGACGTAGAGGTCGCCATACTGGCCGCCTTCATAGAGGATCACTTTGGCGCCGCCCAAGTTGGAGACCGTTACGCCGTCTTGGATACCGTCGAAAAGCTCGATGATCTTGTTGTCGTTGTACGAGAGATTCAGATCGGTGGACCATGTGAATTCGTTGCCGAAGTCTTGGAACCAGCCGGCCGTCAGTTCGAAGCCTTGGTTCTGGACGTTGCCCGCATTGACGAACTGCGATTTGTAACCGCTCTCCCACGGCAGCGTCACCTCGAAGTACTGGTTCTTGGTGTTGGTCTTGTAATAGGTGGCGTTTACGTGCAGACGGTGCTGGAAGAACTCTCCGTCGAAACCGACCTCGAACGAGTGGGTCTTTTCGGGTTTCAGCGTGCGGAACGGCACCGATTCGGGCGGGTTGATGGCGCCTTGGTCGCCGTAGGTATAGCGCGGATTGGTCTTGTAGACGGGGACGTCGTTGCCGACGATGGAGTACGAACCGCGGAATTTGAACAGGTCGATATTCCGGCCCATGTCCACGAAACGGTTGAGCAGAAGGCTGGCGCCCACCGAAGGATAGAAGAACGAGTAGCCGTCGGTGTAAGCGAGGGCCGACGACCAGTCGTTACGGGCCGTCACGTCGAGGAAGAGCGCCTCTTTGAAGCCGAACGTGACAGCTCCGAAGACCGAGTTGAGCCGTTTGCGCTCCAGTCCCATGGTCGTGCCGTTCATGTAGAAATTCGACGGGTTGAAGATGTTGGGATAGTAGGCGCCGCCGTTGCCCGGAGCGACGAACTTGCTCTGCTCGTAGAGCAGGCTCACGTTGTTCGAACGTGTCTGCATCATGCTGGTGCCGAGGGTGGCGTTGAGCGAGAAATCGTCCCACGTATGGTTGTACTGGGCGAGCAGGTCCGCATAGAGCTGTTCGCTGAAGTAGCGGTTGTCGTCCATTTTGCCGTAGGTGTATTTATTGCCGTAGGACGACGCGTAGTGGTTGCGTACGTAGTGTTCGTCGGCGCGCTCGTAGCGCATGCGGCCCGTGAGCGAAAGTCCGTCGATGATCTGGTATTTGATCGATCCGCCGAATTCGTAGCGGTTGCGTTCGACGACGGGGCGTTCGCGGTTGAGCAGCCAGTAGGGGTTGCTGTTGGTCTCGTCGGTGGTAGTCACCCAGTTCTGGACGTTGGCGTTGAGCTCGCCGTTGTAGGTCTCGAAGTTGCTTTTGTAGCCGTTCCAGTCGCCGCCGCGCGGGAAAGTGTAGGTGCCGACGAGCGGGTTGAAGACGAAACCGCCGGCCGGCTGGTTCGAGATGTGCTGGTTCACGTATTTGGCGTTGAAATCGACCTTGATGTGGTCGTTGAAAAGGTCGAAACCGACTTTGGCGTTGAGCGTGTGTTGCGAGTAGTCGTTTTCAGGGGTGATGCCGCCGGATGTTACGTTGCCGTAGGAGAAGTAGGCTCGCAGGTCTTCGGCGCCGCCGTTGATCGAGATCGAGTTGTTGGTCGTCCAGCCCGTACGGAAGAACTTCTCGGCGTAATCGGGAGCCTTCGACGCGAGTTTGTCGCCCCAACTGTATTGGCCGTTCGCCCCGTATGTGTTCTGGAATTCGGGCAGCGAGAGCGGGGTGTCAATGGTCGTGTTGCTCGATACGTTCACCGCCAGACGCCCTGCCATGGCCGATTTGGTCGTGATCATGATGGCGCCGTTGGCGGCTACCGCACCGTAGAGGGCGGCGGCCGACGCGCCTTTCAGCAGGGAGATCGAGGCGATGTCGTCGGGGTTGATCGTAGACATGGCGTCGCCGCCGTCGCGCTGGGCGCCCCAGTTGCTGTCGACCTGATCGGACGTGATGTTCATCATCAGGGGGACGCCGTCGACGACGACCAGCGGCTGGTTCGAGCCGTTGATCGACTTGTTACCGCGGAAGAGTATTTTCGACGATCCGCCCGCGCCCGTCGAGTTCGGGGTAATCTGCAGACCGGCGGCCTTGCCCTGCAGCGCGTTGATCATATTGACCGACTTGATGTCGGCCACGTCATCGCCGCCGACCGTTTCGGCAGCATAGGAGAGTGTTTTCGACTGACGTTCGATACCCATGGCAGTCACTACGACTGCGTTCAGCTGGTTGGCGGTCGTCGTCATCAGGATGTCCAGTGTCGTCTGACCTGTGTAGGTCACCTCGTGTTCTTCACAATCACCGTTGCTCCGAGAAGCGGCCCGGAGTCGTCTTTGATCAGGCCTTCAAGGGTGCTGCCCCCCCCTCCTGCGCGTAGGAACGCAGAGCGGTAGCCGGCGCAATGAGGCAAAAGGACGTCATCAGAGCAAAGCAGATGAAAAGTGCTCGGTTGGTTAATTTCCTCATAAATAAGTGGGTTTTAGTTGAACAAGAGTAAAGATTCCGGAGTGACGCCGTATCTTTGGTTTGATAGAAAAAGCAGTGTTATAGCGGCATATTTTAATGTTAAAAAGTAGTGTTATGAAATCAAAGATAAATATATTTTAATTAAATATCAAATTATATATTAAAAAATAATACGTGAAGTTCAGTATGTCCATAATGATATTTCGATTGTTTATTTCATTATAAATATATTGAATTTCAGCAAAATACACAAATGTCTTTGTATAAATTTTACGCATGATTTATTCGTGTTATGTTAAAAATATTAACGGACGTTATACGGATAATCATATTTGCAAATTATTCTCGTTGTTATATTGAAAACCATCTCCGCTAATTGGTGAGGAGTACTCTGCGTTTTCCGATGGTTTACGCCTAACTTTTTACGCTTCGTGTCGGCACGAATTTCTTTCGACTGATCCTCGTCCTCGGTTTTTTGGCTATGGGCTGGATTTCGGCAGACACTTCGGCTTTAGGCTTCCGCCCCCGCCTTTTTGGAGGCACTACCTGCAGGCAGTCTATGGCTTTCAGCCGCTCGTATTCCTCGCGCAACTCGTCGATGATCCGTCGGTTGTTGCTTGCAATACAATCGCGCAGGAGTTTTACATCTTCGCGGCTGAATCCGTAATGTTTAATCGTTTCGCGCGTCAGTTCGAAGGGCGCGTTTTCCAGAACCGCCCGACGGCACAGGTAAGCCAACAAATGCGGATATTCCGTTACGAAAATTTCTACCGTCAGCTCCTTGCGGCTCGTAGCGCAGAAACGCTCCTCCCCGTTGAAAGGGTTCTCCATCAATTCCCATTCGGGAAACTTCGTGGCCCATTGCTCGCGAAAAAAATAGGCATTGAAATTAACCCGGAAAGAATCGATGCGGCTGTCGAAGTTTTCGTAATTGTCGTTAAACTCCGCAACTGAAAATGTCTTTTCGTCGGGATGGCTTTCTTCATCGTCCAGCGTAATCCAAAATACCGATTTCGGAGCACCGCACAAGATTGCATAGACAAAATGCGCCTTCTTTTTCAGATCATCGAAAAATTGCCGGATGTCGCTTTTGCGGATGTCGCAATCCAAACAGTCTTGAAGCAGATTCCCCAGCGTATAGGATTTTTGTGGCATGGTTCAGTAGTTATGGGTTTATAGAACAATTCTTAAACGTACGCAAAGGTTATAGGCACTTCGAGAATACAAAATAAAGGGACGACCGAATTGTAATTGCAATAAAATAACGATTGTCTGTTAACTAATCGTGGTTGGTCATCCCTTTTTCTATTAAAAAGACAATGCCAAATACGTTAGGCGATGGTTGTGTGACAGTGATGATGTAAGTCCGTATCGAGTTTCGGCATTGCATTTAACAAATATCTTAAATTATTGTGAGAATACAAAATATATCGTAAAAAAACAGGTGCGGAAACAGTAAAGTCAGTAGTGGGAAAATATGAAGCTAAGATTCGAGTATCCCGCACCCGTTATCGTAAAATTGAAGTATCGAAAAAGAGGGGCGGTAACGGACTGGTACGCCTCACACCACGATAAACGAAAAAGAGCATCCTTCGGCTTATCGTTTCCGTCCGCCCCTCGGCTTCCGAAACGCGAGCCTATGGAGGCAGGAGATTTCGGAAGCATTGTTACAGAAGAAGCAGGAACCGCAACGGACTTACTTGACATGATAGCTACATCACTTCCCTTGTCACTCTCTTTTTTAGCGGTTCCTGCATGATGAAAAACGGGTGCGGGACTGTCGATGAAAAAAATAGTGACGCAACTTCGACATGAAGAATTCCAATGTCCCGCACCCAGTTCGGAGAACGGCCCGCCGTTACCAGATTTAGGTGCCTTTAAAGCGGGATTATTATCGACGGCGAGCGTTCTCGTTACAGCGAATGACGGCGCCCCACCCCGCACCGACCGAGGGTCGGCGGAACGTGATTCTTTCCGATTGGGAGTATATGGCCGTAACATCGTATTATTAAGGGTTCGTTATTAAAATCCTCGTTCCGGCCTAAACACATAAAAAAGCACGGAACGCAGGTACAGCCCCAACGGTCGGCCTTGCGAGCCTTGGATTGGTAACTGCCCTTACGCCCGTGCCCGCCCACGGCACAAAGCCGCAGGCATGACAAGGGTTTCAGACAAATTTTACACCAATCCTAAAACCTATTATATCGCTATAATAGTCGCAAGTTTACCGCTGGTATAAAGGTTGTCCTAACCTTATGAATATGTTACGGCTATGGCGCCGTTTTCATCCGCAAAGGTAACATATCTTTTTCAATTTTAGTTATGCGACCCGACTGATGCCATAAAAGAATGACGAAACGTGAACCCGGCTCTGAAGAACCCCGCTGTCCTTTACAAGAAAGGTATGCGGCTTGCGTTACTTACGCTGCGTAGGTCGTAGGAAACCCGTCTGACTTCGTAACACAAGAGGCCCACGCCCGTCAGGTGTAGTTGCCTTAAATGTACTGCCCCGTCAAGGCGTGGTACGACCCGACAAGGACTCTCTTGTTGCCGCAGACTGTAAATTTCCTACGTTTACGCAAACAGCAACGCGATTCACGCCTTTACAGCGGATCGCTTGTCCCAAAGGTAGCACAAAAAATTCGAATCCGCAATATGTTGCGGGCACTTTTTGTGCCGTAGGGTTTATGCCGCCCGAATAGCCCATGTTCTGGCTTTAACGGAATACGCCGTCCTAAAACAACAACGGGACGGCCTTTTGGTTCCGTCCCGCTCGTGGTTACATCTTCATCCCGCGCCTTTGCTCCGTTTGTTCGATGTCAATTCCTATCCGCTCGTAAAACTCCTTTCGTTGCTGTCTGAACCACTCGTCGCAGTCCTTTCCGTTTATGGTGAACTGGAACCCGCTCGGCCCGTCCTTGTCGGGTTTGAATTGGAGAATGACATCGTTTGCACTTATCCTTGTCGGCAATTACCCCTTGCAAATCTGCAATCTGTTTTTCATACCTCGCGGGCTTGGGGTCGTGGAATAACGCTCCGATCCTTTCTACGGCTTTCGTCGTGGCATCCACGGCCACGCCTTTGAGTTTGTCGGTCTTGATCTCCCGCCGCGTCTGTGCCAACTCCGTTTCGGCTTTCTCCAATTCTTCTTTCTTCTTCCTCCGCTGTTCGTCGATAATGTTGCAGTCTGTCTGCGCGGCTCGTTGCTGTGCTTGGAGTGCGGCAATATCTACCGTGAGCGTCTTTTGCTGTTCTTTCAGATTCTCGATCTGTTCGGCCATTTCATTTTTCCGGACGAACACCTCGCGGTAATACTGCTGCGTGGAAATATGTTTTGCTTCCGATCCCTCGACGCCGCGTTGCAGTCCGTATTTGGCCATCGCTTCGGCATAGGTGGTCTGGTAGGCTTTGAGTTTGTCCCGTGCCATCACATCGTCGGCACATAGACGCGGGCGGTCTTTCTTAGTGCGATAGGTTCTCTTTCCGCTTTGGGCGTTCTTCTCCCGCTCCAGCTTGGCCTTTCTGCGTTCGCCCCGTGTGATCGGCACGACGGTCGCGTGTATATGTGGTGTTTTCTCGTCCAGATGCAGGACTGCCGACACAACGTTTTCCTTTCCGAAGGTCTTTTGCAGCCAGCCGCAGGAATCCTTGGCCCAAGCATCCAACTGTCCGGCCTGCCGGATACGCTTCATATCTTCGGGGCTTCCGGAGAGCATGACACGCAACGCCCTTACTTGGTTCTTTCCGATCTTGCGTTCCAGTCCTGCATTGTCCAGCCGGTGCTGGATCGCTTCGGTACGGTTGGTAACTCCTTTGGGGAACTCTACTAATTCTTCGTTCAGGTAGGTAAGTGTCGTTATGACGTTGGCGGGTGTTATTCTCCGCTCGACGTGTCCCGACATGGCGGCGTCCGTTCCGGCTGCCTTCTCGATATGCAATACGACATAGCCCATAGCGGTATAGTTTCAGGTGGTTTGGATAATCTGTTCTCGGCGGCATCGGAGCGAAGCGGATAAGGATTCGGAGTTGTCCCGGCCGTCCGGCTTGCGGAGTTGCCGCCGCAAGGGGTGTCCAGAGGGGCGCCGCCCCTTTGGCCTAATGGGGCATTTTCAGCGTTGCGGAGCAATGCGGAAAGAAAATGCCCTAATAGGCTATGCCTTTTGTAAAAAGGCGCGGGCGCGAAGCGGCCGATGGGTGGGCGACGGTGCCGCCGTCATGTCCGTCAGCAGGGGAAGCCGATGAAAGCGAACCGACGGCCCGGAAGCCCGTGCCCCTGTGCGCCCGGAGGGATCCTCCGTAAATCCCGAAGGGCGCACAAGGGCGGAAGGGCTGTTACTCCGCCAGACGGTATTTGTCGCCGAGGCGTTCGGTGAGCGCCGACATGTCGCGGCTTATCTTTTCATTGGTGATCTTCGCGTAGATTTGGGTGGTCTTGATGTTCGTATGCCCCAACAGGCAGCTGACGGTTTCGATAGGCATACCCTGCGAGAGCGTGATGGTTGTGGCGAAGGTATGCCGCGCCATGTGGAAGGTCAGTTTGTTTTTAATGCCGCATTGCTTGCCGATCTCGCGCAGGATGTCGTTGCAATGGCAGTTGCACGGCATATAAAAGA
>PPYF01306576.1_pt1 | contig 9996 bp, 10 predicted proteins | sample 1559871 | NCBI WGS metagenome assembly PPYF01 (sample SAMN08240021, study PRJNA423297) | Human gut metagenome, whole genome shotgun sequencing project. | reverse complement strand
GCCGTAAAGGTTGGACACGAATGGTCGATACAACTTCAACCTCATATATCGACAAGGATGTTTCATCGGGCAGGAATTATACTTATACTGTAAGATGTATAAGTGATGACGGAAAGAGTTTTGAGAGTGGATTTAACCCAAAGGGGTCAAGTATCAGATATAATCAAGCTCCTAAAATACTTGAAACCAATGTTGTAAACGGCGGTATTAAGGTGATTTGGGAGTCTGAAAACAATACAAATTACAGATTGTACTGCAAAACAGAAGGTAAGGGCTGGACAAAAGTATGCGATAACAAAACAGGTGTTGTGACACATAAAAATTTACAGCCGAATAAAACCTATACATACACTGTAAGAGCAATCAGTTCCGACGCTAAAAAGTATTTGAGCGGTTATGACCCAGTGGGAATGAGCGCAAAATATGTTGCCACACCGAAAATTTCAAAAACTGAGGTCACATATGACGGCGTAAAGCTGACATGGAACAAGGTTGCAGGTGCAGAGAAGTACCGTGTGTACTACAAAGACGGTGAGGGTTGGAACAAACTTGCCGATACAACGGGTAACAGCTATCTTGATATGGGACTTGTATCAAGAGAACTAAGCATAAAAGATAATTCCGTAAACGGTCAGTATATTTATACTGTTCGTTGCATTTCAAGTAACGGCAAGGTTTTTCAGAGCGGTTATGATACAAAAGGTTCTAAGGCGAATTTAGGCAATGAATGTCCGGAGATTGTTCGTGTTGACTCAATGCATGGCGGAATTACAGTTTCATGGACAGATGTTTGCGAAGACAATTCAAAGTATCGTATTTATGTAAAAGAAAAAGGTTCGTGGAAAAAGCTTGCTGATACAACAAATAATTATTACACTCATAAAAATGTAAAAGCAGGACAGACCTACACTTATACCGTAAGATGTGTTTCTAAGAACGGCAAGAAATTTACAAGTATCTATAATCCGTCAGGTGTGACATTTAAGTATAAGACTACAGACAAAACAAGAGATGCATACATAGATTATCTGCTCAAGCATGAATCGGAATGGCTGCCTGAACTCAAGGTAGGAAATGTTGCTTTGGCTGGTGTGCAGTTTGCCGATCTCGATTTTGACGGTGTTCCCGAGCTTATAGTACAGGAAGCAGGGAATGAGGAATACTATTTGAAAGCAAAAGTATATACTTTTAAGGACGGAAAGTTCTCGTTAGTCGGATTTGATGATTATAGAACTTATATCCCGAATCAACTGACTTATTTCTATGACAAATCTGCTAAGAAATATATAATTAATGCCGTTGAATTGTCAACCTCAAATGTTGACCGTTATCTTGACTGCGAAAACTATACATTGAATTATGACGGTACAGTTTTGAATGTTCGTGGATACTCTTGTGCTCATTTGGCTCTTGAAAGTCGGGGATTGGAATACTATTATTACAATCAGAGCGGAAGAACAACAAAACAGGCATATAATGCCACAAATATGAGTGTACTCGGTAATTGTGTAAATGCACATATGTTCAGTCAGTTTGTTTACTGTTCTGTTGACGGCTATCCAAAGCTTTGGAATAGTTATAGCGAAACACAGAAGAAACAGCACCTTACTGATTCTTATAATGCATTCTCATACGATAAATACTAATTGAAACATAGATTGGTGTGAAAAATTTCATACCTATAGCCACGGCGGCGGTTTCGGCGAATGCGATTGAACTGCTGAAAATTTTGCAGCATTTTATGGATGGGTATTTTATAAGTGGCGATTACAAATGGCATAAATTGTATTTTAATATTTACAAAGTTGTTTAAACAATATTTGTTCAGCAGCTTATTAAACAAGGTGCATACATTGTGCATTAAAAGTCATTATACGAGGAGGAATTATTATGAAAAAATTATTATCCCTCGCAATCGCAGCTCTGCTTACTTTTTCGTGTGCTTTAACCGCCTTTGCGGCTGAAGACAATTCGGCAACTCCCGATGAGGCAAAAACACCCGTGGAGCTTAAAATAATTGAGCCTCCGTCAAAAACCTATTTTGGGGAAGATGTTATTCTTCCGCCCGAATCAGTTAAAAATGTTTACGCAGACAGCGAACATTACTATGCTTTTGCTGACAAAATGAACGCATACAGTTTCAACCCGATGCTTGACCTTTCGGATGCAAAGCTTGAAGTGGTTTACAATGACGGTTCTTCGGAAAGTGTTGATCCAGCCGACTGTACCGTAGAAGTTTCCGATCCGTTTAATTACGGCGAGGTAATGCGAACAGCTCTTGATACCGCAGGCAATCTTGAACTTGATACACCGTATGAAGAAAATCTAAGATAAGGATAATGCAACTAAGAATACTGTGATGAACGATAACGGTTCTGTTCCGACAGGCAGTCCGATTACAACAATGTTATTCACATTATCTGCTGTTATTGCAGGCGGTGCATTGTTTCTTTCTTACAGAAAAAAGTTTGAAAAGTAAATCAAATAATTGACACTCATTTTTCTTAATATTCAGACAACTGCCCCCGAATCTTTCAAAGGTTCGGGGGCAGTTATGTTCTGTAAAAACAAAACGGCAACGGAAAAATTTATCCCGTTGCCGTTTAATACTTTTAATGATTTCTACACTTAATCTTCACCGATAAGCTTTACGGTTGTTGCGGTGTGGTGAACCGCATCAAGATACTTTCCGAAAACATCGGCTGTTTTGATTTTTAAACTTGAGGTGTTTACACACGGATGACAGCCGACATATTCGCCTTTCAAAACATCCTCGTCAACAAGAAGTCTTACTCGGTTGTCATTGTCATTCATAAGCCCCATAACGCTCACCGCACCCGGCTTGATGTCGAGAAATTCGAGCATAAAATCGGGAGATGCAAACGAAAGTCTTGCACTTCCGATTTGCTTTGACAGCTCCTTTGTTTTAAAAGGTTTGTCACCCGGCATCATAAGAAGATAGAAGTCGGTTTTCTGTCTGTTGCACAGAAAAAGATTCTTGCAAATCAGCACATCAAGTACAGCGTCAATCTCGTTGCAAGCCTCCATTGTGTCAGCGTGTCCGTGGTCGGTTCGCTGATATTCAATTCCAAGGCTGTCGAGAAGGTCATATACTCTGATTTCACGGTCTTCTTTGCCTGTTAAGTCGGTTGGTCGTCCGTTGTAAAGTTCCATTTAAAATCCTGCTTTCCTGTAGTGTAATGCCTGTATCAATATTCGCTGTCATCAATGCCCGATACGCTGTCTGAGTAATCAGAATCATCATAATAATCGTCATATGTGATTATACTTGTTCCGTTATAATCATCGTTTGCCTTGACATACATATTTTTGTCGAGCATACCGAGATCCTGCAAAACCTCAATTGTCTTTGTAAAGCTTCTCGGAATAACATAGGATGCGGTTGTGTAAGCAGTGTCGGAATCTGCAGATTTGTAATAGGATGACAGTTCTGAAATGTAAATATTGTAGGGTGCGCCTGTTGCAAGCTGTATTACACATACAACATCGGGAATGGATTCAACGAGTGTACTGTAATCTGAATAATCAGGGTCGGCTGAACCGTAGAATGTGTTACTGTATCCGACAACTTTTTTAAATTCTTCATCACTGCAGTTGTCAATATCTTTAAGAAAAGCATCCTTGATGCGTTTGTATGTCTCGCCGGGGCCTGTGAGTGCAACTGACTGGCTGTCATCATCGTAATAGCCTGAAGCAATGCGGTTTACAACCAAGTCAGCGTGCTTTTTCTCCGTATCCTTGCGGTTAAATCCAAAAACTGCAAATTCACTTAAATCATCGTATTCCGCCTTTGCAATAGGACTGTAGGTTTTGATATAACCCTTTGAATTTATTATATCCGTGTTGTCGTCATCGTATAGGGTATCTGAATTATAAAATGCGTTGAATCTGTTGTATGCCCTTGTAATAATGCGACCATCATTGAGCTTGTATGCATATCCGCAGTATGGCTGCGAAAGCTCTTTGCTAAAAAACAGAAAGTTGTCCGTAAACATTGAAACCCATGTGTTCTTGAACTTGTTCTGAATTGAATAGTCACGCTTGTTGATAAGATTTGAATGTGAGTTGGTGATAAAAGTGATTGTGTCTTTGTCTGTAATATCGTCAGCCATATCTTTAAGATTTTTGCCGACAGCACTGCCTTTTGCCTGATAGTTTGAATTTGCGTCATAGAATCCGGCACTCTTGATATCCTGAGCTTTCGGTACATAGCTGTTGTAGCCGAATGCGTCAAAACAGCAGAGAGCAACACCGACGCAGCTTACAATAATTAACGCACCGAGCGGAATCGAAGTTTTGATAAGCTTTGAAAAGCCTCTGTACAAAATAAGATGAACGATTATGTAAACGGGAACGCTTGCAAGAATAAATCCGAAAACAAAACCCGCATATCCGCCGAAAACATTCATTGAACCGAAAAGAACACCGAGGAACATACCTGCAAGGAATGAAACAAGCACCTTGATTATGTAGCACGGAAGGTGGAATGCAAATGCCGACTGAGCTCTTTCCGCCTTTCTTTTCTTTGCAAGAAAAGCGCCGAGGGCAATACATACAACCGAGAAAATCAGCCAGTAAATAACATTTATTCCGTCATATGCGGCAAGCGGATTGAGTGCATTCATAATGACGCTGTCTTTGAAAATGCCAACATAAAAGCCGTCAAAACAACCCACAACAGTACCTTTGATGAAGATTGCGGAAAGCGGATAAGCTACGCAAACCGCAACGAACATAAGCACGGAGTTAAGCATCGTTCCGCAACAAACTGCAATAAGACCGAAAAATGCGATTGACGCGAGTGTACCCATACATATTTCGGGGAATAATTTTGTCACTTCCGAAACAACCGAATGTCCCGAACAAACCGATATAATGGATATTAAGCTGAGAAAGAAAATTGCAGGGATAATCGACATAAGGTAAGCCGATACGGATTTTGCAATAAAAAGTGTTGCTCTTCCAATCGGCAGTGAACCGTACAAATCCGCCTTGCGTTTATTGTGCAGATACGAATAAATTCGCACCGTGTAGATGATTGTAAATACTATTGAAATGAGATAGATGAGCGATGCCGAGGAGTATTGAAAAAGTTCAATTTCTCCGATACCGCTGTTTGCAATGCCTGTAATGCTCAACGCAGAAAGCATCATTGAAAAAGATGAATCGTTTCCGAGTACAACGCAGATTGTAAAGCATACTGTAATTGCAACAGCCGAAATAATACCGAATACAATGAGAAATGTATTGCAGGACTTAAGGTCGCTGAGGAAGAACGACAGCATCTGCTTCAGTCTGCTTTTAAAGGATGTTTTCTGTGTCATAACCTGCAACCCCCATTTCACATATAAAAATTTCTTCCAAGGTCATTGGAACAGCTGAGATATAAATCGGATTAAGCTCCTGCAATTTGGGCATAAACTCTTCCTCTGTTCCTTTGATTGTAAGATTAAATATATTTCCGTTTCTCCATGTGTTTATAACATTGATTTCGTTGAAGAATGAATTATCGGGAACTTCGGTGAATGCAACCTGAACCTTACGAAGCCCGAGTTTAATTTCGTCAATTTCCCTCTCAAGCAAAAGCTTGCCCTTGTGCATAAGACAAATTCTGTCACATAATTCTTCAAGCTCACGCAAATTGTGTGACGCAACGACAACTGTCATATCATTTGCGGAAACATTGTCAATGATTATTTTTTTTACAAGCTTGCGTACAACAGGGTCAAGTCCGTCAAAAATTTCATCAAGCAGCAGATATCTCGGACAGGTTGAAAGCGCCAGTATCAAAGCCGCCTGTCTTTGCATACCCTTTGACATATCAATTATTCTTGCATCAGGATCAATCGGAAACACCGAGCAAAACTGTTTGAAAGCGTTCTCGTTCCAGTTTGGATAAAGACTTCGAAAAAGGAATGCAGTGTTTTCAAGAGTTGAGCTGTTTGAAAAATAGGGGTAATCGGGAATGAAAAAACATTCTCCCTTTACTGACGGATTGTCAAGAATGTTTATTCCGTTAATATTTACCTCGCCCTTATCGGGGTCAAACACACCCGACATAATTCGCAGAAGTGTTGACTTTCCGCCGCCGTTGCTTCCGACAATGCCGAGAACAGAGCCTCTGTTTACGGTAAGCGTGAAATCGTCAACGGCAGTCACTTTGCCGAATTTTTTGGTTATGTGATTAACTTCAATCATTCTCTCTGCCTCCTTCGTATACGGAATTGATGATTTCTATGAGCTGTTCACGGGGAACGCTGTACAGCTCTGCATTCTTTACGGCATCACGGAATGTTTTGAGAGCCATTTCTTGGAAAGCTGCGTTTTTTGTCAACTTGTCTGTCAAAAATGTTCCCCGTCCAACAGTTGAATAGATGTAGCCCTCTGTTTCAAGAACACGATATGCCTTTGCAACCGTGTTTGGGTTTACACCGATTTCCTGTGCTACCGTTCGTACAGGCGGCAGCCTGTCACCCGATTTGAACACGCCTGCCGACGCAAGCTTGATTATATTGTTGCAAATCTGTTCATAAATCGGCACACGGCTTGTGAAATCAATTGTGAACATAGCCGTCCTCCTTTTTTTGTATAGAAAATTGTATAATATGGCCAATCCTACAGTTAAATTGTAACATTCAATTGTACCATTGTCAATGTACAATTTTAATTTAAAAGACCGTTTGAGAAATTTTTAAAAGAACTTAAAAAGAATAAAACAGCCAAAACCGTCAATAATTATTGTAAAGACAAAACCGATAAAAATTCAGATTCGGGGGTAATTCTTTGCAATACGGAAAAGTTGAAATCTGCGGAGTAAATACATCACAGCTCAAGCTGCTGAAGGAGAGCGAAAAGCGTGAGCTGCTTAACACAATCAGAAACGGTTCTCCTGCCGAAAAGAAAATGGCGAGGGATAAGATGATTAACGGGAATTTAAGGCTTGTTCTTTCTGTTATTCAGAGGTTTACAAACAGAGGCGAAAATCCCGACGATCTGTTTCAGGTGGGTGTTATCGGACTCATCAAGGCGATTGATAACTTTGACCCTACGCTTGATGTGCGCTTCAGCACCTACGGAGTGCCTATGATAATCGGCGAAATACGGAGGTTTTTGCGTGATAACAATGCAGTCAGGGTATCCCGCTCAATGAGAGATACAGCCTACCGTGCAATGCAGATAAAGGAACAGCTGACCAATAAAAACAATCGGGAGCCAACCATTGAAGAAATCGCCAAAATAATGGAGATGCCGAAAGAACAGGTGGTGCTTTCGCTTGAGGCGATAGTTGATCCCGTGTCGCTTTACGAGCCTGTTTTTTCGGACGGAAACGATACTATATATGTTATGGATCAAATCGGCGACAAAAACGATGATTCCGCTTGGCTTGAAGAAATTGCGGTAAAAGAGGCGATTTCCAATCTTTCCGACAGAGAAAAACGGATTCTTTCAATGAGATTTTTTCGCGGCAAAACTCAGATGGAGGTTGCGGCTGAAATAGGAATATCACAGGCGCAGGTCAGCCGCATTGAAAAAGGCGCTCTTGATACTATAAAGAAAAGCATTTAGCAATATATGCAAAACAGCTGTTCAATCGGACAACTGTTTTGCGGTTACATAGGTTTGTATAAAAATGTATGGGAAAATTACAACTGATTTTTGTAAAAAAGAAGAAAAAATTTAATTCCGCTTTACTTTCGTGCTTTTGTGTGTTAAAATTTTAATGTATAAAAACTTAATGCTTTATTGCAGAAATAAGGAGGTAACGGTTTTGAATTCTAAACTTAAAAATGATTCTACCGACTATTTGTTCAAGGCGATTCTGTCGCTTGAAAACGAAGAAGATTGCTACCGCTTTTTTGAAGATTTATGCACAAGTGCAGAACTCAAGGCAATGTCACAGCGCCTTGTCGTTGCAAAAATGCTTACCGAGAAAAAGGTATATACAGAAATCGTCAAGGAAACCGGTGCGTCAACCGCAACCATCAGCCGAGTAAAAAGAGCGTTGTTTGATAACGATACATATGGCTACACTCTTGTACTCGACAGGATTGAAAACGGAGAAAAAGAGTAATGCCGAGCTATTTGTCGTTTGCCCGATTTTATGACGGACTTATGCAGGATGCCTGCTATGAAAAAAGATGCGGCTATATTCTTGAGCTTGCCGAAAAATTCAGACATGATATGGGTATAACCCTTGACCTTGCCTGTGGAACAGGAACTCTCACACGCCTTTTGAAAAAGCGGGGTGTGGATGTTTTCGGGATAGATTACAGTATGGAAATGCTCAGCGAGGCAATGCAGAGTGCCTCCGAAGAAGGTCTTGATATCCTGTTTTTAAGGCAGAAAATGCAAAGTATTGACTTGTATGGTACAATAAATACCTGTGTTTGTACTCTCGACAGCATAAATCATCTTACAAAAATTGAAGATGTTGCAAAGACATTTGACCGTGTGGGACTTTTTATGGACGATGACGGTCTGTTTATTTTTGATGTCAACACGGTGTACAAGCATAAAAATGTTCTTGCGGATAATACCTTTGTGTATGAAAACGACAGCGTTTTCTGCGTATGGCAAAACACTCCCGAAGATGATAACAAGGTAAAAATCGACCTTGATTTCTTTGAGGAAGAAAACGGTGTGTATTATCGTTCATCCGAAAGCTTTTCGGAAAGAGCCTATACAGATGATGAAATCAAAAAAATGCTCACGGATGCAGGTTTTGAAGTAGAGGCTGTTTACGGTGACCTTACATTTGAAAGTCCGAAAGCGGATGAACAGAGGGTAATTTATGTTGCAAGAATGAAAACATCACGCAACAAAGAGTTTAATGAATCGAAAGGATAACCGATATGGATAAAATAATTCGTTGTATTACATCTGACGGTGCTATTATGGCGGCTTGCGTTGATGCGTCCGACATAGTTTTTACCGCAAAGAAGATTCACCACCTTTCACGCAGTGCCACAGCCGCACTCGGCAGACTTTTGTGTGCAACATCAATTATGGGCGATATGCTCAAACAGAAAGACGCATCAGTCAACCTCCGTGTAATGGGTGACGGTGAACTTGGTCCCGTTATCGCAGTCGGCGACAGCAGCGGCAATGTAAAGGGTTATGTCGGCAATGCAGACTGCCCGACGGAATATTACGAAAACGGTAAAATCAATGTTGCAAAAGCAGTCGGCAGAACAGGTATGCTAAATGTTATGCGTGACTACGGTTCAGGCGATCCGTACATAGGTCAGGTTGAGCTTGTCAGCGGTGAAATTGCCGAGGATATTGCAAACTACTACGCAACAAGCGAGCAGATTCCTACAGTTTGTGCCCTGGGTGTGCTGATTGACAAAGAGGACGGCGAGGTTTTGCTTGCAGGCGGATTGCTTATTCAGCTTCTTCCGGGTGCAGACGATACTGTTATTGATAAGCTGGAAAAGAATATTGCAGAGCTTGAACCCGTTACAACTATGCTTGCAAAGGGTATGAGTATTCTTGATATCTGCAAAACAGCCCTCAAAGGTTTTGAGGTTGAAGTGCTTGACGAAAACCCTGTTAAGTATGTTTGCGGTTGTTCAAAAGAAAAGCTTGAAAATTATTTTTGTACCCTCAGCGATGATGACATCCGTTCTATGGTCAATGAACAGGGTGTTGCCGTTGCAACCTGTCACTTCTGCAATAAGAAATATGTCTTTTCAAAGGATGACCTTGAAAAACTGATTGCAGAGAAAAACAGCAAAGAATAAAGATTTTTAAAGGCCTTGTCGCAAATGTTCGTGATGTCACTCATAAAAATGAAAAAAATTTCAAAAAAGTGTTGACATTTTAATCATAATGTAGTATTATGGTATCTGTCGCCGAGAGATAAACGAAATTCGACAGAACTTCGATACAGCGACAAAGGCATGTGGGAGCATAGCTCAGCTGGGAGAGCATCTGCCTTACAAGCAGAGGGTCACAGGTTCGAGCCCTGTTGTT
>PPYF01386797.1_pt1 | contig 9997 bp, 10 predicted proteins | sample 1559871 | NCBI WGS metagenome assembly PPYF01 (sample SAMN08240021, study PRJNA423297) | Human gut metagenome, whole genome shotgun sequencing project. | reverse complement strand
ATTTATTCGCCCCCGTGTACCGGGATTTCCTTTGGAAAACTATGACAGAAACAGCCACAGGAAGCAACAAACTAAAAGGCTTATTGCCTTCCAATACGGTTGTGGGGCATAAAACCGGTTCTTCCGATCGTAATTTGAAAGGCGTGAAGATGGCGGATAATGATGCCGGAATAGTAATCATGCCCGGTGGCAAGAAGTATTATATCGCTGTCTTCGTAACGGACTCAAGTGAAACGGACGAAGAGAATGCCGCCATCATCGCACACATTTCCCGGATGGTATACGACGAAGTGAAGTAGGAAAGAGTGGGGGAAGTGCATCTTTTTTGCTATCGTGTTTACATGGTTGCCGTTCTTTTCAATCCCCTCAGGAAAGTGTTCTGAAAGGGGATGTAATGAGTTAGGGAGTGAAAGACAATGAATCAGGGAGTGAAAGGCATTCACTCCCTGATTCATTACGGTTCATTCAGCCGGTAAAATCAGAGGCTTGCGTAGTCTGGAATATCTTGTAAAAAAGTATAACTGTTCTGTTCGTAATCCATACGGCAGCAATAATGCCGGATACCGTTACTTACTATCAGATAGTCCACTTTCAACACCATGTTGTAACGGGTAATCTGGTCGAAGACCTTCTGAGTGATTTCCACCTCGGGAGCCTTATATTCCACAATCATGCGTGCCGTAAGGTCACGCCTGTAAAGAACTGTATCGCAGCGCTTTTTAGTACCGTTCAACTGCACCTGCACCTCGTTTGCCATCAGTGCCTGCGGATAGCCCTTATGCGTCATGAGAAAATGTACGAAATGCTGCCGCACCCATTCTTCCGGGGTCAAGGTAACGTATCGGCGGCGGATAACATCGAAAATACTTCTTTTTCCATCCCTTGTAATAATCTTGGCTTCAAACGCTGGCAGGTTCAGTGAGAACATTCTATTTTAATTTCTTGTTTTTACTTTTTTATTGTATTTTTGTGAGTTAAATAATCGTTCCCTAACGGTTTTACGGAACAAATTTAATGAAATCTTATGAAAACAAAAGAAGAAATCGTAGCTAATTGGCTGCCCCGTTACACAAAACGTAACCTGGAGGATTTTGAAGAGTATATTCTGTTGACCAACTTCAACAAGTATGTCGAAATTTTTGCCGAAAAATTCAATGTTCCCATACTAGGCAGGGACGCTAATATGATTTCGGCCAGTGCGGAAGGAATAACGATCGTAAACTTCGGAATGGGAAGCCCCAATGCCGCCATCATCATGGACTTATTAAGTGCCATTCAGCCCAAAGCATGCCTGTTTTTGGGCAAGTGTGGAGGCATCGACAAGAAAAACAGGATAGGGGATCTTATCCTTCCAATCGCCGCCATCCGCGGTGAGGGTACTTCAAACGACTACTTCCCGCCGGAAGTTCCTTCACTGCCGGCTTTTATGCTGCAACGTGCCGTTTCTTCCGCCATTCGCGACCATGCCCGCGATTACTGGACCGGTACTGTATATACCACCAACCGCCGTATTTGGGAACACGATGAGGACTTTAAGGAGTATCTCAAAAAAACCCGTGCCATGGCAGTCGATATGGAGACGGCAACCTTGTTCAGTTGCGGCTTTGCCAATCATATCCCCACCGGAGCTTTGTTGCTGGTGTCCGACCAACCGATGATTCCGGAAGGCGTCAAAACCGATAAAAGCGATAACATAGTAACCCAAAACTATGTAAAGGAACATGTTGAAATCGGCATTGCATCTCTGCGCATGATTATTGATGCGAAGAAAACCGTAAAACATCTGAAATTCGACTGGTAAAACCAAGAAATATGGCCAAGCAAGAAATTACGTGCGATGATATCTTAAGGGAACTGAAAGCCGGGCAATATCGTCCCATCTATTACCTGATGGGCGAAGAACCGTATTACATCGACCTCATCTCGGATTATATAACGGACAACGTACTGAATGAAACCGAAAAAGAATTCAACCTCACCGTTGTATATGGCGCAGATGTGGACGTGGCTGCAATTATCAATGCCGCCAAACGCTATCCCATGATGTCCGAGCACCAAGTGGTAGTAGTGAAGGAAGCACAGAACATACGCAATATAGACGAGCTTTCCTACTACCTTCAAAAGCCCTTGCTATCTACAATATTGGTAATATGCCACAAACATGGCGTATTGGATAAAAGGAAAAAACTCGCAGCTGAAATAGAGAAGTCGGGCATACTGTTTGAGTCCAGGAAAGTGAAAGAGTCCCAACTGCCGGCATTCATCACATCCTATATGAAACGTAAAGGTAAAGGAATAGACCTTGAACCGAAAGCCACTTCCATGCTTGCCGACTTCGTAGGGACAGACCTCAGCCGCCTTACCGGAGAACTGGAAAAACTGATTATTACACTTCCAAAAGGTCAGACACGTGTCACCCCCGAACAGATAGAACGCAACATAGGAATCAGCAAGGATTATAATAACTTTGAACTCCGCAGCGCCATTGTGGAAAAGGATGTTCTAAAGGCTAACAGAATAATAAAATATTTTGAAGAAAATCCGAAAACCAATCCGATTCAAATGACTTTATCTTTACTTTTCGGATTCTTTTCCAATCTGATGCTGGCCTATTATGCCCCCGAAAAATCGGAGCAAGGCATCGCAGCATTCTTAGGTCTGAAGAGCCCGTGGCAGTCCCGCGAATATCTAAATGCCATGAGGATGTACAATGGAATAAAAACCATGCAGATCATCGGAGAGATACGATATACAGATGCCAAGTCTAAAGGAGTAGGAAACCCTTCCTTAAACGATAGCGACCTTTTACGGGAATTGGTCTTTAAAATCCTGCATTGATTTTCTCATTCCATATCTTTTTAATAAAAGAAGAAAATACGAAAATGATTCATTTATGTGTCATTTTATCATATTTAGGGGGATTTTCCCCCTTTTTTCTATTTTCATGATTTATCCGGCAATTAAATATACACATAATATACTATAATACAGTATAATACATTCAAAATAAGCCTCTGAGAATCGTTTCTTTTCAATCATTCGGGTATTTATATTGAAATAAAGCAAAGAATTTATTGTTGACCTTCATAAGACTGATAACATAGAGTCGCTTCCCAATTTTGTCACCAATTTTCTTTTAGAATCGAGTATTACTTTACCAGGATTTATAAACCGGATAGAGGAATAGTTGTACTATACAACTATGAAGCATTACCAATGTAATACACAGTATTCACAAACGTACATATTACAAAGCTAAACATATTACATGTATACATAATAGATGATTAACACTTTTGTAAATAGGGGTGTTTACGTCTATTATATACATTATTACATCTTTATCCTATGAGCAGTTAACAACATATTAATCATAGTGTATATCATTATAAATCTGATATATATAGCTATTTATTAGACTTTTAAATTATAAATATAAGAAATAGATGTCAAAACATTTGTAATCTCTGTAATACTCCTATTATAATACAATATATTATACTATAAATCAGCGCAATAATGTATTTTATTAAAGCTGATATTAGAGATGTTTTTCATGAAAAATAACCTCTTTACAAATATATGCTTGACATAAGTAAATTTACTGAGTATAATTGTAAATTTTAAAATGTTACATTAGTAATTTGTTTTTGTAAATCCTATTATTTACTTTTGTAATCGGATTTAAAGACTTATACAATTGTAATAATATCTACGCCATGAGTATAAAGGATAGATTTAAGATGATAATGGACAGGGAGCAGTTAACTGCCGGAGCATTTGCCGAAAGTATAGAAGTAGCTCAAGCCACTATTTCCCATATATTAGCCTCCCGTAATAATCCAAGTACAGAAGTCATTCTGAAACTTCACAAGCGGTATAATGACATCAACCTTGAATGGCTGCTAACAGGAAAAGGAAACATGAGCAATAATTCTCCATCTGTTGAAAACAACGGATTCGACTATCCTTTATTTGCTGACAATCCAGAAAATCCGTCCAATGAGCCAAGCACTCCGGAAAATCGCAAGGAAATCGCGTTAGAAGCTCCAGTAAACACGCCTAAAGAGATTGTAAAACAAGAAATTATCTATAAAGAAAGACCGCCTAAAAAAATAACAGAAATAAGAATTTTCTTTGATGATAATACTTATGAAACATTCAAACCGGAAAATTAAGAGGCAACTACGGCTATTTGCACAAATTCCCGTATCTTTGCAGTCAAAAGATAATCCTTCTTTATAGATAATATGAAAAAATATATTTTAGATCTGACAGTGACCGAGAACGTCCGGCTGCATGCCAATTATGCGCTGCTGAAATTGACTTCCCCGTCTCTGCTCCCGGAAATGCTTCCGGGACAATTTGCCGAAATTCGCGTAGACGGTTCACCCACTACTTTCCTGCGACGCCCTATCTCTATTAATTATGTAGACAAACAACGGAATGAGGTGTGGTTTCTAATCCAACTTGTAGGAGATGGAACCAAGCGATTAGGAGCGGCAAAACAAGGAGATATAATCAATGTGGTACTTCCATTAGGAAACAGCTTCACAATGCCTGAAAAGCCCTCGGATAAGCTCTTATTAGTAGGTGGCGGCGTAGGTACAGCACCGATGTTGTATTTAGGCGAGCAATTGGCGAAAAACGGAAGCAAACCCACCTTCTTATTAGGTGCCAGAAGCGATAAAGACTTGTTGCAATTAGAAGATTTTGCTGCCTATGGAGATGTATATACCACCACGGAAGACGGCAGTCATGGCGAAAAAGGATATGTCACCCAACATTCTATATTGAGCAAGGTGAACTTCGAACAAATATATACCTGCGGTCCTAAACCAATGATGATGGCTGTAGCCAAATATGCCAAAAGTAAAGGCACTAATTGTGAAGTGTCTTTAGAAAACATGATGGCATGCGGCATAGGCGCTTGCTTATGTTGTGTGGAAAATACCACAGAAGGTCATTTATGCGTATGTAAAGAAGGTCCGGTTTTTAATATAAACAAACTATTATGGCAGATTTAAGTGTAAACATTGGTGAATTGCAAATGAAAAATCCGGTGATGACAGCATCCGGAACTTTTGGATATGGTGAAGAATTCGCCGATTTCATCGATATATCGCGAATAGGTGGTATAATTGTAAAGGGAACTACTCTTCACAAACGTGAAGGTAATCCGTATCCGCGTATGGCAGAGACTCCATCAGGTATGTTAAACGCTGTGGGACTGCAAAATAAGGGTGTACATTACTTTGTTGAACATATCTATCCGCGTATCAAGGATATAAAAACCAATATGATTGTGAATGTTTCAGGCTCTGCTATCGAAGATTATATGGAAACGGCTGCAATCATTAATGAACTTGTAAATATTCCTGCCATAGAATTAAACATATCCTGCCCTAATGTAAAGCAAGGTGGAATGGCATTTGGCGTCACAGCCAAAGGAGCGGAGGAAGTGGTAAAAGCCGTACGCTCAGTTTACAAAAAGACACTTATCGTAAAACTGTCACCCAATGTTACAGACATCACAGAAATAGCACGTGCTGCTGAAAATGGCGGTGCAGACAGCGTATCACTCATCAATACCTTGTTAGGAATGGCTGTAGATGCAGAACGCAGACGTCCCATCCTTTCCACGGTAACAGGCGGCATGTCCGGAGCAGCAGTGAAACCTATTGCACTCCGTATGGTATGGCAGGTTGCTAAGGCAGTAAAAATACCGGTCATAGGTTTAGGGGGCATCATGAATTGGAAAGATGCTGTGGAATTTATGCTCGCAGGTGCCTCTGCCATTCAAATCGGTACTGCAAACTTTATTGATCCGGCAATCACCGTGAAGGTCGCAGAAGGTATTGATGACTATCTGAACAGACACGGATATAAGTCAGTTAAAGAAATAATCGGTGCACTTGAGGTATGACGAATAACAAAGCATAGCCATTCGCAAACTATTTTCATAAAAAAGGACATTCAAACTGAATGCCCTTTTTATTTTTATTTACATCTTACAGATTACTCACCTAACAAATCCGGACGTAATTTCCGAGTTCTTTCCAATGACTGTTGCAGCTCCCATTCCTTAATTTTAGCCTCATGACCGGATAGTAAAATTTCCGGAACTTTCCATCCTTTGTAATCAGCCGGGCGCGTATAAACGGGAGCAGCTAACAGATTATCCTGAAAAGAATCGGAAAGGGCCGATTGCTCGTCAGAGATAACTCCGGGAATAATACGTACAATAGCATCGGCCATAACGGCCGCCGCCAGTTCGCCACCAGTCAATACATAGTCTCCGATACTGATTTCCTTCGTTATGAGATGTTCGCGGATACGGTAATCAATTCCCTTAAAATGCCCGCAAAGAATTATAAGATTTTTAGCGAGAGACAGCGTATTAGCCATAGGCTGGTTAAACTGTTCACCGTCCGGAGTCGTGAAAATGACCTCATCATACTCCCGTTCGGCTTTCAAAGCATTAATGCAGCGCTCTATAGGTTCTATCTTCATAACCATTCCGGCAAAACCACCAAAAGGATAATCATCCACCCGACGGTATTTATCTTCAGTATAATCACGAAGGTTATGAATATGTATTTCTGCAAGCCCTTTATTTTGAGCACGTTTCATTATAGAGCAATTGAAGAAGCCTTCAATCATTTCCGGCAGAACAGTAATGATATCAATACGCATATATTTTATTTTTTCCGCAAAAATAGTGTAAGTTAAGAGTAAAAGCAAAAAATATTCGGGAGAAACCCGTATTTTTGTGTCCAAACTCCAAAATCGTTATGACAGTAAAAGAAAAGATAGACCAGCTACGCGCCGACTTACATCGGCACAACTACAATTATTATGTATTGAACGCTCCCGAAATATCAGACAAAGAGTTCGATGACAGGATGCGCGAATTACAAGATCTTGAAAAGGAACATCCCGAATACCAGGACGACAATTCGCCTACCATGCGCGTAGGAAGCGATTTGAATAAAAACTTCACACAGGTAGCCCATAAATATCCCATGCTCTCATTGGGAAACACCTATTCGGAAAGTGAAGTGACAGACTTTTATGACCGGGTGAAGAAGGCTCTGAACGAAGACTTTGAAATATGCTGTGAATTGAAATACGACGGCACATCCATTTCACTGACCTACGAAAACGGCAAATTGGTACGTGCCGTAACCCGTGGTGACGGTGAAAAAGGTGATGATGTAACGGACAATGTAAAAACGATCCGCACGATACCATTAGTGCTCCACGGCAGCTATCCTGAGTCGTTTGAAATCAGAGGAGAAATATTAATGCCCTGGGAAGTGTTTGAAGAACTGAACCGGGAAAAAGAAGCGCGTGAAGAACCGCTTTTCGCCAATCCGCGCAATGCAGCTTCCGGTACTTTAAAGTTGCAAAATTCCGCTATTGTAGCCTCACGCAAGCTTGATGCCTATTTGTATTATCTGTTAGGAGAAGAATTGCCCTGTGACGGACATTATGAAAATTTACAAGCAGCAGCCGGCTGGGGATTTAAAACCTCGGAACACATGAAAAAGGCTCATAGCCTGGAAGAAGTATTTGAATATATCAGATATTGGGACACCGAACGAAAGAACTTGCCGGTAGCAACAGACGGTATTGTTTTAAAAGTCAACAGTATGCGCCAGCAGAAAAACCTCGGTTTTACCGCAAAATCTCCCCGATGGGCTATAGCATATAAGTTTCAGGCAGAACGCGCCTTGACTCGTTTAAACAAGGTCACTTATCAAGTAGGACGCACCGGAGCCGTAACTCCTGTTGCCAATTTAGATCCGGTACAACTGTCCGGCACTATCGTGAAGAGGGCTTCTCTGCACAATGCCCATTATTGTCCTAACGAAACATCCTGCCCACCTCAAATTAAAGGTAAGATAGAGCATTTCATTAGCCGTAAGGCAATGAACATAGATGGCTTAGGTCCGGAAACCGTAGATATGTTCTACCGTTTGGGACTAATCAAGAATACGGCAGACTTATATCAGCTCACAGCAGATGATATTAAGAACCTGGACCGTATGGGTGAAAAATCAGCGGAGAATATCATCAAAGGAATCGAAGCAAGCAAAGAGGTTCCATTTGAAAGAGTGCTCTTCGCTTTAGGCATCCGTTTTGTAGGCGAAACTGTAGCCAAGAAAATAGCCAAGTCTTTTAATGACATAGACGAGCTGAAAAATGCCAACCTCGAAAAACTGATAAACATCGATGAAATCGGGGAAAAAATAGCGCAAAGCATTCTGACGTATTTCGCAAATCCATTGAACTGCGAGTTGATAGAACGTTTGAAATCCACCGGATTACAGCTCTATCGCAGAGAAGAAGATTTAAGCGGATATACGGATAAGTTGGCAGGACAATCCATTGTTATAAGCGGTGTTTTCACACATCATTCACGAGATGAATACAAAGAGCTGATAGAAAAAAACGGTGGAAAAAATGTAGGCAGTATCTCTGCCAAAACCAGCTTTATTCTGGCGGGCGAGAATATGGGACCCGCCAAATTGGAAAAAGCTCATAAATTAGGGATAAAGCTCATGAGCGAAGATGAGTTTCTGACACTCATATCCTAACAAATTTCTACAAAAAGCTTTTTTATGGCTTATATTTGTATGGTAAATTGAAAAAAATCGTACTTTTGCGAGTCGTTTAATTAGAGATTACTTTATAATACTCATGATACAGACTAGATTGAAAGGAATGGGGGTAGCGCTGATTACTCCATTTAAAGAGGATGAAAGCGTTGATTACGATGCATTGATGCGTTTAGTAGACTATCAGCTCCAAAACAACACTGATTTTTTATGCGTACTTGGCACTACAGCAGAAACTCCAACGCTGGCTGAAGAAGAAAAAAAGAAAATCAAGAAAATGGTTATCGAGCGCGTGAATGGGAAAATACCTATTCTGCTTGGAGTAGGTGGAAATAACACTCGCGCCATAGTAGAAACTCTGAAGAATGATGATTTTACCGGAGTGGATGCCATTCTTTCTGTTGTTCCTTATTATAACAAGCCTTCCCAAGAAGGGATTTATCAGCATTATAAAGCGATTTCCGAGGCTACCGACCTTCCGATTGTACTTTATAATGTACCGGGACGTACCGGAGTAAATATGAAAGCCGAAACAACCTTGCGCATCGCACGCGACTTTAAGAATGTAATAGCAATTAAAGAAGCATCGGGAGATATCAGCCAGATGGATGACATCATAAAAAATAAACCCACCAATTTTGACGTTATTTCAGGCGATGACGGCATTACCTTCCCTCTGATTACCTTAGGAGCCGTTGGTATCATCTCGGTCATAGGAAACGCCTTTCCGCGTGAATTTAGTCGTATGGTACGTCTGGCATTGCAAGGAGATTACTCAAATGCGCTAACCATCCACCACAAGTTTGCAGAATTATTCAAATTACTCTTTGTAGACGGTAATCCAGCCGGAGTAAAAGCAATGTTGAATGCAATGGGAATGATTGAGAACAAACTTCGCCTACCATTAGTGCCTACCAGAATCACGACTTTTGAAGCAATGCGGAAGATATTGGATGAATTGAATATTAAATGCTGAGTACAAATCTTATTTAGTATATATGGAGGAGATGTGTCGAAATTGACACATCTCTTTTTTTATGTAAAGTTCTAGCAGTCATCCTCCCCAAAATTGCTGGCAAGAAGTATTTATCGGGGCAGTCCGAAAAATTAAAGCGTTCAGGGCACAGTTTAGAGGAGTCAGAGATATTGTCCCGTTTCCGGGTCTTCCCAACGACGGCACTTGACGCGTAGATATACAGCTTTGCCACGAATAGGAAAGTCTTGCACTTCTATTTCCGGGAAGAAACCTTTGGAATGTAGGTGTAAATGGGAATTCCCCCAAGTTTTCAAACTGACGGGTCAATGTAAAAACCTGAGGGGTAAATTTATAAATTGTTATCTTTGTCTCCAAATTCATAGCTTATGGAGTTAAA
>PPYF01507747.1_pt1 | contig 10001 bp, 9 predicted proteins | sample 1559871 | NCBI WGS metagenome assembly PPYF01 (sample SAMN08240021, study PRJNA423297) | Human gut metagenome, whole genome shotgun sequencing project. | reverse complement strand
GGGTGGTCGAGGTGTCGCTCTCATCCGTTATATCGTCCTCAACCGCAAAGGCCGGAAACAGCAGCAAAAGCACTGCCAAGAGCGCAGCCAGACGCAGTTTTCTCTTGTTTTTCATCTACGCCGCCTCCTTACAGAAAATACAGCAGCGCCGTCAGCACCGCAGTCATGGGCGCGGCAACGGCGGCAAACAGACCCCAGAACCGCTTTCTGTCCACCGGCAGGTCACCGACCATGCGTCCGGTCTGACCGTTCATCGCAAACATGTAATTCTTGCCGTTCCAGCGGGTATTCAGCATCCAGACCGGCAGCAGCGCGTAATGCACGCCGGTGCGTTTGAGGTGAATGTCCTCGCCGATCGGCATGACCGAGGTATACGGACGGCCGTTTCGCGCAGTCCCCTGCAGCGCATCCGACAGCGACTGCCGACAGCGTTTGTCCGCGTGGCTGCTACTCTCCTCGATGGAAACATCGAACTTATCCGCGAAAAATCCGGGCAGATAGGCGGTCGAGAACGGCTTCAGGCCGACATAATCAAACGGCTCGATGGAATCCATATAATCATCCGGCATCTTGCGCGATGCATCCACCGGCACGCGGCTGAACGACAACGTACCCGCACGCTGCACCTCGTAAAAGCTGGTCTCGGTGATTTCCGTGTCTCCGTGACGGAACACGCGCGTGGTCGTTGCCATGTAATTCGCGCTGCCTTCGGCTTCGCCGTCAAACAGCCAGAACGGCACATAAATGCCGCGCAGCTCCTCGATATGATTATTATCGCGGAACAGCTTGGGCAGCAGCAGCTTTCCCTTGTAATGCTGCTTGAGCGCGGAAACCGCATCCTCCTTGCTCAGCTTGAACGGCAGTATGTAGTCCGGCTTGAGAATGCCGCTGAACTGCTCGGGAATGACGGTCGGGTTGCCGCAGTACGGGCACGAGGTCGCCGCCGTGGTCTCCTCGCAGATCAGCTGCGCACCGCAGGACGGACAGCTGTATACGCGCATCTTGTCCGCATCCGTGCCCCAGTCCTCATCTGCGGAGGACTGCCATTCGCCGGTGTCGCTCCCCGTCTCCGGCTGAGAAGCGGCCTGCTGTTCCTTTTCGGCGTACAACTTTTCGATCTCTGCCGGGTCAAATGACGAGCCGCAGTAGTCGCATTGCAGCCGTCCCGCGGCGCCGTCGTAGTGCAGCGGTCCCGTGCAGGACGGGCATTGGTAGTTTGTTGCTTTGTCTGACATTTCTATCCTCCTTTGGAGAATTAGGAATTAGTAGTTAGTAATTAGTAATTATTTTATGGTGAACGTATTCCGCAGGGGGCGGTCAGCGGCCGCCCGTGTAAACCATCTGCATACCGTTTGATTTCGGGCGCACAATGTGCGCCCCTACGTTTCATTACTAATTCCTCATTCCTAATTACTAATTTCTTGCTTTTCCGCACTCCGAGCAAAACTTTCCCTGATTGACCGCGCCGCACGAGCACATCCAGGCCGTATTCTCCGGTCGGGGTTTTCCGCACTCGGAACAGAATTTGCCGGTATTGACCGTACCGCAAACGCATTTCCAGCTGTTCTGCTCGGGCTTGGGCCTGCCGCAGCCCATGCAGAACTTTCCGGTGTTGCCGTTCTGTCCGCACGAGCACATCCACTCGCCTGCCGCCTGCGCCTGCTGCTGACCCATTGCGTACAGATTCTGCACGCTGGCGCCGCCTGCCTGACCGGCCATATTCATGCCCATGAACGCCATCGCCGGACCGGCGTTCGCGTTCGCTGCCGCGGACTTCATCGCCTCGGCCTGCGCATGCACGAGCGAGCCTGCCGCACGGGTCGGATCGCGGTAGGCAGCCTCGCGCTGCATTTCCTTGATGGTCTTTTCGTCCTCCTCGTCTGCCTTGACCGAGTTGACGCCGAACGACACGATCTCGATGCCGCGCAGCTCACGCCACTTGGACGAAAGCTGTTCGTTGAGCGCGTCTGCAATCTCCATCGTATGCGCGGGCAGCGCCGAGTAGCGCACACCGTTTGCACCAATGCGCGCAAAGGCGGGCTGCAGCGCGGTCAACAGCTCGCTTTTGAGCTGGCTGTCCAGATTTTCCCGGCGGTATTCCTCTGCCATGTTGCCGCACACGTTGGTATAGAACAGCATGGGATTGACAATCCTGTAGCTGTACTCGCCGAAGCACCGCAGGCCAATGTCCATGTCGATGCCCGCCCGCTCATCGAGCACGCGGAACGGCACCGGAGACGCGGTTCCGTACTTGTTGCCGGTCAGCTCCTTGGTGTTGAAATAGTAGACGCGCTGCGTGCGCGGCGCTTCTCCGCCGAACGTGAAGCGCTTGGCCATGTTGGCGAACATTTTGCACACGCTGTCACCAAACGAACCGGCGAAAATAGTCGGCTCGGCGGACGAATCGTAGACGAACTCACCCGGCTCGAATGCGGCTTCCACGACCTTGCCCTGATCAACGATCATCATCGCCTGTCCGTCCGCCACCGCGATGACCGAGCCGCTCGTGATGATATCCTCGTCGCCCTTGGTGTTGCTCGACCGCTTGGTGACCTTTTTGCGGCCCTTGACCGCGAGCACATCCGCGTTTATCGCATCACAGTAAAAATATTCCTTCCACTGGTCAGCCAGCACACCGCCGCCCGCGCCTGCTGCTGCTTTGATAAGTCCCATTTGACATTCTCCTTTTATCTGAAGTGCCGTTGTTTTACAAGTTTCACAATCTATACCTTGGTGAATAATTAAGGCAGCGGCTTCTTGCGCAGGCTCCGGTCGCGCTGCCGCGGCGCTTTACGGAAATTTTGTGCTCTGACTTCGTTGTGATCTCATGGTAATACATCAAGTATTACCGTGAAACCACGCCTTGTCAGTCCGCAAAATTTACTCGTAAATCGCTCTTGTTCAATTATGCGGTATTGCCTTAAGAAATCCTATTTCCAGTTTACGTTTTTTCAGCGCAAAGCGCAAGTCCATTCACACACATTTCACATTTTTGTCAAGATACGGTTGTGCCATGCTATTTCTTCCGCTTTTTTCGTAGACTTTCGACGTGCGGTGTGATAGAATAAGATATCTGCATACCGCATATTTTGAAGGCGGTACTGTCTGGAGGAGTAAACAATGGAAGCGAACAAGGAAAATCAGCAGAGCATTGAACAGGCGTTCGAGCAGGCTCTGGACGCATATAAGGCAGGCAATTTTGCCGAAGCAGCCGGTCAGTGGCTGGCTCTCGCGGAGGACGGCTGTGCGCCGGCACAGCGTGCGCTCGGCTCGCTGTATGAGCGCGGACAGGGCGTGGAAAAGAATGCTGCGAATGCCTTTGAATGGACAAAAAAGGCGGCTGAGCAAAACGATCCGATTGCTATGTTCAATCTGGCGTGCTACCATGACAAGGGCTTCGGCGTGAAAAAGAATCAGCAGACCGCGCTCACCTGGTACCGCAAGGCCGCTGAATACGGTCATCCGGAGGCTGCGGCACTGATCGCCAGCCTGATCGAGACGGGCGACCGCGGCTTGGAGAAGGACATGGACGAGGCTGTCCGCTGGTACCAGATTGCCGCAAACCGCGGCAACGTGCTGGCGATGGGTCGTCTGGCATGGCTGTACAGCACCGGTACCGGCGTTCCGCAGGATGCGGCCTTCGCCTTCCAGTATTTTCTCAAGGCCGCTCAGGGCGGCAACGCAGCGTGCATGATGAACACCGCCATCCTGTACGCACGCGGCGAAGGCACGCCGCATAACGCGCACGAGGCGCTCTACTGGGCCGAGCAGGCCAAGAAGCACGGCGCTCCGCAGGCCGAGCAGCTCATCAATGCCATCAAGAAGAACGGATAAGATCGAAAACCGGCGTTTTTACGTCGGTTTTTCTTTTTTTGCAGGTCAGATCAAGCGGCACAGCTCATTTTCCTGTATAATGCAGGGACAAGGAGGGATTTTCATGCAAAACTGGCACGACAATGTTCTGCGGCTGATCGCTGAGATTGACCGCTGTATCCGTGCGCGCGAGGGCGAAACGCTGACACTCGCGCATTTAGCGAGGCTGCTTGACTGTTCGCAGTCGCAGGTTTCGCACCAATTCCACGCGCTGACGGGCACTTCCCTGCGGGATTTTGTGCAGGCGCGCCGTCCGGCGCTCGCGCTGCCCGCGGTTCGAGACGGAGAACAGCGGCTGCTTGATATCGCGCTCGACTGCGGTTTTTCCTCGCAGGAGGCGTTCACGCGCGCGTTCCGTGCGGCTTACGGCATCACGCCCGGCGAATATCGGCGCTCTCCCCGCCCGCTGTCGCTGCGCACGGTAATTCGGCCGCTGGACTGTTATCTCGCAGAGCAGGCTCCCGCAGGCACGGAAAACGATGTACAGACGTATTTTATCACGCTTCCGGCGCACAAATTTGCACACATTCGCAACTACGAGAGCATCGGTTACTGGGATTTTATGCAAAAGCAGTCCCGCATTCCCGGTGCGGATTTAGAAACGGTCAGCGCACTTCTGCGGCAGCTTGCCCCCAAAGCCGAGCAGCAGATGGCGTTCGTGAACGAGCCGAGCGGCCGTATCTGCAGCTGGGGCATTCCTCTGGCGGAATGCTGGGGTGTGCGTCTGCCGCGCGATTGCACCGACGCGGTGCCCGCTCCGCTGCAGCTGATGGAGGTCCCCGAAGGGGATTATCTGGTTTTCGAGCACGGTCCGTTTGATCTGCAGACGGAAAACAGTCTTGTTGAGGCAAAAATCGAGCGTGCGATGCGCGATTTCGATTACGAGGCCGCCGGCTGCTGTCTGGATACCGCACCCGGTCGTGTGTTCTATTTTGTGCATGATTGTGTGCGTTTCTGGAAGTATATCCGGCCTGTTGTTCGATTTTGAAAAAACAGTTGAAATTTCTTCTCGATGGTGATATAGTTATATAATACTCATTTTCACCGATTGGAAAGGAATTTTATGACATTTTATCAGGAATTACAGGTCAATCAGGCAGGCTCAAAGAAACTCATCCGCGAGAGTGCGTCACAGCGCGAAAAGCTGTACCATATTGCCGTGTACTTGACCAAAATTGCGATAACCGTCGCATTCTGCTTTATTTTTGTTGCACTTTACAGTCTGGGCTTCGGCGTGGACAACAGCATTGTCGGCGTAGTCGTGCTGCTGTATCTGCTCGTATTCCGCAGCGCACATCTGTGCATTCGCACAGGGCAGTCCACGCTGCTGCTCGCCGGATTTTTCGGCATTATGGCCGTTGGACCGCATGCGGCTAATCTGGCCGGCCCGGTCGGCGGATTGTTCATCAATGCTGCTGCGATTGCCCTGCTCATTCTGTTCGGCTGCCACGAGCCGAGAATGTTTAATCAGTCCACACTCGTGCTCGGCTATCTGCTGCTGTATGGTTACGATGTGAGCGGGCACGCCTATCAAATGCGCCTGTTTGGACTTGCTGTCGGTGCGCTTCTGGTCTGCGCGGTATTCTACGGCAACCATCGCGGCAATGCCTATGAGCTCTGTGCAGGAGACATCCTTCCTGCTTTCGATCTGCGCCATCCGCGCTCCAAATGGCAGCTTTGCCAGATCATCTGCGTTCCGCTCGTGCTTTTCCTTGCAGAGCTGAGCGGCATGCCGCGTGCGATGTGGGCGGGCATTGCCGCCATGAGCGCAATCCTTCCCGCGATGGACGATATGCGCTACCGCGTTCGCTGGCGTATCATCGGAAATATCGCAGGTGTTTGCTGCTTTTTAGCGCTGTATTTCCTGCTTCCGTCCTCGATTTACGCCTATATCGGCGTGATTGGCGGCATCGGTGTCGGTTTTTCCGCGAAATACGGCTGGCAGGCTGTGTTCAACACGTTCGGTGCGCTCGCTATTGCAACCAGCGCATACGGACTCAAAAGCGCGGTCGGTCTGCGTGTCGCGCAGAATGTGTTCGGCGTGGTCTTCGCGCTGCTGTTCTGCCTGATTCTCCACCGCATTTTTGCCCGCTGGGAGCGCTCTGCAAGCTGAGCAAACAGCTGTTCTGTGCAAATGCACGGAACAGCTGTTTCTTTTTTGCGCATACCGTAAACCATTTTTATAAAACCAGTTGACATTGCAGTAAATCTGTGGTTTAATGCAATAAGCAAAACAACGAGGAGGAACTCCCAATGAGTGACATTTCCAGCAAGTCCGCACAGCGCAGCGCGTTTTCCGTGCGCGATATCTGCTATTCCGGACTATTCGCGGCGGTCATCTCGATCATGGCGCAAATTTCCATTCCGATGCCCGGCGGCGTACCCATGACCATGCAGACGTTTGCGATTACGCTGGCGGCTGTCGTACTCGGCGCCAAGCTGAGCACGGTTTCAAGCGTAATTTATCTGCTGCTCGGTGCCGTCGGCGTACCGGTGCTTGCGAACTTTTCCGGCGGTTTTGACAAGTTTATCGGTCCTACCGGCGGTTTTCTGATCTCCTTCCCGCTGATGGCGTTTATCATCGGCTGGGGCGCCGACCACCGCCATGCATTTCGCGGCGCATATGTACTCGCACTGATCGTCGGCACAATTGCCAACTATGTTGTCGGCACGGCGATGTTCTGCGTACTCATGAACAGCTCAATCGCCGCAGGCGTGACCGCATGCGTGCTGCCGTTCATCCCGACCGCTGTCATCAAGGCTGTTCTTGCAACCGTGATCGGCTTTCTCGTTCGCAAGCGCATCCCGGGGATCAAGGCATGATCCGGCTGCGCCCGCATCATCTGCTTTGCACACAAGGCTACTCCGGCAAGGGCTATAGCACAGAATTTGTGCAAAATATGAGTGCGATTGTGCATTCTCTGCGAAATGTACCGGGAACCCGAATCCGGCTTGTCTTTGGCTCGGATTCTCTATGCGCGTACTGCCCGCACCATACCGCTGACGACCTGTGCGAAGCACAGGAAAAGGTCTCTCGCTTTGACCGAAAGACGGTCGAATACTTTGGTTTGCACGAGGGCGAGTATGTTTATCAGGACCTGATCCGTGCAATCGACGCACAAATGACCCCGACCATGCTGGAGGATATTTGTCGCGGATGTGCATGGTACCCTGTCAGCGCCTGCAAAAAGAATATCTGCGGAAAATGAAATGAGGCACACCAAAAGGTGTGCCTCTCCCCCTGTCACCAGAAAATATGTTGTCACTTCCCACAATTTATCATGTCCTGTTTTAGATGTTCCCACAAAGTTCCATCAAGATATTGACAACCACCTTAAAGGTGGTTATTCTTGTCTTATAATAAACACCTTACAGGTGATTATCAAACCAGAGGTGAGATCAATGAAGCGCTTCAAGCTGTCCAACTCCGAGGAAATTCTGATGGACACCTTATGGCGGGAAAACCGTCCGCTCACAACGCTGCAGCTTGCCGAAAAAGTTACGGAAGCCAGCTGGAACACCAATTATATCGACAAACTGCTCGGTCAGCTTGTCAAAAAAGGCATGGTGCAGGTCAGCGGTCTGCTGCAGAACGGACGCTATCAGTCGCGGCAGTTCGTCCCCTGCTACACCAAGGACGAATTTCTGGCGAACATGCTCGAGGAGCAAGGCGTGAACCAGGCACTGTTTGCCCGCATCGCTGTGGCGCTGTTCAAAAAACCTGCCAAGTCAAACGAATCCGAGCAGGAAGAAAAGCTGATTGCCGAGCTGGAAAAAATGGTCGATCAGTACGAAGCTGCGCTGCAGAACAAAGAAGAGAAATAATATGCAAATAACCCTGTTTTCCTTTATATCTGCACTTTTGTGGAGCAGTTTGTTGATTATTGTAATCTATCTTGTGCGGCGCACACGCTTCCGGCCGCATTTCGGCGTGCTGACCATGGTGCTGCTGTACCTGTTCTGCGCCGCGCGCCTGCTGCTGCCGCTCGAGTTTCCGCACACAGTGATTGTGAGCGACAGCGTCGTGTATCCGCGCATCTACAGCTTTCTGACGCGCAAGCCTGCGCCGGTCACACACCTGCCGGTCGGACTGCTTTTGTGTGCAATCTGGCTGTTCGGCACAGTTTTTCTGCTGATTCGTTACGCGCTGCAGTATCGCAAAGCCATCCGCGCTGCGCGGCAAGCCAGGCCATGGGACAGCCGCACGGCTTCCCTGCTGAGCGAGATCCGGCGTCAGACCGGCCGCACCATCAAAGTTCGCGGACGTACAGCCGCGAATATCGAATCCGCCTTTGGCGTAGGTGTGCTGCGCCGATATATCATTCTGCCGGACAAGACGTACACAGATGCCGAGCTGCATTACATTCTGCTGCACGAGTACACGCATTTTCTCAACCATGATACGGCTGTCAAGCTGCTCGTAACACTGTACTGCATCATTTTCTGGTGGAATCCGGTCGTATACCTGCTGCAGAAGGATTTGGAACAGACGCTCGAGCTTAAGTGTGACCGTGCGATTGCACAGACGCTGAATGCGCAGGAACGCACAGCCTATCTGCGCGCCATCCTCTCCGCGATGAAGCAAGGCTGCACACAGCAGCCGGTGCCGCAGCCGTCCACGGCCCTGTTTCGCGCCGAGGCGGACAAGGCCATGCGGGAGCGATTCACCGCCGTGCTCACCTGCGCAGAGCAGCCGAACGGCCGAACCGCAAGCGCCGTACTCATCGGTAGCTTTGCCGTTCTGCTGGCACTGTCGTATGCGTTGCTGCCGCAGCCGGCATTCGAGCCGCCGGCCGAGCCTGACAGCAGCTCGACTGTCTATTTTGATGACGAGAATGCCTATCTCAAGCAAAGCGCGGACGGACGATACTGGCTGTGCATTGACGGCCACAAGCCGTATGAGCTGACAGAAGGTGACGTGCAATTTTATCTGGAGCACTCGGTTTTCAAATATATCCGCGAGACCGAGCAATAAAAGGCAGCTGCCGAAGGATAGCGGCAGCACAGAGAGTAAAAGCAAAATGTGGGACGAAAATAGAAGCAGCTGAGATGTGGGGTCTCAGCTGCTTTTGTGCAGACAAAAAGAAAAAGCCACTCAAAATGAGTGGCTTGATGGTGGACATTAACGGGTTCGAACCGCTGACCTTCCGCACGTCAAGCGGATGCTCTTCCAGCTGAGCTAAATGTCCAAATCAGGGACGGCGGCTGCCATCCCTGTTGGCTGCAAATTTTTACTTGGTCTTGCTGCGGCCCAGATACTCACCGGTACGGGTGTCGATCTGGATGCGCTCACCCTGCTCGATAAAGATCGGAACCTTAACAACAGCACCGGTCTCAACGGTAGCGGGCTTGAGTACGTTAGTAGCAGTGTTGCCCTTAACGCCCGGCTCGGTCTCAGTGATCTCGAGCTCAACGAACAGCGGCGGCTCAACTGCGAAAACGCTGCCCTTGTAGGAAAGAACCTTAACGTTCTCGTTCTCCTTCACGAAGCGGAAATCGTCGCCCAGAGTATCCTTGCTGATCGGAATCTGCTCGTAGGTCTCGTTGTCCATGAAGTAGTACAGGTCACCTTCATTGTACAGATACTGCATCTCGCGGCGCTCTACGAAAGCCTCCTCGAACTTAGCAGTCGGGTTGAAGGAGGTCTCAGTAACCGCACCGGTTACGACGTTCTTCATCTTGACACGAACAAAAGCAGCGCCCTTGCCCGGCTTTACATGCTGGAACTCAATAACCTGCTGTACCTGACCGTCCATTTCAAAAGTTACGCCGTTACGAAATTCACCTGCGGTCATAATCGCTATGCCTCCAAATAATAGTATTTTTTACATCATTAAGCATCATTCGACTGTTCATACAAAACAGTGCTTGTATATAATACCCTATTCTCGCGTATTTTGCAAGAGGGTAACGCATATTTTCTTGAAAATTTTTATCGCGGGTTGAACTCGGCGCTTTCCTGCACCGGCTGACCGGGGCACACGAACTGCCGCAGGCGGGTTCGACCTGACGGTGCGGCTCCTTTTCTGCACCGGCTGAGCGGGGGACGCGAACTGCCGCAGGCGGGTTCGCCCTTTCCGGGCGGAGAGTTTTCCGCTGAACCTCAGCGGGGGATTCGCCGTCTGCGG
>PPYF01547237.1_pt1 | contig 10003 bp, 6 predicted proteins | sample 1559871 | NCBI WGS metagenome assembly PPYF01 (sample SAMN08240021, study PRJNA423297) | Human gut metagenome, whole genome shotgun sequencing project. | reverse complement strand
AGATAATAAACTACAAATGTGCCAGAATTTCAAGAAGTATTTAATGCAGCAGATTTTCACACAGAAATTAAGATTTGATGATAATTGTCAATACAAAACAAAACAGGTTAAGGATTTTTTAATTGAAAGTAAAATTGAAGGTATTGATGATATAAATAAACGATTAACGGTTAAATTAAATCTAAAGGGAATTACCGTTCGTGAATCTAAAACAATTGAAATTGAAGGTGCAACAAAACAATTCATTAGAAAAACTGGGCAATTTATTTATGGTAAACAGAATTTGCATAAAGGTGCTTTTGGCATTATTCCAAAAGAACTTGACGGGTATCTAACTTCCTCAGATATTCCTTCATTTGATTTCAAAGGGGGGATAGAACCTAAATGGTTCTATTATTATTTTGCTAGAAAATCGTTTTATGAAAAATTAGAGAATTTATCTACCGGAACAGGTTCCAAAAGAATATCTCCAAAGGAATTTTTAAATATAAAAATTATTGTTCCAGAATTTAAAGAACAGCATAAAATTGTTTGTTTGTTGGAGAAATTTGATGAAAAAATTAATGGAATTTCAAATCAAATTGTGCAAATGAATATGTTTAAAAAATCGTTGTTGCAGCAAATGTTTGTTGTACAATTAATTTTATCATTATTACAAAATAAGAAACATATCTAAAAATGGTGTTTTAATGAAAACTAAAATTATAACCAATATTCAAACAGACATGAAACCTTTTTTAGATAAAAACCAACTGAAAAAATTAGAAAATACATTAAAACAAAATTTAGAACATTTTGATGTAATAAAAAAAGACAAAATTTTAACATCAATCGAATCTAAGAAAAATCAAGACCTTGTTTTAAATTTTCTATCAGCAAAACAAGTAGAAGGCTGTTCACAAAGAACAGTAACATATTATAGGACAACAATAATAAAAATGCTTGATAAAATTAAAAAGAAAATAGAACACATTACAACAGACGATTTAAGAACATATCTTGCAAACTATAAAAAAGAAACAAATTCATCCAAAATAACCATCGACAATATAAGAAGAGTTTTATCTAGCTTTTTTAGCTGGTTAGAAGACGAAGACTATATTGTCAAAAATCCTGTAAGACGTATTCATAAAATAAAAACAAGAAAAACTGTAAAAGAAGTTTTAACTGATGAAAACTTCGAAATATTAAGAGACACCTGTACTAATATTAGAGATCTTGCAATGGTTGAACTTTTAAATTCAACTGGAATACGTGTTGGAGAACTTGTAAATTTAAATATAGATGATGTATTTTTTAATGAACGCGAATGTATTGTTTTGGGAAAAGGTGATAGTGAAAGAACAGTATATTTTGATGCTAAAACAAAAATACATTTAATGAACTATTTAGAAACACGTAAAGATGAAAATCCTGCATTATTTGTTTCATTTAAAAAACCATATAACCGTTTAGGAATAAATGGTGTTGAGCGAAGAATACGTGAACTTGGAAAACAAGCCAATATCAAAAGAGTCCACCCCCATAAATTCAGAAGAACTATGGCAACAAATGCAATTGACAAAGGAATGCCAATAGAACAAGTACAAAAACTATTAGGGCATGTACAAATAGATACAACAATGCACTATGCTATGGTTAATCAGAACAATGTGAAAAACTCACATAGAAAATATTTAAGTTAAAAAAAGATTTATAAAATAGAATTAAGATTTTAAAGTCCTAATAGTTCTATTTTATAATTTAATTTTTATCCATGAATAAAATTTAAACAAACATTTGTTGTAGTAAACCTTTTTTAAATTTTTTTGTTTCTTGAAGTTGTTTTTGAGTATACTTTAATTTATTATCTACTGAACTAAACATCTCAGAAATTTCATTTTGTTCTTCTAAACTAGGTATTGGTAATTTAATTTTTTTTATAATTGAAAAATGCCGTTTGTATCCTTCAGGTTTTATATTGAAATATTCCAGGGCATAAAATAAATATTTTAAATTAGAATCAATTTTAGGTAATAACAGTTTAACTCCATCTGCACCAACAATAAATGGTTTATCTCTAAATTTAACAAATGTAGTATGGTCTCCATAAATGATAATTGGTAATTCATATCAAATCTTAATTTCTGTGTGAAAATCTGCTGCATTAAATACTTCTTGAAATTCTGGCACATTTGTAGTTTATTATCTAAAATTTCTATTTTTGCATCTAGATTCTTAAGCAATATTCCTATTTTTTTCTGTTCATCATATTTAGGTATTTTGACTTTTTCAATTGAATAATCTTTAAAATATATGTGGGGGATTGTTGACCCTGTTTTATATTTATTTAAATTAATTGTTTGAAGTAAATAGAAAATAAAATGAATATTTAGATTTTCCTTAGGCAAAATATATTGTGATGTATTAACAACAGATGTGTTTTTTTCATGAAAACTGATATTTCCAACACCAGATCCATCTTTAACAATAGAAATATAATCACTATCCATTTCATAAAAATCTATGCATTTTAAAAATCCACTAGCGCCATATAAAGGATAATTGCCAACATTATCATCCAATTGATTAATAGATATGCTAGATGATTTATTATGCAATAAATCTTTTAGTTTGTATGTTTTCCATTCATCATCAAATCCGCTAAATCGCAATTTAGGAACTAATTTTTCTTCACTCATGCAAAATCAATCCCTAAAATAATGGTGCTTTAATACCCAATTCATCACAATATTTCTTAATTTCTGCATCAACTTCTTTCATTTCTTCAGAAATCTTTTCAAGTTCTTTGCATACTTCATCCAAATCTACGGGTTCTTCTTCTTCAAAAGTATCAACATAACGAGGAATATTCAAGTTAAAATCATTTTCTTTAATCTCTTCAAGTGAAGCTCTGTGTGAGTATTTGTCTATTTCTTCACGATTGATGTATGTGTTAACTATTTTATCAATATCTGATTCTCTTAATTTATTTTGATTTTTAACCTTTTCAAATTCTTGAGATGCATCTATAAATAATATATCATCATTTTCTTCACGACATTTTTTAAATACTAAAACACATGTCGGGATACTTGTTCCATAAAATAGATTAGCGGGCAATCCTATTACTGTATCAAGGTAATTTCTCTCATCAACCAAAAATTTTCTAATTGTTCCTTCAGCTGCTCCTCTAAATAATACTCCATGAGGCAATACTATTGCCATTGTTCCGTTTTCATCCAGATGATAAATCATATGTTCTACAAATGCATAATCTGCTTTGGATTTTGGAGGCAGTTTTCCTGCCGCACTGAATCTTTCATCATCCAAGAATTTTTTATCTGAACTCCATTTTGCTGAAAATGGTGGATTTGCCACTATTGCTTCAAATCTCTCGTCAATAAACAACGGTTCCTCTAAACTGTCTCCCTGGCGAATATCAAAATCATTGAAATTTACATCATGAAGAATCATGTTCATTCTAGCTAAGTTATAAGTTGTTTGGTTTAGTTCCTGACCATAAAAGTCTGTTACTCTTACTTCTTTACTTACACGAAGCAAAAGTGAACCTGAACCACATGTTGGATCATAAACAGATTTTAATCTGTTTTTACCAACTGTAACTAATTTTGCTAAAATTTTACTTACTTCCTGAGGAGTGTAAAATTCTCCTGCTTTTTTACCGGCATCTGATGCAAATTGGCTTATCAGATATTCATATGCATCTCCAAGAATGTCATTTTCATCATTTTCAAGTTCAAAATCTATTTCAGATAAGTGTTTTATTATTTGTCCAATTAACTTATTTTTATCGGATACTTTTCTTCCAAGTTTGGATGACTGTAAATCCACATCATCAAAAAGATTTTCAAAATCCTGAGCACTTTCTCCACCAATTGATGAATCTCCCACTTTTTTAAATGCCCTTTCAACATTTTGAATTAAGTCCTCATCTCCAACACTGGCCTGTTTAACTAAATTTGAAAAAAGATCCTGAGGTTCTATGAAATATCCTAAATTTTCAATAGCTTCCTGTCTTAAATCTTCTTTGAATTTATCTATTGCATATGCCTGTTCAAAATCCAAACCGTCCTGTTTTAATTCGTTTGTTAATCTTAACTCAATTTTTTCAGATAAATATTTGTAAAAAATAAATCCCAAAATATAATTTTTGAATTCATTTGCATCCATTGTTCCACGTAATACATCTGCTACTGCCCATAATTTTGTTTCTAAATTTTGTTGTTTGTCTGACATTTATTAATCTCCCACTAATTTATCCAATATTGCTTTTTGTGCTTTTTTATTGTTTTCTACTGATTTTAATTTTAATTGAATTTTATCTTCTAATAATCTTAATAATTTACCATACTCTTTTTGATTATTGTAATCTGGAATTGGTAGTTTAACTTCCCTCATATGATTAATTTTAATCCATTTTCCCGCTGAACCTTCTCTTAACTTATTTAGTTCACGCGGGAATATACTACTTTTTAAAAGAAAAACCATAAAATCAGAATCTATATTTTCATGTAATCTTATGATTATATAATCGCTTGGAATTATGATTCCATTTTTTGTAATTTTAGTTACTTTATCTAGATCAAAACTATGAACAATAATATCATTTTCTTTTGAAAAGTATTTTTCAAATTTTTTAAGATAATTATCTGAAACTGTTTTAGATTCACAGTCAAACTTTAAAAAATTATCAGAGTAGGTTTTGTGAACCACAACTTGTGATTCCCCATGCTCATCACCATATCTAGATAATCTAACTCCTGAAAAAACATCAGCTATCTGTGATAATCTTTTTATTTCTATTTAAATTCCCCCAAATTTTTTATATAGAACATTTTAATCCCATATGTCTGAATTCGCAACCAACCTTATCATGATATTCTATTTTAGCATATTTAATTAAGGATAATGGATTTATTAATTTGTATGTTGAAGGTTTTTGATTGAATTTATATCCGCATTTCACACGAAGGTTACGATAAATATTATTATAAATTTCCCCATACTCCATTATCTTGTGTAAGGGAACTTCATCTATTCCATTATATCTAACTCCATTTACAACCCTTGCATATTTATTTCTTGTCAGTAACAGTTTATCAAATTCACTTTCAAGTAAAACATATTGTTTATTATATAATTTTCTTGAAAAATTTCCAAAATCGTTTATTCCAAATATTTCTAATATTTTAGCCCGATAATTGTTTTCAAACTGGAATCCTATTAACGGCATTTCAGAAATTTCATCATAGCTATCGATGATTTTCAGTGTTTGGTATAATCCCCCATTATCATACTCATGGTTGATGAAATAGTTTAATCCAAATTTTACAGCATCGCTGTTTTCTATTGATTCGGCATTTGGTATTTCATTTTTAAGAATTTCATGTTCTTCCAATACTCTTTCATAGTCTGCAATTGTTAATGGCTCGTATATTTCATATTTTCTGAAGAGATTAAATATGTCTTCTTCATTAAATACTGTTTTTTTAATTCCATGTTGTATAATAACCTCCAATACATTATCAGAAATTAGATATTCCTGATTATTGTTATGAATTACTAATTTATCATTAAATCTATCAAAAGTTATTCCGTCATCATTTAATTCTTGTACTTTTTGTTGAGTAGTTTGTTTGTTCATTTTAAGACCTTTGTTTTTTTTATTTAGAAAAAAACTGCCTGTAAATATGAAAACAAGTTTTATATTTCTATTTGAATTTCACAATTAAACAAAGGTTTAATAATGTTGAAATAAATAGATTAAAATGCAATCAATTTACTTGTCATATTTATATGGCAAGTTTTTTTATTCTTAAATTAATTTTGTCCTATTTTTGTAGGACAAATTATAATTTACACTTCTTACCATATAAATGTTTCTGTCCTAATTAATTAGGACAAAAATAAGAAAAATTAAATCAGTGCAAATTTATCTACCAAATCAATTATTTTACTTTTTAACAAGCTAACTTTATGTCTGCGTTCTAAAAATCCAATATCTTCATTAAATGACTGTTTAATATCATCATCACGTAATTTACCACTATATTCATACTCTTCAATGATTTTTCTAGTTTCCTCATCAGATAAGTTTTCAGAAGCTACCATTTCATCAATTTCTTTATTTTTCTCTTTTTCAAAGTATTGCGGCAACTCCTCATCAACATCAATTTGCCCATTAGATTCTACAATATTTTCATGTATAAACTTATCAATAAGCTCTGCTTTACTTTTAAGTTCATGTGAAGCTTGCATTAAATCATGAATCAAGCGGACATCCTTTTTAAATGAAGAATCTTTTGGATCCAAGTCTTTTAAAAGATTTATTATATATGAAACATTAATGTTATCCTGTCTTGTAAGTTCTATTTCAAAATCTATATCATCTAAAATACTTGACTTTTCAGGACTTTCTCTACGGCTAACCTTAGCATATAAATCCAAATATTTACTTTTATAATCATTTAAATCTTGTTCTGTTAATTTTAAATCATCATAACTAAATTCTGCAAATGTAGTCATCCTATTTAAAACCCTAAGAATATTTTTAAAGTTTAAAACAAATTTTTCAACATCTTTTTCATCTTCTAAACCATCAACATCCTGTACATCCGGCACTAATGTTAAAAGTCTGCTTGCACAGGAATTAAATTTTTCAACATATTCACTATAAGGTAAAGTTATTACATAACCTTCAGCATCAGTATCTGAAAAAAGTCTAACTGCTTCATCAACTCTTTTTTTAAGATTTCTAAAACAGACAATATTTCCCTGTGTTTTTTTAACATTATCAATCCTGTTTGTTCTTGAAAATGCTTGAATTAAACCATGATACTGCAAATTCTTATCAACATATAATGTATTCAATAAAGGATTATCAAAACCAGTTAAAAACATATTGACAACTAAAAGAATATCAATTTGCTTGTTTTTACTTCTTTTACTTACATCAACATAATATGAACCGAAATCATCTGTTGAATAATTAGTTCCAAACATTTCATTATAATCCTCAATATGGCTTTCTAAGTTATCGCGGGGATGTCTATTACCTTCCTCCAAATCTACATTGTCTCCATATGAATAAATAGCTGCAATTTTTAAATCAGGATTTTTCTTTTTAAAAATATTATAATATTTATTTAAAACCGGAACTGATGAAACACAAAACATACTTGTAAATTCTTTGTGATATGTTTTATTATTATGATATTTAATAATATAATCAACAATTTTCTCCAATCTTTCTTCAGATTCCATAACCTCTCCTGTATCAATAGCTTCAACTTCAATATCAGTTTTAACCCTGCTTTTATATGTTCCAACATAATCTACTGCAAATCCTAAAACATTTTCATCATGAATAGCATCTTTAATTAAATAGGAATGCAGACGTTTTCCAAATAAATCCTGAGTGGTTCTTGATTTATTTGCATTTTCAGCAAAAATTGGAGTTCCTGTAAAGCCATAGTAGTTAATATTGGTAAAGAAATTTGTAATGTCTTTGTGCATATCTCCAAACTGGGATCTGTGACACTCATCAAACATTAAAATCATACGAAGATTCCTATAGTTTTCTAATTGTTTTGCCCTACCTTTTACAGCACGATGCAACTTTTGTATTGTTGTGATAATAAGTTTATTTTTACCTTTTAATTGTTTAATAAGAGCATTTGTATTATCAGTCCCGTCTACTGCACCTGCTGAGAAACTATTAAACTCTTTAGTTGTTTGATAATCCAAATCATTTCTATCAACAATAAACATTACTTTATCAATATCTTCCCTACTGGTTAATATTTGACAAGCTTTAAATGAAGTTAAAGTTTTACCTGAACCTGTTGTGTGCCATACATATCCGTTAGATTTATTTGAAACACTCTCAAGAATAGCTTCAACAGCATAATACTGATATGCTCTTAAAACCATCAGTGATTTTTTTGTTTCATTTAAAACAATGTATTGTGAAATCATTTTAGATAAATGACATTTTTCCAGAAATGTAGTTGCAAAATCTTCTAAATTATTGATATTGTTATTATTTTTATCTTTCCAGAAAAATGTAAAGTTATAATTTAGTTCTGAGTTATTTGAGAAAAATTTAGTATTCACACCATTACTTATTACAAAAATCTGTACATAATTAAAAAGATTATGGAATGAATGTAACTGATATCTTTGAATTTGTTTAAAAGCCTGTTTTAGTTCAACACCTCGCTTTTTAAGTTCAATTTGAACTAAAGGCAAACCATTAATAAGAATAGTCACATCATAACGATTTTTATATGTTCCTTCCATTGTAATTTGATTTGCAACTTGAAAAATATTTTTACACCATTCTTTTTTGTTTAAAAATTTAACATAGAATGTTTCATCTTCACGAGAAAGTTCATATTGGTCTCTGAGCTTTTTAGCTTTTTCAAAAATAGAACCTCCTTCCAAATGAATAAGAATCTTTTTAAACTCATCATCAGTAAAAGTAGTGTTATTAAATCTTTCCAATTGCTGTTTAAAATTAGATTCTAACTCTTTTTCATCTTTAATTAAAACTTGCTCATAACCTCCATCAACTAAGGTTTTAATTAAATTATTTTCTAGAGCTGCTTCACTTTGACTAGCCATATTATCACAACAATACTCAAATTATTTTTAATATTTGTTGTGCTGATTATATACAAGTTACTGTTAATTTCTAAGAAAATAATAAGAGCAATCCATTAATAGCAATGAAAAAATAGCCAATCTTAAAAAATAAAAAAAAGATGATTTGAGTAGTCAAACCCAAACCACAAATAAATTATAATTTTCTTTTTCTAGATCCGACGAATATTACACTTAAAATACATAAGAGCAATATTACAAGTGGATTTCCTGTATTCGGTAAGTTTACAGATTTGCCATATTCATTATCTGAAGATGAACCATCTGGATGAACCGGTTTATCCGGACCGATCGGAGCTGCTTTTTTAAGGACTTTAACAGTTACATTGTCGTAGTTGTTTTCCATGATTACTTCGAAGGTTTCGCTTGTTACATTGACATATACTGTTGAATTGCCTTCGTTTAATGCTTTAGCTACAAATGTTAATACGACTTTTTCACCATTTGTTAAGTTTCCTATAGACCAGTTGCCTGAAGTTATATCAAATGTTCCTTTTGTTGCATTATATGAGAGAATGCTTAATGTATTTGGTATTAATATATTAGCAATAGTATTTATTGCATCGCTTGGTCCATTATTTATGACAGTAACAGTGTAGACAACATTGTCTCCAACATATATTTCGGATTTGTCAGCAACAATGTGTATTTCCAGATCAACAATATCTCCGGATTCTATAGTGCAGTTGGAAGTTTTGTTTCCAACATTTACAGTATTTGTAATATTTCCTGATTTGTTTACACATACATCAGCAGTCAAATCAACAGTTGAATTAGCTGTGATGTTTAAAATCCATGTAATAATTCCAGTAACAGGGTCATATACTCCGTCGTTTGAAGCATTGATGAATTTTAATCCTTCAGGAAGAATATCTCTAATTACAACATTTGTTGCATTGATTTTTCCAGAGTTGGAAACTGTAATAGTGTAGGTTATTTCATCTCCAATATGAATAGCAGAGGAATTAACTTCTTTTACAGTGATTATTTCAGGAACTGTTATGTTTCTGACAGCTGTTTTATTACCAACAGCAACAGTGTTAGGTAAAACACCATAACCTAAAACAGTAACATTTACATTGAATGTTTTGGTTTCGCCTTTATCCAAATCAACAGTCCAGGTAATTGTGCCTGTTTTTTCATCATATGTGAAGTTTCCAGTTGCATTTAAGAATTTCAATCCTTTATCTAAAACATCTGTAATAACTACATTGTTAGCATCACCGATACCGTCATTAGTAACTTTTACAGTGTAGGTTACATTATCACCGAAATTAGGAATTTCGTTGTCAACTGTTTTGTCCGGATTGATTTCAGGAACAGTCACATTAACACC
>PPYF01438474.1_pt1 | contig 10005 bp, 8 predicted proteins | sample 1559871 | NCBI WGS metagenome assembly PPYF01 (sample SAMN08240021, study PRJNA423297) | Human gut metagenome, whole genome shotgun sequencing project. | reverse complement strand
GACTGCTCCAGCACACTGCCATTGTTCGCCAGCGGCGCACGTAAGTTATGGCGGCTCATCATGAGCACTTGCTGTAGCTGATAGCCTTCCGGTACGGTTTGTGCCTGAGCGTTTGAAGCGAGTAAAACTATCCCTGCCACAGCTGCGGCGATTAGCGTTTTGTTCATTCCTGGCACCTCTTTTGTTATCAATCACTAAAGAGTGTGACAGAAATATGACTTTTTTCCGGGAACAGGTTCGCAAAATGGCTTGTTGAACGCCTGTTTTTCTATATACATCTTCAAAAACAGGCAAGGTTTGACGCAAACTATGCCTGATTAGCCCCTGCCTCGCGTACGCCGCTGATAATTGCACCTGTGGCTAAACAGAATATCTGCGGCGTTACCAATACAGAGACAATATTTACCAATAAAAAAGTGTGAGACTAATAACAATGGTTTTTAGCATATGCCTTTGCCATTAAATTGCATAACGATTTAAATAGTCGAGTTGCGCATTCATTTCCTTATTTTTTAACTTATAAGCCTGAGCAAAAAGTTCAGGAGGGAGGTAAACATCATAATGATTGCCAGCGTTTATTAAATAACCATACTCAAGGTCGTCATCTGTTGAAAAGGATTCATTCCCCAAGGAGATTGATGCCATATTACTATTAACAATAAATAATGAGCAAATGCTATCTGAAAGAACAGCAAGAAAATTCTTCACCGCTTTAATCCTATCCGACGTGTCGGTATCTAAAGCAAGCAAGTTCTTGTTATCATTAAATATAAACTCGGGTAAATGCAGGATACATTTTTCGTTATTCAAGCAACTATCAATGAATTGTTTTTTAAAAAACAGAAAGCTCCATGACATAAGACTACTCTGCCCCTGAATTTTGTTGTCAGATTGTAGATTAACGCCAAATAACGTCTTTACATCTTCCCTGAGATTATAGAATGCCGTATCAACAAGAGCCTCGATCGTTTGTTTATCAACAATTTTAATAAACTCTTCGTATACTTGCTTTTGCGTCTTATGGCTGCCCAGCGCCCATGAATACTCATGTTCTTTTAAAACCAGTATGGCCCTTAACAGACAATAGCCATCGCCATCTACTGGAGCGTATTTTAATCCATAAGTTTTATTAATTTCACTCTGAATAAAAGATATACCAGACAAATCAATACCAGTATCTAAATCAGATATTCCCGGCGTATTTATCCATTCTGGCTGGATACTCATATTTTCATCATCTAAACAATACTCAGAAAAAACATCATCACACGCATTAATGTTTTCAATATATTCCATAAAGCCATACCAATAATAACCTTTAAAATCTGTGATAGACTCTGAACCTCTGCCCGGCAAGGACACTCTAACAATATCAATATCTCGAACATATTGTATAGTATATGTAATACCTTCTGAAACCCCTGAATAAGTTTCTGTATCATTAGTACGCAATGTTCTCAAAAATAATGATAAATCATTATCATTCTGCATTTCCTCAAATTCTTTTTCTAGTGAATCGCATTCCAGGCATGGAATGTAGTCTTCAGCTTTTTGACGTCTGATTTCTTTATACAACCGCATAAAACACACCAGTGTGTTTTCAAAAAGCGTGATTGAATATTTTTGATTTTTTTCGTGCTCATTTTTTATATTGTTCCAGGCTTGTTTCAAATAATTATTTGCAGTGCAACTAATTCCATGTATATTACTACTCATATATAGCGCCTATAAAATTTAATAAATAATGACGCCCCAGTTAAACTTAAAGTGCCTGGTTCCACTATCAAAAATCGCTCACCCTTTTTCACCTGTTTAAAATATGTTCAGCACCCCACCTTGAGGCGACCTCCTCTCCGCGATGATTTCAATAACATATTCTGTGTTGGCATATGAAATTTTGAGGATTACCCTACACTTATAGGAGTTACCTTACAGGGGTTCCTTCAATTTGTGTTGATTTACGCGAGATAACGCTATGGAATTAAAGGATTATTACGCCATCATGGGCGTGAAACCGACGGACGATCTCAAGACAATCAAGACCGCCTATCGTCGACTGGCCCGCAAATACCATCCTGATGTCAGCAAAGAACCGGATGCCGAAGCCCGCTTCAAAGAGGTCGCTGAAGCCTGGGAAGTGTTAAGTGATGAACAACGTCGCGCTGAGTATGATCAGATGTGGCAACATCGCAACGATCCGCAATTTAACCGTCAGTTCCATCATAGCGACGGTCAGAGTTTTAACGCCGAAGATTTTGACGATATCTTCTCGTCAATTTTCGGTCAGCATGCCCGCCAGAGCCGTCAACGCCCCGCCACACGCGGCCACGATATTGAAATCGAAGTGGCGGTATTCCTCGAAGAAACGCTTACTGAGCATAAGCGTACCATCAGCTATAACCTGCCGGTTTATAACGCCTTTGGCATGATCGAACAGGAAATTCCGAAAACGCTGAATGTCAAGATCCCGGCGGGCGTCGGCAATGGTCAACGCATCCGTCTGAAAGGCCAGGGGACGCCGGGCGAAAACGGTGGTCCAAATGGCGATTTGTGGCTGGTGATTCATATTGCGCCACATCCGCTGTTCGATATTGTCGGCCATGATCTGGAAATTGTAGTGCCGGTTAGCCCGTGGGAAGCGGCGCTGGGTGCTAAAGTCACCGTTCCAACACTGAAAGAAAGCATTTTGCTGACTATCCCGCCAGGCAGCCAGGCCGGGCAACGATTGCGCGTTAAAGGCAAAGGTCTGGTGAGCAAAAAACAGACCGGCGATCTGTATGCGGTACTGAAAATCGTGATGCCGCCGAAACCGGATGAAAACACTGCCGCGCTGTGGCAGCAACTGGCAGACGCCCAGTCGTCTTTTGATCCACGTAAAGATTGGGGGAAAGCATAATGGCTAATGTTACGGTGACTTTTACTATTACCGAATTTTGCCTGCATACCGGCATCTCTGAAGAGGAGTTGAATGAAATTGTCGGTTTGGGGGTGGTTGAACCGCGTGAGATCCAGGAAACAACCTGGGTATTTGACGACCATGCCGCCATCGTGGTGCAACGCGCAGTACGCCTGCGTCATGAACTGGCTCTGGACTGGCCTGGGATCGCGGTGGCGCTGACGTTAATGGATGATATTGCGCACCTGAAGCAGGAAAACCGCCTGCTGCGCCAGCGACTTTCCCGGTTTGTAGCTCATCCGTGATGTGTGTTTGCCGGATGTGATGACGCATCCGGCAACTGCCCCATAATGCCTGATGCGACGCTAAACGCGTCTTTTCAGGCGCACAAACGACGTTATCTGTTTTGGTGGTCGCTCTCCACTAACACCAGCAATAACTGGCTTAGTGCCGCGTAAAAACCAAAGCTGTCATACTGACGACAACGCACAACAAACTCTGGTAACCATTGCCATAGCGCCGTCAGTGTTTTTTGCCGCAAACTGTCGATTCTTCGCGCAGGAACGGTCCCCTCTCCCAGCGAAAAATGCAGATGGCTGAGCAATTCGAGATAGATCGCCAGATGATCTGCCGGTTCGTTGAAATTGCCGCTGGTTTCCATCCCTGCCTCAACTAACAAGCGTTTAATCTCTTGCTCGTCCTGTTTGTAGGCCGATGCATACGGCAGCGCCGCTTGTTTGTCGGTCATCAGAAACAGGCCGCAAAAGTCAGCGGCCAGTTCCAGACGGGCATCGTCACGTACTGTCAGCGTGGCAATACAGTTTTCCAGCTCATTCACCGCCGCAGCCAGCGGCGGTTCGCTTTTCAGCAACGAAAACCATTCAGCCATCTGCGCACTGGCGATTTGCGTCAGTTGTTCATCGTCCAGTTCACGGGAGAACAACTGCGCCAGCCAGGCGTAAACACAGGCAATCTGTTGTGCTGTCAGCGTGGTCATGATTTCACCTGCGACGCGGGAACATATTCGCACTGCGCCACCATCTCCACGGGGCCGTTAAACGCCGTCACCTGCTCCACTGCTCCATTGTACTTCTCAATTTCCACCAGCGTAGTGTGCGCACTGGTCGCCTGCGCCAGCTGCGAAGTACCGATGTCGATGGTCAGCACGTTGGGGTTACCGTATTTGCACAGCGCACCAGGCTCGCCGCCTTTATCTGGATCGTACCATGCCCCTTCGTGAATTCGTGCCACGCCGGGTGCATAGCGGTCAGAAACTACTGCCCCTGCCAACACCTGACCGCGAGCGTTAAAGACGCGTACCACATCACCGTTACGAATACCGCGCGCGCTGGCATCCTGCGGGTTAATGAACACTGGCTCTTTACCCGCTACCGTATATTGCTGACGCAGAGTTTCCGACTCACATAACTGCGAGTGAAGTCGGAAATCCGGATGCACAGATTGCAGATGCAACGGATACTTCTGCGAGCCGGGCCCACCGTGGGAGCGTTCGATTTTCTCAAACCACATCGGATGCCCCTGACAATCGTCGTAGTTCATATCGGCGATGGTTTTCGAGTAGATCTCAATCAGGCCACTCGGCGTGCCCAGCGGTTCGAGATCCGGATCTTCGCGGAATGCCTGGTGGCGAACAAACATCTGCGGATGGTCAAACTCGACATACTCTTTGTTATTCCAGAAGTCATCAAACGCTGGCAGATGAACGCCGCGTCCTTTGCCCTGTTGTACACCTTCCTGCCAGATGCGTTTCAGCCAGCCCATTTCGTCCAGCCCTTCGGTAAAGGCTTCTTCGCGATTAAAGCGACGGCACAGCTCGCGGAAAATATCAAAGTCGTTGCGCGCCTCGAACTGCGGCGGCACCACCTGTTTCATGGCGATAATGCCACGGTTGGAGTGGTTGCCGTACTGGTCGAGATCGTTACGCTCAAACTGCGTGGTCGCAGGCAGCACGATATCGGCAAAGCGGCAGGTTGAGGTCCACTGGTTATCTATGGCGATAACCGTTTCCAGCTTGCGCCAGCCTTCAATAATGCGGTTGATCTGCTGATGGCGATGGAATGGGTTAGTTCCGGCAAAAATACACATTTTCAGCGGCGGCAGTTTTACCGATTTACCGTTCCAGTTGATCACTTTCCCCGGTTCGAGGATCGCATCGATAAAACGGGCAATCGGAATGGTGCTGCTGTAGCCTTTGTAATCACTGTTGTCGTGAACAGGCGGAATCGACGTAGAGCCGGAGAAACCACTCAGAATAACGCCTTTACGCCCCGGCGTGCCTGCGCCGTTATAGTGCCAGCCAAAACCAAAGCCACCACCTGGCAGGCCAATTTGCCCCAGCATCGCCGCCAGAACCACAATCATCCACGCCCACTGTTCACCGTGCTGCATACGCTGCACGCACCAGCCAGCAATAATTTGCGTTCTGTTCGCCGCCATCTGCCGCGCCAGCCCACGAATGGTTTCGGCATCAATGCCGGTCAGTTTTTCAGCCCATGCGGCATCTTTCGGCTGACCGTCTTTCTCACCCAGCAGATACGGCAGGAACTGCTCAAAACCTACACAGTAGTTAGCGAGGAAGTTTTTGTCGTACAGGTTTTCACTGTACAGCGTATACGCCAGCGCCAGTTGCAGCGGCACATCAGTTTGCGGGTTAACCGCAATGTGCTTCACATGCTCGCGCCCCAGATACTCATGGGTGGATGTGACAACCGGATCGATGCTGATGACCTCAATTTCACCGGCGGCGACTTTCGCTTTTAGCTGCGCGTAATATTCATAAACATCGTGATCCGGGCACCACCAGTTCGCTTGCTGGTTTTTCAGCAAATCAGAGCCCCACAGCACAATGGTTTTGCTGTTCTGCAATACCAGCGGCCAGGAGGTTTGCTGTTCATACACTTCCATTGAGCCAACCACGCGCGGCAGGATCACCTGCGCAGCACCGGTAGAGTAATCTCCGCCCGTACCAACGCTATTACCATGCAAGGCAATAGCTTTCGCCAGCATCCCCGAAGCGTTATGGAACATCCCCGTCGATTGCCAACCACTGGCGGTCAGCAAGGCACTCGGCCCGTGAGTTTTCTGCACGCGTTCCAGTTCTTCATAGAACATGTCGAGGGCTTCATCCCAGCTCACGCGCACAAAACGGTTATCACCGCGCTGGGAGGTATCGCTGAGATGGCGCTTACGCAGCCAGTCCACGCGTACCATCGGATAACGAATACGCGCCGCGTTGTGTACGTGATCCGGCAATCCGGCAATCATTTTCGACGGATATTTATCCAGTTCGAACGGTTTTGCCGCCACAAAGCGACCATCCTTCACCGTCGCGCGGATAGCCCCCCAGTGCGACCCGGTAAGAATGCCCTCTTTCGAGATGACAGCCTCAGTCGCCGCTTGCGCCGCAGTCGCACGGCGCGGCGTTAACAATGACGTCCCCAGCATCCCGGCGACGGTTAAGCCGCCGAGTTGTGCCAGAAAACGCCGACGTGATGCCTGAAAGAGATCGTTATTGTTCATTATTTTTCTTCCTTCTTATCGCCGTGAGCCTTACCTGCGGTGTCAGACGCATTCATTTGCAGATATTTCAACAAGGTGCGTTCTTCACGTTTATCGAGACTGGTAAAGCCAATCATGCCGTTGAGCGTGCCGATCCAACCGTTAGCGTCAAAGTGGGCGATTTCCGGTGCGCCGTGGCACTGGTTACAGGTGCCGTTGTACAACGAATCCGCATAAGCCCAGATCGGTTTGATATCGTTCACCATGTCGCCTTTCTTCATCCACGCAGTGGCCTGCAACTTGCTCCACTCGGTATTGGTGTCGGCAACGGTGGTTTTCTCCAGCGTTTTTACCTGCTGCTGCACATCACCACGAATCGAGGCAACAAAGATGCGTTTACCTGGGAATTGGGTGAGTACACGCTGACGTCCGGCGCTTTCCGTCCAGCCGGTAATTTCAATTTGCAGCCAGTCGCCGTCACGTTTAAGGACTTTCACTTCCGAAGCAGGCAGCAGAGAACCAGAGGCTTCTTTATCGCCTTTCGCCGCATAAATTGGCTTAATATCAATAGAGTACAGCGTGTCACCACTGTCATTAGCACTGGCGCGCAGCTCATCGAACTGCTTACGGAAGCCGTTACTCATATCCGGTAACTGGTGGGCAATACCTTTATGACAGTCGATGCAGGATTGATTATCTTTCGCTGCCACCTTCATCTGACGTGCCGCTTCAGGATGCTGCTTCGCATGATCCATCGCATCGTAGTTATGGCAGGAGCGGCAGGTTGCCGAGTTGTTTTCTTTCATTCGCGCCCATTCACGCTCGGCAAGTTCCGTGCGTTTGGCTTCGAATTTTTCAGGTGTATCAATGGAGTGAGCAATAAAGGTCTGGTAGATATCATTGCTCGCTTCCAGTTTGCGCTTCACCATGCCTGGAATATCCGGCGGGATATGACAGTCATGGCATTCAGCTCGCACGCCGGAGGCGTTCTGGAAATGCACCGACTGTTTATATTCTTCATACACCGGTTGCATACTGTGGCAACTGACACAAAATTCGGTTGTGCTGGTGACTTTGATCCCAACGTGTGGCAATACAATCAGCGCAATGCCAATCACAATCCCAATTGCGACCAGCGCCAGTACCGACCAACGAGCACTGGGTCGGCGTAGCGCGTTCCAGAGTTTCCGCATAATAGCCCCTGTAAAATTATGGTTTAGTGAAGCGATCTTAATGAGCAAATATGAACAGCGGCACTGGTCAGGATGAACGGCTTACGGCAGAATATGAACAGATATGAACAGAATGAGTAAAACCCTCTGATGCCACATCACATTGTTATTGTTGAAGATGAGCCGGTTACCCAGGCGCGATTACAATCTTACTTCACTCAGGAGGGGTATACCGTTTCCGTTACAGCGAGCGGTGCCGGGCTGCGGGAAATTATGCAGAATCAGCCGGTAGATTTAATTCTGCTGGATATCAACTTACCCGATGAAAATGGCCTGATGTTAACCCGCGCCCTGCGAGAACGCTCAACGGTGGGGATTATTCTGGTTACCGGACGCAGCGATCGGATTGACCGTATTGTTGGGCTGGAAATGGGCGCAGACGATTACGTCACCAAACCGCTGGAACTGCGCGAACTGGTAGTACGGGTGAAAAATCTGCTCTGGCGAATCGACCTCGCGCGACAAGCTCAACCGCACACTCAGGACAACTGCTATCGCTTTGCCGGTTATTGCCTGAATGTGTCGCGCCATACGCTGGAGCGGGATGGCGAGCCGATTAAACTGACCCGCGCAGAGTATGAAATGTTGGTGGCATTTGTGACGAATCCGGGCGAAATTCTCAGCCGTGAACGTCTGCTACGTATGCTTTCTGCGCGTCGGGTGGAAAACCCTGACCTGCGCACCGTCGATGTGTTAATTCGTCGTTTACGTCATAAACTCAGCGCGGATTTACTGGTGACGCAACATGGTGAAGGTTATTTCTTAGCCGCTGATGTGTGCTGATAAAAATAGACCGGACGAAATCCCCCTGGTGACAGCGAGCGGCGAATATGTTCACGGTCGGCATTTTTCGGCGTCAGAACTAAAATCGGTGGGCTGACATTATCAGACACCGATTGCCCCTGTAATTGCCTGATGGCCTGCTCAACCGCCAGTTCCCCCTGCCAGACCATTTGATCGCTGGCAGCCATAATCACTCTTCCCCGCTTCAGCCCGCGATACACCTGATGTGAAAGATAAAACGACACCACGGTAAGCGGCGTTTTCAGGTTACGCCCTTCACCCATTGCCGCCTCTGCCGCAATGGCCGTTCCGGCAACGACGTCGATTTCTGGGTGGCGTTCCAGCATCTCCTGCAACAGGTTACGCTGGATTTCAATATCGTTATCACCAAGCGCAATATCAACAATACGCACCGGGCTTCCGGCAATGGCTGCGCGAAAACCCTCGACCATCTCTTTACTGCCCCCGGCATTATCGGGTCCGGGCATCAACAGCACGTTCAGTGGTTTACCGTGCGCCCATTGCACCAAATATCGCCCAGGTTGATAGCCCATCTGAAACCAGGGTACACCAACGCGGCTTTTCACCAGGGGATCATCAAGAGCATTTACCAGTTCGATCACCGGCAGATTTGCTACCTGCTTTTGCAGGTCGGGAAATGACGTAGTGCTACTACCGAGCAAAATGGCCTCTGCGCCCCACTGTTTACAGCCTCCTGCATACCATAGTTCAACGATAACCAGTATGAATCTTTCAGGCTGGGATAAAGCGCGCACAGTTTCCATGCGCGTTTGGCTTTAAGCGGCGTAGAGGCTTGCACCGTGTAATGCTGCGCATCATGCCAGCGCAACAGGTTATCAGCCGAAAATGCCGATAACATGAAAAGGGAAAGAAGTAAAAATAGCAGTACGCGCATGATAGCCTCATCAATAATAAGGCTTTATGCTAGATGCATTCCGCTTTGCGACTCAACCTTTTTCACCTTAAGTGCACCGACCGTGAATTTAACCCTGACCCGAAGACTCTGGATGGGCTTTGCCCTGATGGCGCTGTTAACCCTGACCAGTACCCTGGTGGGATGGTACAACCTGCGCTTTATCAGCCAGGTGGAAAAAGACAACACTCAGGCATTGATTCCTACCATGAATATGGCGCGCCAGTTGAGCGAAGCCAGCGCCTGGGAACTTTTCGCCGCGCAGAACCTGACCAGTGCCGATAACGAAAAGATGTGGCAGGCGCAGGGGCGAATGCTCACCGCACAAAGCCTGAAGATTAATGCGTTGCTGCAAGCGTTACGGGAACAAGGTTTTGATACCACCGCTATTGAACAACAGGAGCAGGAGATCTCCCGTTCATTACGTCAGCAAGGGGAACTGGTGGGGCGGCGTCTGCAACTACGCCAGCAACAACGGCAACTCAGTCAGCAGATAGTCGCTGCCGCCGATGAGATCGCACGCCTGGCGCAAGGTCAGGCGAATAATGCGACAACTTCCGCTGGAGCGACCCAGGCCGGGATTTACGATTTGATCGAACAAGATCAGCGTCAGGCTGCTGAAAGTGCACTCGATCGGCTGA
>PPYF01031327.1_pt1 | contig 10006 bp, 9 predicted proteins | sample 1559871 | NCBI WGS metagenome assembly PPYF01 (sample SAMN08240021, study PRJNA423297) | Human gut metagenome, whole genome shotgun sequencing project. | reverse complement strand
GTGTGCTTTGTCAAAATCATCTGCAGTCAAAGCCAGATGGAACTCTTCATCCCCAAGATTATAAGGTTCTTTCTGGTCACGCATCCAAGTAAGTTCTAATAAGAAATCAGAAGATCCATCCCCAAGATAAACGATTTTAAAACTTCCGTCGGAAGCATCCTTTTCACGAACTACATCAAGTCCGAGAGCTTCTTTATAAAACTCTAAACTTTTCTCAAGATTTAAAACGTTAAAATTAAAGTGATTAAATTGAAACATATGTATATCCTTTCTTACAATTCTTAAGTTTTTTTTAAAATTATAATAACAACAAATTTACGTGTTTACAAGAACAAAATGCAAAGATATAATGATAAGAAGAATGAACGAAAAGGAAGGAGCAATATGAAAACATTTCGATTAAGATGTAAAAAACTTTGTGCAGTGGTATTAATGATCGTGACAGCATTTGGATTCTCATTTGCAACACCAAAGACTGCACAAGCGGCCAATACAAAGTATTGGATCAAAGTCAACAAACAGGCCAATGTAGCAACCGTATACCAGTTAAAGAATGGAACATACAAACCGATCAAAGCATTCCTGGTATCTTGTGGAGGTGCCAATACACCAGCAGGTACATTTTATACACCAGCCAAGTACCGTTGGCAGACACTAATGGGACCAAGTTATGGGCAGTACTGTACAAGAGTTCATGGAGGAGTCTTATTCCATTCCGTGTGGTATTATGAAAAGAATCCTTCAACACAGTCTACGGTTCAGTTTAATAAACTTGGACAGACTGCATCTCATGGATGTATCCGTTTATCAGTAGGAGATGCAAAGTGGATCTATGATAATTGTGCATTAGGAACGAAAGTTACTGTATATAGCAGCAGTAATCCGGGACCTTTAGGAAAACCAAAAGGGATCAAGGTATCTACAGCAAGAAGACAGTATTGGGATCCAACAGATCCAAGCAAGAAGAACCCATACCGTAAACAGAAAGCTACATTGACAGTAGCTAAGAAGAAAGCTAAAACAGCAGAATATGGAACTTCTTATAACGTAAAATCAGGAGTTACAGCCAAAGACAAGATCACAAAGAAGAGCTTAACAAAGAACATTACATATACAACAACAAAATATGTAAAAGGTAAATACAGAAAAGCAAAATTTTCAACAAAATCTTTAGGAACATATCGTATTAAGTATACAGTGAAATCTTCTTTAGGAGTTAAAACAACAAAGACGATGGTTGTAAGAGTTGTTGATACATTAGCACCAGTGATCACAGCAAAGAACCGTACAGTGAAAGTTAATACAGCAAACGCGGTAACAGGTGTAACAGCGAAGATGAGAAGTGGAGCTAACAGAACAAGTGCAATGACAGTGAAGATCAAAGCACCTGGAGCATCTGCTTACACAACTTATACATATGCAAAAGCCAAAGCATATAAGTTTAGTAAACCTGGACAATATGCGGTACAGTACAGTGTGAAGAATACAAACAAACCATATAGAGCAGCAACAAAGAAGATTACGATCACGGTAACAGGAAATGTAAATGCCCAGATCAATACATCTGCTGAAATTGTAACAGTACCAGCAGCAAGTACAGATCAGACAGTGATCAATGCAGTTCGTGCAGTTGTAACGATCAATGATAATGGAACGGTTGTGGCAGGAACGAATACAACAGTTACAGTTGTTCTAGTCAAAGATCAGGCAGGAACAGTCACAGCAGCGAATGTTTCTTACAAAGGTAAGAATGGAGTGACAGTGACAAAACAGATCAAAGTTCAGTTTGAACAGGCAACAACAGGAACGACAGAACAGCAAACAACATCAACAGAGTCAACAGCACAGCCACAGCAGTAAGGAATCTTAAAAAGAAGGATGTATTTTAACGATACATTCTTCTTTTTTTCGAAGTTTTTTGACGGGAGAGTTGACACGGCATTTCAGTATGATAAAATAAATAAGATTAAAGAATTTATCAGCTGTTTTCACAAAGCATAGAAAGAAGACGGCCAGAGATAGATACGGCTAGGAGGAATAAAATATGGCAACACCTTATAACCATAAGGCAATCGAACAAAAGTGGAGAAAACACTGGCAGGAACATCCTGTCAATGTAAATGACGGTAAGAAACCTAAATATTACTGTTTAGATATGTTTCCATATCCATCAGGAAGTGGCCTTCATGTAGGACATTGGAGAGGATATGTGATCAGTGATGTATGGAGCCGTTACAAATTATTAAATGGATACTATGTCATTCATCCAATGGGATGGGATGCATTTGGACTTCCAGCAGAAAACTATGCGATCAAGATGGGAACACATCCTCGTATTTCTACAGAAGCCAATATTAAGAATATCAAACGCCAGATCAATGAGATTTCCGCAATCTATGACTGGGATATGGAAGTTAACACAACAGACCCAGAATTCTACAAATGGACACAGTGGATCTTCGTAAAGATGTTCAAGAAAGGCCTTGCATACGAGAAACAGATGCCGATCAACTGGTGTCCATCATGTAAGACAGGACTTGCGAACGAAGAAGTAGTAAATGGTAAGTGTGAACGCTGCGGTGCAGACGTAACCAAGAAGAACTTAAGACAGTGGATGTTAAAGATCACAGCATATGCAGATCGTTTGTTAGCTGATCTTGATAAACTTGACTGGCCAGAGAAAGTTAAGAAGATGCAGGCAGAGTGGATCGGTAAGAGCCACGGTGCAGAAGTTAACTTCAAAGTTGATGGAAGAGATGATGAGATCACAGTTTATACAACTCGTCCAGATACATTACACGGAGCAACATTTATGGTATTAGCTCCAGAACATGAATTAGCGAAAGATCTTGCAACAGATGAGACAAGAGAAGCAGTAGAAGAATATATCTATCAGGCATCCCTAAAATCATCTGTAGACCGTATGCAGGATAAAGAAAAGACAGGTGTATTTACAGGAAGCTATGCGATCAACCCGATCAATGGAGCAAAAGTACCAATCTGGTTATCTGATTATGTACTTGCAGATTACGGTACAGGAGCGATCATGTGTGTACCAGCGCATGATGACCGTGACTTTGAATTTGCTAAGAAGTTTGACATTCCGATCATTCAGGTTATCGCTAAAGATGGTAAAGAGATTGAGAACATGGAAGAAGCTTACACAGAAGCATCTGGTATCATGATCAATTCCGGAGACTGGAATGGAAAAGAATCTTCTGAATTAAAAGAAGAAGCACCAAAGATCATCGAAGAGATGGGAATCGGTAAGAAGACAACAAACTATAAGTTACGTGACTGGGTATTCAGTCGTCAGCGTTACTGGGGTGAACCAATTCCTATCGTTCATTGCCCAGACTGTGGAGCAGTTCCAGTACCAGAAGAAGAATTACCATTGACATTACCAGAAGTTGAGAAATACGAACCAACAGGAACAGGAGAATCTCCATTAGCAGACATCGAAGACTGGGTAAACTGTAAGTGTCCTGTATGTGGTAAGGATGCGAAACGTGAGACAAACACAATGCCTCAGTGGGCAGGATCATCATGGTATTTCTTAAGATACATCGATAACAAGAATAATGAAGAATTAGTATCTAGAGAGAAAGCAGACAAATACTTACCAGTAGATATGTATATCGGTGGAGTAGAACATGCTGTATTGCATCTGTTATATTCAAGATTCTACACAAAATTCTTATGTGACATCGGAGTGATCGACTTTGATGAACCATTCCACAAACTGTTCAACCAGGGAATGATCACAGGTAAGAACGGTATCAAGATGAGTAAGTCCAAAGGAAATGTCGTATCCCCAGATGATCTTGTAAGAGATTATGGATGTGACTCCTTAAGAATGTACGAACTGTTCGTTGGACCACCAGAATTAGATGCTGAATGGGATGAAAGCGGTATCGATGGAGTGCATAGATTCTTAACAAGATTCTACAAACTTATCATGGATCAGAAAGACAAAGGTGTAGAAGCTGATAAAGAATTATTAAAAGTACGTCATAAACTGATCTACGATATCACAACACGTTTAAATAACTTCAGCTTGAATACAGTTGTGAGTGGATTTATGGAATATACCAATACATTAACAGCAATGGCTAAGAAATCTGGAGTTGACAAAGAAACTTTAGAGACAGCAATTGTATTACTCGCACCATTTGCACCACATATTGCAGAAGAATTATGGGAAGCAATGGGACATGAGGACAGCGTATTTGCTCAGACATGGCCAACATATGATGAAGAAGCTATGAAAGAGGATGAAGTAGAGATCGTTGTTCAGATCAATGGTAAAGTAAAAGGAAAACTTGTCATCGGTGCAGAAGAAGACAAAGATTCTGTTCTTGCGAAAGCTAAGGAAGTTCTTGGAGATAAATTAAACGGTAATATCGTGAAAGAAATTTATGTACCAGGAAGAATTGTAAATATCGTTCAGAAATAGAATAATAAAATGGCGCAGATAACGATAACAGTGTCTGCGTCGTTTTTTTCTCAGTTTTGGAAAGAAGACCAGAGGAATGTGAAAAGATCACAGTTGGAACATGGGGATCTGGATTTGACAAGTTTCATGCAACGAGAAATTTTATCATGAAGACAACACAGGGGGAACGATTAGCTTATGCCAATTCTATCTGGGTATATATAAACACAGAAACAGGAATGCCAGTCAGACCAACCAAAGAAGAAATTGATGTCTACAAATTAGAAGCCCCATTAGAGATGGAATATGAACCAAGAAAGATCAAACTTTCCAGAGAATGGGGAGAAAAAGAACCAGTGAAAGTACAAAGAAGCTGGATCGACAGCAATGATCATGTCAATAATAGCTGGTATGTCAAAACAGCATTTGAACAGCTGCCACAAGATTTGGAGATCAGACAGCTGAGGGTCGAATATAAGAAACAGGCGTATGAAGGAGATATTCTATATCCAAGATATGCAAGGGAAGAACAAAGGACACTGGTAGCATTGTGCGATGAAAAACAAAAACCATATGCAGTGATTGAATGTAGATAGATATTAGATGGAAGGAAAAGCAGATGAAACAGACGAAGATCGTAATTTTAGGAGCGGGACATGTCGGAACACACTGTGCATTGTCATTGATGTTTCGTAGTCTTGCAAATGAAATTGTTTTAATCGACACAGATGAAGAAAAAGCAAAAAGCCAGGCATTAGATCTTGATGATATGGGAGCGTGTCTTCCTGCGAAAGTTGTGATTCGTTCAGGCAGTTATGAAGATCTTGACGATGCGGATATTCTTGTCAATGCGATCGGACGAAGCCGCAAGGAGGGAGAAACAAGACTTGACATGTTCGGAGATTCCATGGAACGATTGAAAGATATCATTCCAAAGATTCAAGATACAAAGTTTCGAGGAATTCTGATCAGTATTACAAATCCTGCGGATGTAGTAGGAGAATGTTTGAGGAAAGCGTTAGGTATCGAGAGATTCCGTTGCTTTAGCACAGGAACGAGTCTTGACAGCTTAAGGATCAAGAGAATTTTAGAAGAGAAAACAGGATATCACAGAAATTCCATAGAGGCATTCTGCATGGGTGAACATGGGGATTCTCAGATTGTTCCATTATCCCGTGTGTCTGTCGGAGGGAAACCATTTGCAAAACTTCAAAAGGAGTATCCTGATACGTTAGGCAAGATTACGATCGAAGATCTACAGGACGAGGTTCGACAGGCGGGCATGACAGTGATCATCGGTAAGAAAAGTACAGAATTTGGAATAGGGATCGCGTTAAGTGGGATCGTCAAATCAATCGTATACGATGAGAAAAGGATCTGGCCGCTTTCTGTCCATCTGGATGGGGAGTATGGACAGAAAGACGTGGCAGCAGGAGTTCCGACCGTGATCGGAGCAGACGGAATAGAAGAAATTGTAGAAATGGATCTTACAGAAGAGGAGAAAAGCCAATTTGCGCATTCCTGTGACGTGATCCGCGGTTATTTAAAGAAAGCAAAAGAAATGCTTTCTTAAACCTAAATTACATGATCAGTGGACGGATCATATCGATCCGCTGCTGTTCTTCTGGAGACATGGATTCTTTCAGACCATCGATGATCATGGAAATTTCTTCGTTTGTAAAAGAAAGACCTTGTTCTGAAAGACGGCTTGAAGCCGCCATAAGGTCTGGGAGAATTAATTCAAGAGGTTTTCCGTGGCAGCTGGAGATCACAAATTTTATGATTTCCAGCTTTTTTGGGTCAAGAGAAGATAAATGATCGAATGAAATAGGATCGTCAGACATAAAAAACTCCTTTATTTTTTAAGAATCTGGTTTAACTGGTTCATAAAGTCAGAATTTGGTTTTGCTGTATTAGTACAAGGACTGTCTTTTGCCATCATCATAGGCATTAGTTTTGAAAATAGATCATTGTTTTGGCTGTCAGAAGATGAGGGAGATGAATGGTTAGTCGTATCGACAAAACGCTGATAATTTTGATAGACTTCAAACATTTGCATCATCTGAAGAATTTGTTCGATCTGCATAGCGGTTTCCTTCGGGGCGCGAAGTTTCAGAGCATTTAGTAATAATTCCATAGAAGCAGGATCTTGATCAAAACCACAGGCAGAAAGAGTCTGTTCGTTGTCAAATTCAGAAGAGATTTTGGAAAGCTCGGTTAATTTGATATAAATGGCAGCAACCTTTTTTAAGTTTGGTGGGAGATATGGAAGGGCATCTTCTAACATATTAGAAGAGTCATTACGGAAAAAATTTTCCCAGGAAGTTTGATTTTGTTCCATGATTGTCACAACCTTCAGATTTTTTCTCATATCCTATAGTATTAGGAGGTGAAAAAAATTATGAATGAAATTTTGGTAGAAGAAGAAAATACAGTTTATGAACTGGATCCTGAGTGCTTAAGGCACAAAGAAGAACAAAGACAACTGGAAGAAAAGAGGAAACAGGAAAAACAAGAGAATGATAACTATCGGATGCAGAAGAGACCAGAAAAAAGGAATCAGAACAATATGTGGATCATCTGTTTACTGTTACTGGTGATCTGCCAATAAAAAAGAGGATGCCGGATCAAAAGGCATCCTCTTTTATCAGAAATCATTAAATTCAGCATCCACATCCGCAGCCATTGTTGTTGCCACATCCAAAGCTGCCGTTACCACAGCAGCAGAGGATTAAGATGATCCAGATCAGGCTGTCACATCCGTTTCCGCATCCGCAGCCATCATTATTTCCGCCTCCACAGCAGCAAAGTAAGATTAAAAGAAGCAGACAGCTGTTATTTCCTCCAAAGCAAGATGAACCACAAGATCCTCCACAGCCAGTTGCAGCTAAATCACTCATGTTAAAACCTCCAAAAGATTTATTTACAGTTTATAGTATTCTGGGAATTATAAAGTGTGAGAAAATTCGCCAGTATACCTTTTTTAATATTTGTGGTATAATCTGCAATGAATGCAGGAGACAGGAGAAAAGAAGGAATCAGATGAAGAGAATAGATTTTGAGAGAATTTTTGATAATATCAGAAGAAATCAGACAATGGTCCATTGTATTACAAACTATGTAACGATCAATGATGTTGCGAATATGATCCTTGCGATCGGGGCTTCACCGATCATGGCAGATGACTGGATGGAAGTTAGAGAGATCACAGCAATGTGTGACAGTCTCGTGATCAATATGGGAACTTTAAAACAAAATACAGTGAGATCCATGCTTCTTGCGGGAAAAGAAGCGAATCAACGGGGTCATCTGGTCGTGTTTGATCCTGTGGGAGTCGGTGCTTCCAGATTCAGAAAAGAAACAGCGGCGAAATTGCTTAAGCAGATCCACTTTAACGTGATCCGTGGAAATATATCAGAGATCAAAACCTTATATGAGGGCAGTGATGATGGTTATGGTGTTGATGCGAAGAAAGATGATGCTGTGACAGAAGACAATTTGGAATATGTGATTCAAATGGCAAAGAATATGGCGAAGAAGACCAAAGCAGTGATCGTGATCACAGGAAAAACAGATCTAGTGACGGATGGACAGCAGATCTATTTGATCGATAACGGTGTTTTGGATATGTCAAGGATCACGGGAACCGGATGTATGTTGGATGGTGTGATCGCAGGATTTATCGGAGCTAATCCAGATCAGATCTTAGAAGCAGTGACGACAGCAGTTAGTGCGATGGGAATCTGTGGAGAATATGCAAAGGAGAAAGCAGAAGGAACAGGTACATTGAAAGTGCATCTGATGGATGCGATGAGTAATATGAATGCAGAATGGATGGAAAGGAGCAGTCAAATTGAGAGTAAATGCTGATGCAATGACTTTATATGCAGTAACAGACAGGACATGGGTAAAAGACACTACCTTGATGGATCAAGTGAAGGAAGCTTTGGAGGGTGGAATTACCTTTTTACAGCTTCGTGAAAAACATCTTTCCAAAGAAGAATTTATAAAAGAAGCAAGAGAAATGAAAGAACTGTCCAAGGAATACAAGGTGCCATTTGTGATCAATGATAATATAGAAGTGGCTTTGGCAGTTGATGCTGATGGAGTTCATATCGGGCAAGATGACATGTCAGTAGAAGAGGCAAGAAAATTATTAGGAGAAGATAAGATCATTGGGGTTTCTGCGCACAATGTAGAGGAAGCAATAAAAGCACAAAAAGGCGGTGCAGACTATTTGGGAGTTGGTGCAGTTTGTGCAACATCAACCAAGAAAGATGCCAATGTTGTCTCTAAGGAAGAAATTAAAAAAATCTGTCATACAGTAGAGATTCCAGTGGTAGCGATCGGCGGGATCAAAAAAGAAAATATCAAGACACTAGAAGGAACGGATGTTGATGGAGTGGCAGTTGTTTCAGCGATCTTTGCTGCAAAGGACATTAAAAAAGATACAAAACAGCTGAGAAGCCTCGTAGAGGAGATGAAGCAGAAATAGAACAAAACACGCGGAGTTTATGAAAATAAGAATTGCAATATTTTAAATCCGTGATATACTAGATAATTGTGTGATAAAAAAGAGTATACTAAAAAGATAATTAGGAGGAATACCAATGTTAAATATGATTGCCGGAAGTGTTTTACCGATCACGGCATTTATCGGAGTATTTTTTGCATTTGCTGCAACCTGTATCCTGACATCCTTTTTAAATGATTGGCTGCCAAGAGATATGGGAAGAGAATTTGCACATAATGGAAAGTTATCCGCAGGAAAACCAAGAGGTGCAGGGATCATTTTTATTTCTGTATTTTGTATCGCAGCATTGTTGTTTGGCGAGATGTCTGTGGAGATGTTTATTTATCTTGTTCTTGTTTTTGTTGAAATGTTAACAGGATTTATGGATGATGCAGCAGATGAGCCATGGGGAGAATACAAAAAAGGAATTCTTGACTTTTTGGTAGCAGCAGTTGCAGCACTTAACTATATTCATTTTAATTCTACTTATGTAGAGCTTGCAACGATCGGCGTGAAATTCTATATTCCACCAGTGTTGTTCTTTATTCTTACGATCATTCTTGTATGGGCAGCGATCAATGTAACAAACTGCTCTGATGGAGTCGACGGACTATCTGGAACATTAACGATCATTACACTGGTAACGATCTATGTGATCGATCAGATCCGTGGAAATGAAACACAGTTTCCATATATTATTTTATTGTTTGTTGTATGTATTCTTGGATATTTATGGTACAATGCAACACCAAGCCGTTTGATGATGGGAGATGCAGGAAGCCGTGCCATGGGAATTTTTATCAGTTTGGCAGTGCTTAAGACAGGAAGTCCTTTCTTGTTCTTATTAGTTGCATTGATTCTGATCCTGGATGGTGGATTAGGACTTGTGAAAGTAGCATTACTTAGATTCTTAAAGATACATATTTTTGCGAATACAACGATGCCGTTACATGATCACGTTCGTAAGAAAATCGGTTGGTCTAATACACAGACTGTTTTCAGATTTGCGATCATTCAGATCGTTATTTCAATTGCAACAGTATATATGATCCTTATTT
>PPYF01173035.1_pt1 | contig 10008 bp, 9 predicted proteins | sample 1559871 | NCBI WGS metagenome assembly PPYF01 (sample SAMN08240021, study PRJNA423297) | Human gut metagenome, whole genome shotgun sequencing project. | reverse complement strand
GATATCTCACTTAAGGCTTTCTTATAAATCTGTAGGGTTTCGCCTGTCAGCAGACAAATAACCCGATAAAACAAGGATGAGCAGATGAGCGGAAAACCGGCGGCGCGTCAGGGCGACATGACGCAGTATGGCGGTAGCATTGTTCAGGGTTCAGCCGGGGTACGTATTGGTGCCCCCACCGGCGTGGCCTGTTCGGTGTGCCCCGGCGGGGTGACGTCCGGCCATCCGGTCAATCCGCTGCTCGGTGCGAAGGTCCTTCCCGGCGAAACCGACCTTGCCCTGCCCGGCCCGCTGCCGTTCATCCTCTCCCGCACCTACAGCAGTTACCGGACAAAAACGCCCGCGCCGGTGGGGAGCCTCGGCCCCGGCTGGAAAATGCCCGCGGATATCCGCTTACAGCTGCGCGATAACACACTGATACTCAGTGATAACGGCGGCAGGAGCCTGTATTTTGAGCACCTGTTTCCCGGTGAGGACGGTTACAGCCGCAGCGAGTCACTCTGGCTGGTGCGCGGCGGCGTGGCGAAACTGGATGAAGGTCACCGGCTGGCCGCACTCTGGCAGGCACTGCCGGAAGAGCTTCGCCTGAGTCCGCATCGTTATCTGGCGACGAACAGTCCGCAGGGGCCGTGGTGGGTACTCGGCTGGTGTGAGCAGGTGCCGGAGGCGGATGAGGTGCTGCCCGCGCCGCTGCCGCCGTACCGGGTACTGACCGGGCTGGTGGACCGCTTCGGGCGCACACAGACGTTTCACCGTGAGGCTGGCGGCGAAATCACCGGCGTGACGGATGGCGCAGGCCGTCACTTCCGGCTGGTACTGACCACGCAGGCGCAGCGGGCAGAAGAAGCCCGGCAGCAGGCCATTTCCGGCGGGACGGAACCGTCCGCTTTTCCTGATACCCTGCCGGGTTACACCGAATATGGCCGGGACAACGGCATCCGTCTGTCTGCCGTGTGGCTGACACACGACCCGGAATATCCGGACAACCTGCCAGCCGCGCCGCTGGTACGCTATGGCTGGACGCCGCGTGGCGAACTGGCGGCGGTGTATGACCGCAGCAATACACAGGTGCGCAGCTTTACTTACGATGATAAATACCGGGGCCGGATGGTGGCGCACCGTCACACGGGCCGACCGGAAATCCGTTACCGTTACGACAGTGACGGGCGGGTGACAGAACAGCTAAACCCGGCGGGCTTAAGCTACACGTATCAGTATGAGAAAGACCGCATCACCATCACCGACAGCCTGGACCGCCGTGAAGTCCTGCACACGCAGGGCGAAGGCGGGCTGAAGCGGGTGGTGAAAAAGGAACACGCGGACGGCAGCGTCATGCAGAGTCAGTTTGACGCGGTGGGCAGGCTTAAGGCACAGACGGATGCCGCAGGCCGGACGACTGAGTACAGCCCGGATGTGGTGACGGGACTCATCACGCGCATCACCACACCGGATGGCAGGGCATCGGCATTTTACTATAACCACCACAACCAGTTAACGTCAGCCACCGGGACTGACGGGCTGGAGTTGCGCCGGGAATATGATGAATCCGGCCGTCTGATTCAGGAAACCGCACACAACGGCGATATCACCCGCTACCGTTATGATAATCCACACAGTGACTTACCCTGCGCAACGGAAGATGCCACCGGCAGCCGGAAAACCATGACATGGAGCCGTTACGGTCAGTTGCTGACCGTCACTGACTGTTCCGGTTATGTAACCCGTTATGACCATGACCGTTTTGGTCAGGTGACGGCGGTGCACCGCGAGGAAGGGCTGAGTCAGTACCGCGCATACGACAGCCGTGGACAGTTAATTGCGGTGAAAGACACGCAGGGCCATGAAACGCGGTATGAATACAACGCCGCCGGTGACCTGACCGCCGTCATTGCCCCGGACGGCAGCAGAAACGGGACACAGTACGATGCGTGGGGAAAGGCCATCCGTACCACGCAGGGCGGTCTGACGCGCAGTATGGAATACGATGCTGCCGGACGGGTCATCCGCCTGACCAGTGAAAACGGCAGCCACACCACCTTCCGTTACGATGTACTTGACCGGCTGATACAGGAAACCGGCTTTGACGGCCGCACACAGCGTTATCACCACGACCTGACCGGCAAACTTATCCGCAGCGAGGATGAGGGGCTGGTCACCCACTGGCACTATGACGAAGCAGACCGCATCACGCACCGCACCGTGAAGGGTGAACCGGCAGAGCAGTGGCAGTATGATGAACGCGGCTGGCTGACACAAATCAGCCATCTCAGCGAAGGCCACCGGGTGACGGTGCATTACGGGTATGATGAGAAAGGCCGCCTGACCGGTGAGCGCCAGACGGTGCATCACCCGCAGACGGAAGCACTGCTCTGGCAGCATGAAACCAGACACGCTTACAACGCGCAGGGACTGGCGAACCGCTGTATACCGGACAGCCTGCCCGCCGTGGAATGGCTGACTTACGGCAGCGGCTGGCTGGCAGGCATGAAACTCGGCGACACACCGCTGGTGGAGTATACCCGCGACCGCCTGCACCGGGAAACGCTGCGCAGCTTCGGCCGTTATGAACTCACCACCGCTTATACCTCTGCCGGGCAGTTACAGAGCCAGCACCTGAACAGCCTGCAGTATGACCGCGATTACACCTGGAACGACAACGGCGAACTCATCCGCATCAGCAGCCCGCGACAGACCCGGAGTTACAGCTACAGCGACTCCGGCAGGCTGACCGGCGTCCACACCACCACCTCAAATCTGGATATCCGCATCCCGTATGCCACGGACCCGGCAGGCAACCGCCTGCCCGACCCGGAGCTGCACCCGGACATCACCCTCAGCATGTGGCCGGATAACCGTATCGCCCGTGACGCGCACTATCTTTACCGGTATGACCGTCACGGCAGACTGACGGAGAAAACCGACCTCATCCCGGAAGGGGTTATCCGCACGGACGATGAGCGGACTCACCAGTACCATTACGACAGTCAGCACCGGCTGGTGCACTACACGCGGACACAATATGCAGAGCCGCTGGTCGAAAGTCGCTATCTTTACGACCCGCTGGGCCGCAGGGTGGCAAAACGGGTATGGCGGCGTGAACGGGACCTGACGGGCTGGATGTCGCTGTCACGGAAACCGGAAGTGACCTGGTACGGCTGGGACGGCGACCGGCTGACCACGATACAGAACGACAGAACCCGCATCCAGACGGTTTATCAGCCGGGGAGCTTCACGCCACTCATCAGAGTTGAAACCGCCACCGGTGAGCTGGCGAAAACGCAGCGCCGCAGCCTGGCGGATGCGCTTCAGCAGTCCGGCGGCGAAGACGGTGGCAGAGTGGTGTTCCCGCCGGTGCTGGTGCAGATGCTCGACCGGCTGGAAAGTGAAATCCTGGCTGACCGGGTGAGTGAGGAAAGCCGCCGCTGGCTGGCATCGTGCGGCCTGACGGTGGAGCAGATACAAAACCAGATGGACCCGGTGTACACGCCGGCGCGAAAAATCCACCTGTACCACTGCGACCATCGCGGCCTGCCGCTGGCGCTTGTCAGCACGGAAGGGGCAACAGAATGGTGCGCAGAATACGATGAATGGGGCAACCTGTCAGGCCTGTATTACAACCGCCACCGCTATTATGACCCGCTGCAGGGGCGGTATATCACTCAGGATCCGATTGGGCTGAAGGGGGGATGGAATTTTTATCAGTATCCGTTAAATCCGGTTCAGTATATAGATTCAATGGGACTGGCATCTAAATATGGACACTTAAATAATGGCGGATATGGAGCGAGACCCAACAAACCGCCTACGCCCGATCCAAGTAAGTTGCCAGACATAGCGAAACAATTAAGACTGCCATATCCTATTGACCAGGCCAGTAGTGCGCCTAATGTTTTCAAAACATTCTTCAGAGCATTAAGTCCTTACGATTACACACTGTATTGCAGGAAGTGGGTAAAACCCAATCTGACTTGTACGCCGCAGGATGATCCCCAGTATCCAGGGATGGAGACAAAGACAGCAAGTGATTACCTGCCACAGACAACTTGGCCAACAACTCAATTACCACCAGGATATACTTGTGCAGAACCCTATTTATTCCCAGACATTAATAAACCCGATGGGCCAGCAACAGCAGGGATAGATGATTTGGGTGAAATTTTAGCTAAAATGAAACAGAGAACATCGAGAGGAATAAGAAAATGAAAAGAGCTTTGTTCTTTTTGCTGATGATATTCGTTAGTTTTGGTGTTATAGCTAATTGCGAAACACAAGCTAAAGATCAAGATTGCTTTACCATTTTCACTAAGGGTACTATTTTTTCCGCGTTTCCTGTCTTAAATAATAAAACCATGTGGAGATGGTATCAGAATGAGGACATAGGTGAGTATTATTGGCAAACAGAGCTTGGTATATGTAAAAATAACAAATTCACACCAAGCGGGGCGAGACTCTTAATTCGCGTCGGATCACTACGCCTTAATGAAAATCATGCAACCAAAGGAACGTTGCAGGAGTTGCTAAATACAGCAGAAAAAACGGCGTTTCTCGGCGATCGGTTTAGAAGTTATATAAGAGCGGGTATCTATCAAAAAAAGAGCAGTGATCCAGCTCAGTTGTTGGCAGTCCTTGATAATTCAATCATGGTTAAATATTTTAAAGATGAGAAGCCAACTTATGCTCGAATGACAGCACATCTCCCGAACAAAGATGAGTCTTACGAATGTTTAACAAAAGTACAGCATGAACTGCTTCGTAGTGAAGAAAAATAAAATCTCTTCCTGAGAAAATAAATTAACTATTCGAAAAAATATGTTCTTAATGGGTATCCAGGAACACCAGAAGGTCGATTTGGAAAAATGGATTCCGATGGTAAGAATATCATATATTCTGAATGTAATGTTTTACCCACAACTTTTGAGATTCGATAGGTGTAGAGCATGAGAAACTCACTAATATTACTTATTATGATATTGTTTACAATATCACACTCAGTATTTGGAAAAGAAAATTCAGCGGAAATTTTAGTAAATAGTCGTGAAATGGCTTTGGAATTATCATATGTTTATATTAAATATATATACGGGAAAGAAAAAGCAGAATTTCAGAAACCATATAGTATTACAGATGACAATAATTGTTGGAAAATCGAGGGAAAACAACCGAAGACGTTAGGAGGAAATTTTACAATACTAATAGCGAAAAAAGATGGGCAAGCGTTGGATGTAATACACAAAATAATCCACTGTTCAGACGATTCAAATATTTTACCAAGGTGTGTTTCGTAACTATTTTGTGTACAATATGACTCTACATATCGACGAAAAAACCACTTGATTTGACAGGAACACATTCAAAAAAATTTCTTTTTCATTTCAGGAGCGATTTTCATCTGTTACTTGAAGTATCTGTGAGATTAAGTGACTCCCCCTAACGTCGTACTAAATAGTAATTACTGGCCATACCGGGAGCAGTATTCGGCGCTTCCCACATGCAGCAGAATAACCGCATCAGCGAAGATGTATTGTATTTTTACTATCACAATGTGTACGGACGGTTTATGGAAAAGAATGAACATTAGATACGCGATGCGGCGGCAGGTTACACGGTTATCACTACGATAGCCAATACTGGCTGGTGCATTACCGCCGTGAACAATAGGACGCCGTACTGCTGGAAATTTCTTACCTTTATGACTCCCCGCGCCGCCGTATTGGGAAACGGGAAGCAATCAAGATGAGGCTGATATAATGTGCGGAATGCCTGAGTATTTTTAGAATAGGGGGGTAATATGTTTGATAGAATATATCTTGGTGATCGAGCAATAAAAAATTGAATTTGATTTATGGAGTAAACAAATTAGAATTCAGGTTAATTTAATCTCAAGGATAGCCTATGGTACAACAGAATGGAATTTTTATGATAATGAAGACTTAGAAGATGGTTATTTGGTATTTTCAGATGTTAGTTTCTTCAATATAACTCCTAATGGCTCTATTCCAGATGATTATATAATTTCAATAATTACAGATAATGTCAATGTTGAATATTTTGAATCAACTATAGTTGCTGTTGGTCAAATTCGAAACACAAATGTTGGTGACATTGATAATATTGGTGAATGTCAAATTTTCATCAGGTATAAAGACAGCTGGATTGAGAATAAACTCAAAGAAAAAATAATTGAATAACCATGTTATGTATAGACATTTTAGATGGAACGAACCAGAGGAAGGCATGCCTCCGACTTGGGTTATATGGGCACGGAGTTTTAGTGTAGTGAACTCAACGACGCAAACCGAATAACCTGCCGCTGGCGCTTATCAGCACGTAAGGGACAACAGCGTAGTACGTAGAATAATCCTACCCACGTAGTATGGACACAGGCCTAAGCGAGGTTCTGGTTTTCAAATTTTTCGGGAGTTAGATGATTGGAGGAACAGATGATAAGAATCGCATTTTTAATAACCAATAAATTTCTTGAGATAGATAGTACCACTCTTGCTGGATATGATTTTAGCGGGATGAATCTACATCGTGCCACCCTCAATGGTTATTGTCTTGATGGGGCGAAATTTGAAAAAACTCATTTAAGAAATGTAATGATTCAACATACATCAACTAGAAATGCTGTCTTTCGCAATGCGGCTCTGATGAATGCTATTCTGAATAACTCAGATTTCACTGGAAGTGATTGTAGTAATTCAAGGTCAATAGGTGAAAATTTTAAAGCAATAGATAATCATGGGAAAGATATAATAAATGGAAAAGGATTGCCTAATGTTTGCAAAATACATGACAACGTATAAGAAAATATTATTCAGAACCTATGTGATTGTATCTTTATTTTTACATACAACACATGGGCGCAGTGTAATAATATTATTATAATGCGCAAGTATGAAAGTGAGGGGAAATACACCGTTAGAAATTTGGTCAAAAATAAAGCTATAGCATTGGAATTAGCTGAGATGTATGTTAAAAATCGTTATGGACATGATGCCGAAGAAGAAAAAAAACCATACAAAATCATGGAATTACCAACAAGTTGGATTGTTGAAGGCACCATTGAATCAGACCAAATTGCTGGTAGGGTTTTTATTATAGAAATAGGCAAAAATGACGGGAGAATTCTAAATTTTGGCCACGGAAAATAAGTATGTAAGGATAAACAAACATCGTGTGTGCTGATGGCAGAGTAGGTGGAGGACTCCAGACAGTCAAACGATAGAAAAAGATAGTCTTTATGGAGGTTCCTGCAATGTCGAATACATACCAGAAAAGAAAGGCAAGTAAAGAGTATGGTTTATACAATCAATGTAAGAAACTAAATGATGATGAATTATTTCGCTTACTTGATAATCGCAATTCATTGAAAAGGATTTCATCTGCCAGAGTATTGCAGCTAAGAGGTGGGCAAGACGCTGTTAGATTGGCAATTGAATTCTGCGCTGACAAAAATTATATCCGTAGAGATATAGGAGCATTTATACTCGGGCAAATAAAAGTTTGCAAAAAATGCGAAGATAGCGTTTTTAATATTTTAAAAAAGATGGCACTGAATGATAAAAGTGCTTGCGTTCGAGCTACAGCAATCGAGTCAACTGCTCAGCGATGCAAGAAAAACCCAATTTATTCACCTAAAATAGTAGAACAATCTCAAATTACTGCTTTTGATAAATCGGCTAATGTCAGACGTGCTACGGCATTTGCTATTTCTGTTATCAATGATAAAGAAACAATTCCACTATTGATTAATCTGTTAAAAGATCCAAATGGAGATGTCAGAAACTGGGCCGCATTTGCAATAAATATCAATAAATATGATAATAGTGATATTAGGGATTATTTTGTGGAGATGCTTCAGGATAAAAATGAGGAAGTCCGTATTGAAGCAATAATCGGACTTTCCTACAGAAAAGATAAAAGGGTTTTATCTGTTTTATGCGATGAGTTAAAAAAAAATACTGTTTATGATGATATCATTGAAGCTGCGGGTGAATTAGGTGATAAAACGCTACTTCCTGTTTTAGATACTATGTTGTACAAGTTTGATGACAATGAAATTATAACTTCCGTTATTGATAAGCTGAAGCGTTCATAGCGTGAGTTGCCTATGCACAGTGAGGTATTCCCGCCGGCACGGTGCAGATGCTCGACCGGCTGGAAAGTGAAATCCTGGCTGACCGGGTGAGTGAGGAAAGCCGACGCTGGCTGGCATCGTGCGGCCTGACGGTGGCGCAGATGCAAAACCAGATGGACCCGGTGTACACGCCGGCGCGAAAAATCCACCTGTACCACTGCGACCATCGCGGCCTGCCGCTGGTGCTTATCAGCACGGAAGGGGCAACAGAATGGTGCGCAGAATACGATGAGTGGGGCAACCTGCTGAATGAAGAGAACCCGCACCAGCTGCAGGGGCGGTATATCACTCAGGATCCGATTGGACTGAAGGGGGGATGGAATTTTTATCAGTATCCGTTGAATCCGATAACTGATATTGACCCGTTGGGATTAGCGACCTGTTTATACAGCATAACTTTAGGTATGCTTTCATGCGTTTCAGATACGCCAAGTGATGATAATTCTTATGGTGTGCTTACTATTTCAGTCGCCTCTGGTAATAATGGTAATAATATGCAATGTAAAAATAATCCTGGTTGTACACACTTACAAAATAGAGGCCCAATACCTCCAGGGGTATGGAGCTGGAATGTTAATGGTCCTGGAGCAACTAATAGAAAACCTAATGGTATACGTTTAGTACCGTCAGCAAATACAGAAACGTATAATCGTGATGGATTTTTAACACATAGTTGTTTAAACGCTTTTGGTCCATCTTTAGGACCTCGATTCTGTTCCGAGGGTTGTATAACTGGTTCATCTAATGACATGCAAAAATTAAATGAGCTAATATTTTCAGAGCCAGATAGCACATTAACAGTGACGGACTAGAAATATGGCAAGGTTATTAACAATTGTGCTTTTTTTCTCTATTTCTGCGAATGCAGTTACTGTAAACCAATTTCAGAGAGAGTTGGATTTGGCAGACAAGGCAATATTATGGGCACTAATATCAGCCAGTACCCAAGAGGGACGAAAAGCGTGTTCACTTAGCTATTTTTCATGTAAAGCCGCAGAGGCTGAACTCGGACTGGCATATATGGCTGCTAATGATAACAAGGCATTTCTCACATCCTTATCTAGAATAATGATGTACAAAATAGATGCTGGACTTTCCGAATCCTATACATGCTATTTATTAAGCAAGGGAAAGATCATAAGACCATATCTGAAGAATCTAAATCCACACCAACTTGTCGCTGATTGCATTGAAACTGTAAATAAAAGATAAAAATAAAAAAATCATTGATATAGATTCAGTTAATATTTGCAATGATAATAAAAATATAAATTGGAGAGTTAATAGTACTATTGTAGCCATTGATGATTCTATAAAATGCATCGATGAATAATAACTTAATTATATTTAAAAATATATTAATGACTCACTCTCCAGGAGTTTTTTAACTTAGTGTTATAATGAATACGATAATTAAAAGTGAAGAGAAAAATAGTTGTATACATATATTACATGAACCTACATTGTGATCTATAAATTAAATATTTTTAAATGTGACTGTCATCCTTCAGATAATAAAGCCATCATCGCAATAGATGGAAAAGCACTCCTGCTCTTTTTTGATTAGAGCCGTGGCAGAGGAACAACTCATATCATCATTGCGATCTCGACAATGTATGGTCTGATCCTTCGGCAGATCAAGACGGATAAAAAATCCAATGAGTTCACACTCATCCCGAACTTCTTAACATAATGGATATTAACGAAAAATCATCGCAGCCAATGAAGTAATATGCAAAAATAATTAGTCCTTACAGGGAGCAAAGTTCCATAATCTCCCCCTTCCCTACTCAATGATCCAAATAAAGATAATGCATCCAACTGGTCATTCTCAGCAGCACCTTCCGCATCACCGAAACATGGCTGAA
>PPYF01507746.1_pt1 | contig 10009 bp, 8 predicted proteins | sample 1559871 | NCBI WGS metagenome assembly PPYF01 (sample SAMN08240021, study PRJNA423297) | Human gut metagenome, whole genome shotgun sequencing project. | reverse complement strand
ATCCAGCAGCGCATAGAGTCCCAGAGTGGCGGCCTGATTGTGGGCTAACAGCCTGGAAAGCTCCGGAGAAAGCCCGTTGTCAAACTGATAGGAATAGATTTCCGCGTAGGTTCCCCAGCCTTCTGTGTAGCCGCCGCAGGCCAGAAGTCTCAGAAGAGGATCCCGCACATTCTGGTTGGCGTAGACAGTCTGGTAAAGGTGGCCCGGGTAGCCTTCGTGGGCCAGAGTGGTGTACAGCGCCTCGGAAGAGGTCTGCTCAGATCCTCCGTTAATATAAATGACATTGTGCTGCCAGCAGTCAATGGGAGCTGTCAGATAGAAAGCGGGGCTTAAGGAGGCTTCTAACGCCTTGGGGACCTGGTGAACGGTGTAATCCGCTTCTGGAAGAGCCGGAAAATCCTTTTCGGCCTGGGTTTTCAGGGCGTCTAAGATGGCAGCAGGTTCCGTCTGGGCAAAGGAATAGCTGGCCGACGCCTCCGCAAGCTCCGGATGATTCTGAAGGAGCAGCGTCACCTGAGCCAGATCCTCGCTCATATGTACCTGCATCTGCTGTTTCAGCTCAGGCACCGTATAGCCTGTTCCTGTGGAGGAGGCTGCAAGATACTCATAGTATCGTTTTCCATCCGGGTATCCGCACAGTCCCATCGGGTTTTGGCCGCGTCCCTTCAGCTTCTCAAGCTCTCCGGCCAGCATCTGGTAAGCGGGAATAAAGTGCTCCTTCATAACGGCCAGATGGCGTGCTTTGTACTCGTTCTTTTCCTCCTCGGTCAGCCCGTCTATGGAGTCCAGCTTGCTGTTAAAGGTTTCATTTAAAAAGCTGTTTTCAGGCCGGATCATGTAGTCCTTACAGGACTGGATGATCTGATCCAATACCAGATCGCAGGGCGCAAGTCCGGCGTCGGCCCGGATCTTCTCAAATTCGGCAATGCTCTTGTAGTAGGAGTCAATCTGGGACATCAGATTCAGATAATCCTCCACATCCTGCCTGTCATAAAAAGCATATTCTGCAAACAGAATGGGGAGCTGGGCCTGAGTTCCGATGGTGGTGGATACAGGGCGCGTGTAGAGCTCCAGTCCCCTGGCCGCCAGCTCTGTTTCCAGGTAGTCGTCAAGAGCGCGGTAGGTGAACAGCTGATCCGCTGTCAGCAGAGAGGGATCAAAGGTATGCAGCTCCTCAGACAGCTGCTCCATATCAGCGGAAACCTGTTCCAGATATTCCAGAGAGCATTCCCCAAGCTTTGGATCAGCTGTGGAAATGCCGTAGCTTTCCGGATCCTTTAACATATAGTGGAGAGTCAGGCCGGATCCCTCCAGCTCGTCTTTAAATATCTGCTTTGTAAACGCATCAAATGCCGCCTGTACAGATTTTTCAGAGGAAGAGACGGCAGAGCTTTCCTTCTGAGATGCTTCAGTTTCTGACGCAGACTCCGGTGATGTCAGTGAGACACCGGTTTCTTCTGTTCCTGCGGCTGGGGGCCTTGAGCAGGAACTGAGCGCGACAGAGAGGAGCATAGCCAGCAGGAAGCAGCAGTATTGTCGTTTCGCTTTCATGTTCATATACCTCCATTTTGTTTCATTATAATTTATATTATGGCCAATTACAACTCATGAATATACTGGAGGAAGGCGCGCGCGCAAAGGAAAGAGCCGGGGATTTTACCCGGCCCTTTCCAAAACTGCCTGTTTCTGCGTTGGAGTCATTACAAAAGCATTAATCGTAAATGCTTTCCGTATCCCACTCTGTAACGGTTCCTGTATTCACATCGATCTCAAATTCATATTCTGTCGTTTTGTGGACGAATTCCCCCTCATAGCAGAGACGTCCGTCGTCCCATTCCTTTTCCATCCAGAAAAAAGACAGATCGGAAACGGAAAGACCTGCTTTGGAGGCTGCGATTTCTTTCACCTGATCTTTTGTCACTGCAGTGGACTGCTGTGCGCCGGAAGGAGCGGCCAGAGCGGTGAGATGAGACGGAAGAAGAACACTTCCAAGCATAAGAACGGATGCGGCTGTAATCACTGATTTTTTCATATTTTTCATAGGAAACCTCCTTGTGGTATCTGTTTTTGTATACTGATGCTATGGTTTTATCATACAGGAGAAAGATTAAAGGAAAATTAAAATGGGAGGAAATCTTTGACCCTGGTTCAGACATATGCTAGTCACCACTGAAGGCGAAATAATCCTTGACAAATTCTAGGCCTGTGTGTTACGTTACGAAAACAGATACAGTTTTCTAGTTAATTAGGGAAAGTTTTTTGTGGCTTGAAAAATATATGGTGGAAACTGTAATTCGGGTGAGAGGAGCGGCTGCTTTATGGTACAGAAACAGTTATCATATAAATATCAGGTATATAATGAACTAAAAAAAGGGATTCTTACTGGTCAGTATCCGCCGGGAAGCGTGATGAATGAGAGAAAGCTTTCAGAAGAAATGGGGATTAGCCGCACGCCGATTCGTGAAGGGCTGCAGATGCTGGCCAGAGATGGATGGCTCCAGATGGAAACCTACAAAGGAGCAGTCGTTAGAGAGTTTGACCCACACTATATGTGGGAGCTGAGCAGGATCAGATATGCATTAGAGCTGTCAGCAGCTGAGGATGCAGTAAAAAATATGACGGATCAGGGGTTAGAGAGACTTCGCCAGATTCAAGCGGCTCAAAGAGAGGATCTCTCAAATTATAATGTAGATGAATTTATAAGACATGACAGAGAATTCCATTCCTGTATTTACGAAATGAGCTTAAACAGAGAACTGATGAAGCTGGCCAGCAATTACTATGATGTGTTTCGTTTTTTAGGAATGCAGGCAGTAATGGGAACGGAAGAGCGGCGTTTAACAACAATAGAGGAACATCAGGATATTCTGGAGGCGATGGAGCAGCATAATCCCAAAGCTGCTGTTCAGGCCATGAAAAAACACATGGAACAGACGGAGACCAACATCAGACGTCACATTAAGATTGCTCCATAGCAGAATTTTAAAAATGAGAATTAGGAATATCTCATAAATACTTCAGTAACTTTTTGTAAAATGTGTAAATTGACAGGCCGTAAGAAAAGGAGTATTATAATCCCATAAATGGTATACCAAATACCAAATACCGAATACCAAAATGAGGGTAAGGTTTGAAAATGTAGTGAGAGCCAGGAATAATATAAAGGAGAATTGATATGAAAGCTGCAATGATTCAAATGGATATGGAACTTGGAAAGCCAGATGAAAATTTTGAAAAGGCGGTTAGGATGACAGAGGAAGCCTGTGCTTTGAATCCAGATGTGGTTATTCTGCCTGAAACGTGGAATGTAGGTTTTTTTCCCAGAGAAAATTTAGATAAGCTGTCAGACAGAGACTGCAGCCGTGTGAAGGAAACATTTTCTTCTTTATCGAAAACGTATGCAGTGAATGTGATTGCCGGAAGCGTGGCTAATAGAAAGGCAGATGGAAACATTTACAATACTGCCTGCGTATTTGACAGAAAGGGAAATTTAACAGCGCAGTATGATAAGGTGCATCTGTTTAGCCCATCAGGGGAAGATGACTTTTTTCAATGTGGAGATCGTCCCTGTAATTTTGAATTAGATGGAATTCCATGCAGCCTTGTGATTTGCTATGATATCCGTTTTCCAGAGCTAATTCGTTCAGAAATGCTGGCTGGCTCAAAGATACAGTTTGTTGTAGCTCAGTGGCCGGCTGTCAGACAGCTGCATTGGGATGTCCTTAACCGTGCCAGAGCAATTGAAAATCAGAGTTATGTATGCTGCACGAATTCTGTTGGAACGGCTGGGGAAGTGAGATGCGCAGGCCATTCGGCAGTTTATGGTCCGATGGGAGAGTGCCTGATTCTAGGTGGAGAAAAAGAGCAGATTTTAATAGCTGATATGGAGATTCAGGAGATAGACAGAGTGCGTTCTTCTATTAATGTCTACCGGGACAGAAGGCCAGAAGTATATCAGTTATAAAAAATAAGAAAAGAGGAGAGGGAGAAGGATGAGTCAAATGAAATTTATGGTGGAGGGCAAAGCAGGAGAGAGGGTATTAGATTTACAGTATGAAAGAGTATTCGCCATCGGCTATGCAGGAAGAAATATGGAAAAGACAATGGAGCATATTAAAGAATTGGAACAGGAATTGGGGGTTCCGGCTCCTAGAAAAATTCCAACAATTTTTCAGTGCGGAAATTACGTTCTGACACAGGAGAGAAATTTGGTTTTTGTAGGAAATAAAACCTGCGGAGAGGTAGAGTATGTGATTATCTTGTCTCACGGTAAAATTTATATTGGCGTAGGAAGCGATCATACAGATCGTGAGCTGGAGGCTGTAAGTGTTCCTAAAGCAAAGCAGATCTGTGCAAAACCCATTTGCAGCAGGATATGGGACTATGAGGAACTAAAGGATCATTGGGATGAAATTAAGCTTCGTTCCTGGCAGACCATAGAGAATAAAGAAGTTTTGTATCAAGAGGGAACATTAAAGGATATCCTTCCAGTAGAAACGATCTTGAATGAGATGAACGGGAGAATCGGAGCAATTGATAATTGTGTGATTTTTTCAGGGACAGTTCCTGTAAAAAATGGTTTCTGTTTTGGCAGCAATTTTAGATATGAGATGGAGGACAAGATATTGGGGCGTAAGCTGTCCGCAGATTACAATGCAGAAGCTGTGAGTGAGGAGGAAAGGTAATGAAAAAAGGAAGGGCAGGAATTTTTTGCTTAGCGGCGGCAGCCATGATCACATTTCTTTCTGGCTGTACAAGTTCAGGCAGTTCAGGAGACAAAATTAAGCTTAAAATTGCTACAGTTGGAAATGAGTCTCATCAGTCAACTATAGCGGCCTCTGTTTTTAAAGAAAAGCTGGAGGAATTGGCCGGGAATAGATTTGAGGTTACTATTTATCCCAATGCGCAGCTAGGCGGAGAAAGGGAGATGGCAGAGGGAGTCAAGATTGGATCAATAGAAATGGCTGTCGTTACCACAGACGGAGCTCTTCCAAGTTTTGTGCCGGAAACACAGGTTCTTGCGATCCCCTATCTGTTTGCGGACAAGGAAGAAGCCTATTTTGTACTGGATGGATATTTGCAGGAAACATTAAAACCGGAGTTTGAAGAACAGGGCTTTAAACACCTTGCCTTTTGCGAGCTGGGTTTCCGTCATTTTACAAATAATGTGAAGGAGATTACAAAAGCAGAGGACATGAAAGGCTTATCCATTCGTGTGCAGGAGTCTCCAATCTGGTTTGCTCTGGCAGAACACTTAGATTTTATTGCTACTCCGATTTCATTTAACGAACTTTATACAGCCCTGCAGCAGGGAACTGTAGATGGACAGGAAAATCCAATTGCCTCTATTTCATCTTCTGCTTTTGATGAGGTTCAGAAATATATGTGTCTGGATGGACATACCTATGCGCCAGAAAGCATGATCATGAATTTAGACTTTTATAACCGTCTGACAGATGAAGAGAGAGCATGGATAGATGAAGCGTCCGTTTATGCCAGAGATACTCAGAGACAGATGGTTACAGATATGGAAGAAGAAATGCTCAAATCGATTGAGGATAAAGGTGTAGATGTATGCCGTGAACCAGATTTGGAATCCTTTAGGAAAGCGACAGAGACTCTTTACCAGGATTCTGCTGTGACGGCTCTGGTTTCACCGGAACTTACAGAAGGAGTAAAAGCAGCTGTGGCACAGTACGAAGCAGAACATGGTGAAAAGGGGGGAAAGGGACATGATTGATAAATTGGTAGACGGACTTGCCAGAATGATTATGGGAGTGAGCGCTCTGCTGGTATTTGCAATTACATTTTTACAGGTTTTGTGTCGATTTGTTCTGAAGTCACCGCTTCCCTGGAGTACAGATATCTTGCGATTGGCTTTTACTTATCTGGTGTTTTGGGGAGCTGCCTGGTGCGTCAGGGAGAAGGAACATTTAAACGTAGATGTGGTTCTTACAGCTCTTCCAGCAGGGATATGCAGATGGACAGAAATTTTGATTAATCTGATTTTGTGCGTTTTTTTCATTTTTTTGATTTACTTTGGAATTCAGTTCTGCATTTTTGGATGGACACAGACCACATCCTATCTGCCTCTTCCTATGACTGTTTATTATGCGAGTATCCCAAGTGCAGGGGCGGCAATGCTTTACTACATGGTTAAAATACTGATACGGCAGATCAGAAATAATGGGGAGGGAAAAGTATGATCTATATTGTCTTGCTATTTATACTGTTTTTAATTGGAATTCCGATTTGCTTTTCTCTGGGACTGGTGTCAGTGTTTGGAATGGCTCAAGGTGCAACCCCTATGATTGTGGTGATTCAGAGATTGTTTACTGGAGCTGACAGCACAGCTTTGATTGCTATTCCTTTGTTTATTTTGGCAGGAGGTTTGATGGTACAGGGCGGAATTTCAAACAGAATTGTCAGCTTTGCGGACGCCTTGATCGGACATTTTCCCAGTGGCCTTGCTTTGGTAAGTATTCTGGCATGTATGTTTTTTGCGGCGATTACTGGTTCGGCCATTGCAGCTACCGCTGCTATCGGAGGAATTATGATTCCGATTATGAGAGAAAAGAATTATGAGGATACCTTTTCAGCTCCACTGATTGCCTGCGGAGGTTCTATCGGACCTATTATTCCTCCTAGCATTCCGCTTTTGCTCTATGGTACGATGGCTAACGTGAGTGTGGGAAAGCTGTTTATAGGAGGCTTTATTCCAGGAATCATTATGGGCGCAGGGCTGATGCTTTACAGTTATATGGTTGGAAAAAACGCCGTTATGTGGGAAGAGAGAAAAAAGCCAGCCGCGAGGAAATTTTGAAAACAGGAAAAGATGCGCTTCTTGCCTTAATTATGCCGATTATTATTATTGGCGGTATTCTATCCGGCATTTTTACTGCTACAGAGTCTGGAGCAATCGCCTGCGCTTATGCGATTATTATTGGTGGTTTTGTGTATAAAGAATTAAAATGGAAAAATATGTTTTCTCTTCTGGTAGACTGTGCAAAATCTACAGGACAGGTTTTGGTGGTTGTGGCTTGTGCAAGCTTATTTACATGGGTGATTACAGTAGCCCAGGTTCCGCAGACTGTGAGCGCTCTGCTGTCAGAGTCGATTCACAGCAGTGTGCTTCTCCTGCTAATTATTAATATTATTCTGTTAATTGCAGGAACATTTATTGATACAACAAGCGCATTGGTTATTTTTACCCCTCTGTTTCTGCCGTTAGTACAGGCTATGGGAATTGATTTGATTCATTTTGGTCTTGTAATGGCTGTTAATCTGACGATTGGAATGTGTACGCCTCCGCTGGGTGTCTGCCTATTTGTTTCTGGCTCCATTGCCAAAGTCAGTCTGAAGGATCAGATGCGAGATCTGGTTCCTATGCTGGGGGTACTGCTAGTTGTACTGATGATTATTACTTACATTCCTCAAACGGTTACCTTCCTTCCAGAACTTTTGGGATAAAAGAAATTTATGAGCAGATAAAATCTACAGTTTTAGTGATAATGGCGAGGCTTTCGAAGAGAGGTTCGTGCTAATTTCCGCCACCGAGCGAAGTGTTTGAGCCGTAAGGCGAGTTTTCGCGAATGGCGGATCACAGATGCACGAACCGAACAGAAAACACAGCCAGTCACAAAAACTGTAGATTTTGCTATATTTATTTGTATTGCGGCTCATATTTAATGATAATGCATTCTCAGCCAGCCCTGTTTCCTCCATAACCTTTCCTTGACAAAACCCCTGCAAGCCGCTAGACTTAAACTATTGGTAAAAAGGGGAAAAAGACCGTTTGCTATAAATTGAAGGAGGATAAATACATGTGTCAGAATTGTAAAAAGCCGTATTATATTACCACGGCTATCGCCTACACATCAGGCAAGCCGCATATCGGCAATACCTATGAGATTGTGCTGGCAGACAGCATTGCAAGATATAAGAGGGAGCAGGGTTACGACGTGCGTTTCCAGACAGGAACCGACGAGCACGGCCAGAAGATCGAGTTAAAGGCAGAGGAGGCCGGTGTGACTCCGAAGGAGTTCGTGGACAAGGTAGCCGGCGAGATCAAGACAATCTGGGATTTAATGAATACTTCCTATGATAAGTTTATCCGCACCACAGACGCAGACCACGAGGCTCAGGTCCAGAAGATTTTCAAGAAGCTCTACGACCAGGGAGATATTTACAAGGGCCATTACGAGGGAATGTACTGCACTCCCTGCGAGTCCTTCTTTACAGAGTCCCAGCTGGTAGACGGCAAATGTCCTGATTGCGGCCGCCCGGTTCAGCCGGCCAAGGAGGAGGCATATTTCTTCCGTATGAGCAAGTACGCTCAGAGACTCATTGACTATATCAACGAGCATCCAGAGTTTATCCAGCCGGTTTCCAGAAAAAATGAGATGATGAACAACTTCCTGCTTCCAGGACTTCAGGATCTGTGCGTATCCAGAACGTCCTTCAAGTGGGGAATCCCGGTTTCTTTTGATCCGAAGCACGTGACCTACGTATGGCTGGACGCCCTGACCAACTATATTACAGGACTGGGCTACAACTGCGACGGCCAGAACGGAGAGCTGTTTAACAAGTACTGGCCGGCAGATTTACACCTGATCGGAAAGGACATTATCCGTTTCCATACCATTTACTGGCCGATTTTCCTGATGGCCCTGGATCTTCCGCTTCCGAAGCAGGTATTCGGCCATCCGTGGCTGCTGCAGGGAGACGGCAAGATGAGCAAATCCAAAGGAAACGTGCTCTATGCCGATACGCTGGTAGACTTTTTCGGCGTGGACGCAGTCCGCTACTTTGTGCTCCACGAAATGCCCTTTGACAATGACGGCGTAATCACGTGGGAGTTAATGGTAGAGCGCATGAACTCTGATTTAGCGAACATTCTTGGAAATCTGGTAAACCGTACCGTTTCCATGACCAATAAGTACTTCGGCGGCGTGGTAGAGAAAACAGGCGCGGCAGAGGATGTGGACGCAGACTTAAAGGCAGTAGTTCTGGAAGCGGTGAAGAAGGCTGACGCCAAGATGGAGAAGCTCCGCGTAGCTGACGCCATTACAGAGATTTTCGGCATTTTCAGAAGAAGCAATAAGTACATCGACGAGACGACTCCGTGGACTCTGGCTAAGGATGAGGAGAAGAAGGCCCGTCTGTCAGAAGTTTTATACAACCTGACAGAGGCTATCACGATCGGCGCGTCTTTTCTTTCATCCTTCATGCCTGAGACCTCTGAGAAGATCTTAAAGCAGTTAAATACAGAGAAGAGAAGCCTGGATCAGATGACAGAATTTGGTCTGTATCCGTCTGGAAATAAGGTGACAGACAAGCCGGAGATCCTCTTTGCCCGTATGGATATCAAGGAAGTCCTTGAGAAGGTGGAGGAGATGAAGAAGGCCGAGGCGGCAGCAGCAGGAGAGGCTGAGGAAAAGCCGGAGGAGCCGGGAATCGACATTGAGGCGAAGCCGGAGATCACCTACGACGATTTCGCCAAGCTGCAGTTCCAGGTGGGAGAGATTATCTCCTGCGAGGAAGTAAAGAAGTCTAAAAAGCTGCTCTGCTCCCAAGTGAAGATCGGAAGCCAGGTGCGCCAGATTTTAAGCGGAATCAAGGCCTGGTACACGCCGGAGGAGATGGTGGGAAAGAAGGTCATGGTTGTGACCAACTTAAAGCCCGCCAAGCTGGCAGGAATGATTTCAGAGGGCATGATCCTCTGCACAGAGGACGCGGAGGGCAACGTAGTCCTTATGCAGCCGGAAAAGGACGTTCCGGCAGGTGCTGAGATCGGCTAAATGAAAAATGAAACAGAAGGGATGCTGCGGAACTTTTGCAGCGTCCCTTTTTTCTGCGGGATAGATATGGTATAATAACTCCAAAATGCAGCTGTGCTGCGCACACCTGACGCTGCCTCCGGCAGCTGAAACATTTTGTCGTTACCATATCAGGTGAAAACAAATGTCTGCTTTGCAGCCGCTTGTTTTCCTGCTGATATGGTATAATA
>PPYF01386978.1_pt1 | contig 10009 bp, 9 predicted proteins | sample 1559871 | NCBI WGS metagenome assembly PPYF01 (sample SAMN08240021, study PRJNA423297) | Human gut metagenome, whole genome shotgun sequencing project. | reverse complement strand
GTCCTAAAACTGCATACGGAGAACGAGCTGGTAGAAGAAGTAACAGTGGACATGGATCTTCCCCTGCTTGCCAACTCCAGACAAATAAATACCCCGGACGGCAAAATGTTGGCAAAAACAATCACAGTAGATGGAAAAGAATACAAAAGAACATTTGTTTGTATGTGAAATCCATATTTAGTGGTTTTCATAGATGATATAAAAGATGTAAATTTGCCGGCAATAGGTCCGAAACTGGAGAATCATCCGCTTTTTCCCGAACGAACCAATATAGAATTCGTTGAAGTATTATCACATAACAAGCACAAGCCATTACAAGAAAAACAAATACATACGAGATATAACAAACTCACTATTATGGATTAAAAAGGTAAAAAGCAATGAAAAAGAGTTTTAGAAAAACAACATTTCTGTCGGCCTTGGCAATAGCTGTTCCGGCAATGGGCATGGCGCAGGACAAAGTGGAAGCCAGCGCAGGAGCCGATCTCGTAAGCGGATACATCTGGCGTGGCCAGGATTTAGGAGGTGTCAGTATCCAACCCACGTTGTCAGTTTCTTACAAAGGGTTCTCATTGTCTGCATGGGGAACAGCAGGTATCGAAAAAGAAGATACAAAAGAGATTGACCTCACATTAGGCTACGCCACAGGAGGTTTCAGTATCTCCGTCACAGATTACTGGTTCAATGGAGGACCGGGGTATTTTCATTACGGCTCACACAATACCAACCATACCTTCGAGGCACAAATAGGTTATGACTTCGGACCGCTGGCCTTGAACTGGTATACCAATTTCGCCGGAACCGACGGAGTGAATAACGGAGGAAACAGAGCCTATTCGTCCTATATTTCGGCTACCGTACCTTTCACACTGGCAGGGCTGGAATGGACAGCGGAAATAGGAGCGACTCCGTGGGGCACAGACTTTTACAACTATTCCGAAGCCCCTGTATGCAACGGTTCCAACGGTTTCACCGTATGCGACATCAGCATGGGAGCCGTCAAGGAAATAAAAATCACCGATTCATTCTCCGTTCCAGCTTTTGCAAAAGTCACCGTAAACCCACGCACTGAAGGGGCTTATTTCGTTTTCGGGCTAAGTTTTTAATCATAAAGAGCATAACCAGACAAGGATAACAACAAAGTATTAGTTTTTTAGAAGGTAAAAAGATTACATTATATACAAAATACAAATACAACAATAAAAAAATTGAAGCTATTATCTGTAAGACCCAATTCGAGGACGTAAAAGAAGCATTGCTCGAAGCCAAAATCGAATGGCTTTCCTATTGCAATGTAAAAGGCATTGGCAAAACATGTCAAGGACGCATTTGAATGCCGTCCGCATCCATACAGAAGAACGCGGATATATCGCCTTGTACAATGCAGAACAGGAGAAATAACTCATTACACGGCCAAAACTACTCCACAAAGTAAAAATCATACTATAACTTAAGCGGAAAATTATGGATACAACTAATAAAAAGAGGTCGTCAGATGTAGAACAACCTCTTTTTATCAGGTAAACACATCATAAACAAGAAAGATGAATTACAAGCAAGGTACCTTCACAAATGCTGTATCCGGGAAATGCTTCTCTATATAACGACAAATATAAGTTTCTGTATCTGCTTGAATGATTTTATCCTCTCCTTCGGGAAACAGATTGTACATCACTGTATGAAGCTTTATCCCTCTCCGTTCTATAGCCTCAAAACTCAATAATGTATGGTTGATACTTCCCAATCGTCCCGAAGTAACAAAAACTAAGGGATAACCCGATTCCTGAACATAGTCTATAGTCAGATTATCTTCTGTCAACGGCACCATCAGCCCCCCGGCTCCTTCTACTAAAACAGCATCATAGCGCTCACTCAGCACCTCCGTGGCATGCTTTATTTTATCAAAATCAATGGCGCGGTTATCTATTCGTGAAGCCAAATGGGGAGAAGCCGGATAAGAAAATATTTCAGGTTTGGTAAGTCCCTGCTCATCCTCAGGCAAATACTCCATCCCCATCAGACGACGATGCAACTCAATATCCTCCGAATAACCTTCCGGATTTCCTGTCTGTATGAATTTTTGAGTAATAGTACGACATCCTTGTTTGTTCCAAAGATGTGCCAGATAGGCCGTGGCATAACTTTTACCAATATTTGTATCAATACCACTTACGAAAAATACATTCTGTTTCATGATTCTTTTTATTTCTATTGTCTTTTCTTTGCAATAATATAAATAGGATGATAAGTCAAAGTCACCGAACGACCATCACTGAACAAACGGGCATACTTGTCACAGAAATCCTGCAAATCCCTTTTAGTCCACGCTTGTTGCCTGACAGCAGCCACCCCGGTGTGTTTCAAGTGATAAAGCACTTCGAGCGGAGTACCGAAAGTCAGACAGATACGTTCCTCATGAGCCTTCACGATCTCATAGTGTATGCGCAGCGCTTCTTCTAATTCCTCTAAAGAACGATAGTGAAGACCGCTGCCGCACGGACGGGGCAAATAATGATTTAGCATATCACTCATGCGGTATGCTATCTGCTTTTGTGCCACCGCCTCACGGTTATAACTCTCTACAGCGCGGGAAAAGCGACGGGTTATCAATTGCTTATTAATCATACGTTTTTGTTTTAAATAACAGACGGGCATAGCAAATCTCTCATTATTTCTTCTGAATAATGAGGAATATCATACTCTGCCACTTCCGTCCCTGTCCATGCATTTCTTTGGTTGACCGCCGTAAAAATCAAATCATTCTTGCCTATAACAGCCCGTTCCCATGCAAAACTGGGAACAGCGCAAGATTTTACCTGTTCTCCAATCCTCCGAAGCTCTTCTTGCAGTTCCTCTACCGCACGTTGCGGACGTTTCGACAAGAATGTTTCCAGATTCTCCTTTTTCAAACACATCCTGCGGATAAACTTTTCCAGCGCAACCTCATTCAAGCCTTCCAGTGTTCCTTCAAAAACTTGCTGCGGAATACCTTTCAAATCATCGACAGGAGTTACCGTGCCATTCAAAGCAACACGCTCACAAATAGGCAAGTCCATATCCTGCAATACCATAGACGCGGCCCATACTCCCATAGACCAGGCTATCAGGCGAATCTCCTGATAACCCTGCAACAACGTGAAATCAAAATCCAGCGAACGATAATCATAACAAACCAACAGATCGCTATTTTCGGGGCAATAATCCATGAAAGGACATTCATCCATTCCCCAACCGGCAAAAAAAAGTGTCAATCGGGGAAGATGCTTTTGTTGTATAAAATAATGTTTCATATCAATTCTATCAGACTTTTTATTTCTTCTTCAGTAATATCCGCTGTCAACGAAAAACGGATACGCGATGTTCCTTCGGGCACAGTGGGAGGACGCACCGGCAACGCATAAAAACCTTTACGCTGCAAGAAATCGGCCTTTAACACCGTATCACCGCTATCGCCTATCGTCATTGGCAGAATATGGCTGGTAGAAGGACAAGCGTAGCCTTTCTTTACCAACGCGTCTTTCAAAAGAGAGGATATTCTCTTCAACCTTTCCCTCCGGAAGCTGAAACTGTCCAAATGCTCCAGGATAAAGAATGTCCATAGCAAGTTGACAGGAGGAAGAGCCGTTGTAAATATGAATGTACGCATTTTATTGATCAAATAATCACGGATGGTCTTCGAACAAACAATATAGCCTCCTACTGAGGCCAACGCTTTACCAAAAGTTCCACATAAAAAATCGATGTCAGCCACACAATCCTGTTCTTCCGCACACCCCAGGCCATGCATCCCCCGCACCCCTACAGCATGCGCTTCATCCACATACAGCAATACATTATCATATTGTTGCTTCAAAGTGACCAAACGGCGGAGATCGGCCTCATCACCGTCCATACTGAAAATACTTTCGGTTACAATAATTATTCTATCATACCCGGCATGATTGGAAACCAGCAACTGTTCCAATTGGTCATATCGGTTATGCCGGTACCGGATACACTTGGCCGCCGATAAACGAATGCCGTCAATAATGCTGGCATGTACCAGTTTATCGGCAAGAATCAATGTACGAGCATCGCTCACTGCAGGAAGAATACCGGCATTCATGTGATAACCACTATTAAAAACCAACGCGCTTTCCTTCCGAAACAGTCGGGCAAGCAAATCCTCTATCTGAACATAGATATTAAAATTTCCTGTCAGCAGCCGAGAGGATGAAGAGGAAGGAAGAAAAGTGTCGGGAGTAAGACTTTGCAAGAATTCCGTACGTAATGGCAGGTAAGCAGCCAATCCCAGATAATCGTTGGATGAAAGGTTAAGCATCACTTTTCCATTCACCTCCACCTCTCTTCCCAAATGGCGGATAACAGGCAACTTACGAAGATTACTTTTATTTTCAAGCAGGGCTAATTCCCTTTCCCAGTCTGTTAATGAATTCATTTTTTCTATTTTTCCCAATACTATCACTTATTCTTTTAATTCTCCTACTATCTTTACCAGTGAATGCGTCAATTTGCTCAATTCTTCCGGCTGAATTATAAAAGGCGGCATGATATACACCAGTTTTCCAAAAGGACGTACCCATACTCCTTCTTCGACAAAACGACGTTGCATGAAAGCCATATCTACCGGTTTCTTCACTTCAATAACCCCGATAGCTCCCAATACACGCACATCAGCCACCTGCGGCAATAAAGCAGCAGGAGCCAGCTCCCTCTTCAATTGTGATTCAATAGCCTTTACCTTTTCCTCCCAACTATATGAAAGCAACAATTCCACGGATGCTTTCGCTACGGCACAAGCCAACGGATTTCCCATAAAAGTAGGGCCGTGCATAAAGACTCCCGGATAACCGCCGGAAATGGTATCAGCCACCTCATCACTGGCAAGGACAGCAGAAAAAGTCATGTATCCACCGGTCAGTGCCTTACCTATGCACATGATATCGGGCTGGACACCTGCATGCTCCCAAGCAAACAGTTTCCCTGTTCTTCCGAAACCTGTCGCTATCTCATCAAAGATTAACAACAGACGATATTGCCTGCAAAGTTTCTCTACCTGGCGCAAAAACTCAGGATGATAAAAACGCATTCCGCCCGCCCCTTGTACAATAGGTTCCAAAATCAATGCAGCCATTTCTTCATGATGCTGTTCCAATATTTCCTTCAAGGGTTCTATATCCTCTTCATACCAGATTCCGCCAAAGCGCGACCGAGGAGCAGGAACAAAATAACGCACAGGCAATGTAGGGCCAAAAATATGATGCATACCGGTCACCGGATCACAAACGGACATGGCATTCCACGTATCTCCATGATATCCGGACTGAATAGTTACAAAATTATTTTTCTTTTCCTTCCCTTGCGCATACCAATATTGCACGGCCATTTTCAGTGCCACTTCTACCGCAACCGAACCGGAATCAGCATAAAATATTTTCTGCATACGGGGAGGAACAATCTTCAGCAACAACCTGCCTAATTCGATGGCCGGATCGTGTGTCAGTCCGCCGAACATGACATGGCTCATACGGTCTATCTGTTCCTTGAGCGCTTGGTTCAATACCGGATGATTGTATCCATGTACCATGCACCACCACGAAGACATCCCTTCTATCAAACATCTTCCGTCCTCCAATTCTATATATACTCCATCCGCCCGCCTTACCTTATAAGTGGGCAGCGGATGAGTAGTCGATGTATAAGGATGCCATAAATGCTCCCTGTCAAAATTTTCCATATATTATTTCCTTATTGTTATAATAACTTTATAATGTATCAAAGCGAATACCCGGCCTCTTCTATCAATATTTTATCTTCTGATACTTTGGAACCTAATGTAGTCAGCAAATCTCCCACAATGGCAGAATTAATACCGATATACAATGCTTTCTTTACAGCTTCCACACTCATCTGTGAACGCCCTCCGGCAAAACGAAGAAAGGCTGTGGGATTGATAAAACGGAATAAAGCGATGGTTGTCAGAATCTCCGCCTCTGCAAGACGATCCATTTTTTCCAATGGAGTGCCGGGTATAGGCTGTAACAGGTTTATAGGAATAGACTGTACTTCCAATTCCCTCAGTGTAAAAGCAAACTCAATACGCTGTTCCATTGTTTCGCCCATGCCGATGATTCCTCCGCTGCATACATCCATCCCCACCCTGCGTGCTGCCTGCAACGTTTCTATTTTCTGTTCTTGTGTATGAGTAGAACATAGAGATGAAAAATAAGAGGGAGCCGTTTCCAGATTACAATGATAACGGGTGATGCCTGCCTTAAACAGCCGTTCCAATTCCGCTTCATCCAGTAATCCTAAAGAAGCGCATAACTGAATATGCGAATGCGCACGCATGTACTCTGTTGTCTCACATAGCCGGTCCATGTTACGGCTACCCGGTTTCCTGCCGCTGGTCACCAAAGAAAAACGGGATACTCCCTGCGCTTCGTTATACAAAGCATGGCGCAGACATTCTTCCTTCCCAACCAAATCATAAACATCCGCTTTTGTTTTATAATGTGCAGACTGTGCGCACCATTTACAATTCTCAGGACATTTACCGGATTTAGCATTGATAATGGAACACATATCGAATTTCCGAGAAGCCAGAACCCGTGTTATCTCATGAGCCGCATCATACAAATCCTGTTTCTCTGCCTGGCAGGACAGCCAACGGGCTTCTTCTACGGTAATCTTCTCACCGCCCAACACTTTGTTTCTTATTTCATTCAGCATCATATACAGTTCATATTAAGACAAAAAAAGCCGAAAAGATGCATGGCACATCTTTCCGGCAAACAAATATTTATTTAAATAAAAAAGACAAATCACGTCAGCCACCTGTGGTTGAGGCAGTTGGATCCGAAACATTTGCAACATGGATTCAACAGGGGCCATTCCTTCTTCATATTCCTCTCCAGCATCCTCTTTCCGTGCGGAAGAGCAAACAGAGAATGCCGTGCAAACATTTGCCTGTTTACCCAACGATACATCGGCAATCTCCTTTTTCAGATTACCAATAGTTACATATTTGCCCAAGCTATAAAACATAGCGTACTTCTTCCGGCTCCAATAGCGGAAACGTATCGTATGTTTATTCTGGCACAATTGTTTCATGTTTTTTCGTATCTGAGATTGGCAAAGGTAAATAAAATATTCAATGCAGCAAACTTTTATATAGAAAAACACCGTTCCGCCTCTTACAACCTTAAAACCAGTTTTCCGAAAGCACAACGGTGAATTCTTAAGTCCTTTATATTATATTTCTGTTATTCTTCTTTCTTCGAAGCAGCTTTCTTGGCAACCGGCTTCTTTGCCGTCGTTTTCTTGGCCGCCGCCGGTTTCTTGGCAGCAGGTTCTTTCTTTACGGCAGGAGCCTTTTTGCCTTCAGCTTTCTCCAGTTTAGCCTGCAATCTCTCCACTTCCTTGTTCAAAGCCACCAATTCCTCGCCCTGATTCTTAATGGTAGTAAGCAACGAATTTAATTCTTCGTTATCCATATCTACCGGATACAACGAATTGACACGACTTATAAAATCACCCAAAATGTTCATATAGTTGGTGAAAGCATCATACGGAGAATCATAAATACCACGATTCAACCAAATACCGGTATTCTTAGTGGTCATGAAGCGGAAATTATTACTTGCCTGCAAATAATCCCAATCCTGCTTAATACGGCGATCATCGCACAAATGAACACGTTCTGCCACACTATAAAGTTTATTGAAAGCCTCACGCTGCATCACATTGCCTAACCACGGACTGATATCGCGTTCCTCGTCTATCCATGACATAGGATAAGGAACATCCACCTGATCCACAGATTTCAGTTTGGTAATGATATCGGTCGGAGTAGAGAAAGTAACCCCTCTTTCTTTTGCGCAGACAGGCAGTGCTTTCATAAATTCCAAAATATTGGAAGACAATGGCTGGGCGATACCCAAAGCAGAAAGTTCCATGAAAATATTGATAACCTGCTCCTCCTCCGGCAAAGCTGCAATCCAATCTATATATTTGTCGGCAAACAACGGATATTCATTCCATTCGGAATTAGAGAAACGCAGGCTGATGTCATCAGACAATTTGAAATCGCGAAGCAATAACTTCAAGTTCGGATTCATGGCGCAATGATACAGGTAGTGCGGGCTCTTCCAACCCAAAATATGTTTCGCGCCTTCAGTCAACATACCTTTAAAGCCCATATCGGCTATCGTAGCGCCAATATCATTCGAATAAATCAAGCTGGAGTTACGGAATACCTTCGGCTCCTTGCCAAATATTTGTTTAATCTTGGTACGCATACGTTCCACTTCTTCGCGGAAACAATCTTCATTAGCCAATGAGGAAAGACCGTGAGAATAAGGTTCGCACAAGAATTCGCAACATCCGGTCTCATTCAACTGATGCAACAACTCGATTACACCGGGCGCATGCACTTCCAACTGTTCCAGCGCCACACCCGAGATAGACAAAGCCACCTTGAAAGTATCACCGTGATTCTTTGCCATTTCAATCAACGCACTCAGCGCAGGAATATACGAGCGTTCGGCTATATCACTGATGCCGCGCTCATTTTCATAATCATCATAATAATAATGGTCACGGCCTATATCAAAACAGCGATAGCGTTTCAGATGGATAATTTGATGTATTTCAAAATAAAGACATATTGTTTTCATATCCTAGTTATTGTTTTATTATTTACCATAGTTTTTTAACACCTGCTCATAGAGGGCACGGATTCTCAAGCCGACTTTCTCCCATGTAATGCCATCCACCTCTTTCTTTCCTTCTTCCTGCAGATATTGGAAAAGAGAAGGATTCGTACAAATAGAATAGATGGCATCGGCCATAGCGTTGATATCCCAATAATCTGTCTTGATTACTTTATCCAAAATTTCACCGCAACCCGATTGCTTTGAGATGATAGAAGGAGTTCCGCACTGCATAGCCTCTAAAGGAGCAATACCAAAAGGTTCTGACACGGAAGGCATTACGAATACATCACTGTTTTTATATGCTTCATAAACCTGACGCCCACGCTGGAACCCCGGGAAATGAAAACGGTCTGCAATACCTCGTTCCGCAGCCAGATTGATCATGGCGTCCAGCATGTCTCCCGATCCTGCCATTACAAAACGGATGTTACGGGTACGCTTCAAGACCAATGCGGCGGCTTCCACAAAATACTCGGGTCCTTTCTGCATCGTGATACGCCCCAGGAAAGTCACCACTTTTTCTTTCGAATGATCAGGACGAGGAATGTCCAGCAAATCTTGCGAAAGCGGATAAACGGCATTGTGCATGGCAAAACATTTGCGCGGGTCTTGATGATATTGGTGAATAACAGTCTGACGGGTCAGCTCGGACACACACATAATACAGTCGGCATGATCCATGCCATTCTTTTCCATAGCATATACTGTAGGATTCACTTTACCGCGCGAACGGTCAAAATCAGTAGCATGCACATGGATGCACAAAGGTTTGCCACTTACCAGCTTGGCATGCACACCAGCCGGATAAGTCAGCCAGTCGTGCGCATGGATAATATCAAATTCTTGCTGGCGCGCAACCACACCGGCAATAATAGAAAAGTTATTGATCTCATCATGAAGGTTTCCCGGATAGCCGCCGGCAAACTCCATACACCCCAGATCATTGACGTGCATATATGAGAAATCAGAATAGATATGATCACGGAAAGCATAATACTGTTCCGGAGTCGAAGTCGAAAGACGTGACTTTAAGTAATCATAATCCACATCACGCCACACAATGGGCACTTGGTTCATGCCTATAATGTTCAGAAACTTTTCTTCGTCGCCACAAGGTTTGGGCAAACAGAAGGTTGTTTCCATATCACCTTGCAGACTCAGACCTTTTGTTATACCGTAAGATGCTACAGCAAGACCACCATATATTTTGGGAGGAAATTCCCATCCAAACATTAATACTTTCATACAGGTCCCTCCTTTCAATAATTGTATTTACTCAATAAATATAATAC
>PPYF01099996.1_pt1 | contig 10009 bp, 7 predicted proteins | sample 1559871 | NCBI WGS metagenome assembly PPYF01 (sample SAMN08240021, study PRJNA423297) | Human gut metagenome, whole genome shotgun sequencing project. | reverse complement strand
GAACAAAGAATGGACAACCCGGAGGGGCAGGTTACTTACCCTATTTATATAGGACGGCCGGGCTACCTACCGGCTCTGGCACATCAAAGATGTACGTTGCGTTTTTATCTTTGCGTTTATAATCAAGCCATATGGCACGATTAACTTAATTCTATAACTTCTAAGTTACATTCCTCAAAAATCTTCTTGCTTCCTAAGATTCTATCTTCTGTTCAAATCATACCATATGATTAATGCATTTTCTATATACTTTCTTGATACCCAGCAAAAACCAGAAAAAAGCTCCCGAAGGAGCTTTCCACGTTCTAAATGTATGCTAATTCGCTTAACACAATCTCTTCTGCATCATTTCTTATTTCCCATGAAGAATGTTGTAAATTAGTAATATCCACAACGATAACAGGTAATTTAATTATTCGTATTTTTTCCCGATAATGTAAATCGAAACTACCATACCACCTAATATCATAATTAAGAAAATTTTACTTAAAATATCCCATAAAGCTATATTGAGACAATTGATTATTATAATACCTGCAAGAGGATATAGAACAACCGTTGCAAGTGTCCAAATTTTTAAAGTTGTACAGATGTACATCCAATTTCCGTTGTTAAAGGATAAACCAACTAGATGTATTCTAAAAATTCCTTGTGAAACATAATTTATCTTGTTTGCATCATAATATGTTGGTAATATGTCTTTGGCAAAGAAACAAAACCATGCACCAAATAAAAGCATTAACCCTGTAACCAGCAATATATCATCTTTCATCTCAGCTATTGAATTCCCAGATACGACTAACATAATAATTTCTGTAATAGATATTAAAAAGCATAGCAAATATGCTAATATCCAGTTTTTTCTATGCTGATGAATAGAATTCCTAACAGCCATATCGAGAGAGCCTACTACCAATTCCTCGACTTCTTTTGTATCAATATTTTTCTGTGTATCTATTTTTTCTCCACGTAACAATTCTGTAACGGTAACATCTAATATATCAGCTATTGGTATGAGTAATACGACATTAGGCATACTAAGACCACGTTCCCATTTGCTGACCGTTTTATCTGATACATATAATTTTTCAGCCAAATCCTTTTGAGTTAAATTCTTTTTCTTTCTTAATTCGGTTACAAATAAACCGAATTTTTCATTACTAATTTGATACATACATCCACCTCCTGCACACATATTATAATGGGAGTACGCATAAATCAATCGACTAGCAGTAGAATTGCAGAATATTAGCACAAATATATCAAATAATCTCCCCATTATAATTATTTCTGTGAAGTTATATTCGGATATTTTTTAAGCCATACTATGAAGTAATTAAATCTGTGTAACTTATAACCATGGCAGAAAAAAACAACCTTCCGGAACTTAGAAATGGTCACCTGATATGGAATTGTAATTTGATTCTTCTTTGAACCCTTACAAATGCAGAAGCTGAACAAATAGGAGTTTTCTTCCTACCTGTTCAGCTCTTTATTTACCTGTAAATCAATTCTTTTAACACAATCTCTTCTGCCATATTACGAATACCATTTACCGCCCTAACCCATTCCATCTGGTCACGAGCTTTCATTTCTTCCGTAATGCCCTGCCTCTCCATCATCTGATGCACCAGAACTTCCATTCTCTCCTGCGCTTCATCATCCACAAGATTCAGATGTTCCACCAGTCTGTCTTCCAACATATACAGTGAATACATTGCCGGACAATGCTCTTTCAGATACGTTTTCCGCATTATTCCATATTTTCCATAATGCGGTTCTTCATCTGTACTGACAAGATTCGGATAGTAAATTCCGTCTGCTCCCAGTGTGTAGGTTCCACCCATTTTTTCAAATGTGCTTTTCATGTGTTATTCCTCCTTGAAATCAGCGATATCCTTAAATCATCGCAAAATATTTCAGGGCAGCCTTGATAGCATCTTCTTTCTCTTTCGGACACTGTGGCACTTTTGGATTTTCTGTCTTTGGCAGATTATAGTTCTCTCCTACTTCAATTCCACATTTCCTTTTGATTTGAGAAATATATAAATTTGAAACCTTCAAGCCAAATTCTTTCAGCACATAATCTTTGATTTCCTGATAGGTCGCTTTCGTCTCTGCACTGGTTGCATCCAGCTCATCTAAGTCTAAGTCGATCTCTATCGTGTCATCTGGTTTTTGTTGGGACAAAAGAACAACCGTCTCAACATGTGAACTATGGCTAAACTGATCCACTGCACAAACCTTCTCAACTTCATATCCTTCCCCTGACAATACCTTCAGATCTCTTGCCAAAGTTGCCGGATCGCAGCTTACATATACAATGCGTTTTGGTGCCATTTTCACCATTGTCTCTAACAGCTTCCCATCGCATCCTTTTCTTGGAGGATCGACAACAATCGTGTCTGCATAAACTCCATTTTTCTCGTATTCTCTTGGTAGTACTTCTTCTGCTTTTCCTACGAAAAATTCTGCATTGTCAAAGCCATTCATCTTGGCATTTAATTTTGCATCGTCGATGGCTTCTTTGACGATTTCTACTCCGTAGACTTTCTTTGCTCTCTGAGCTAGGAATAATGAGATTGTTCCGATTCCGCAGTAAAGATCCCATACCGTTTCTTCGCCTTTTAAGTCCGCATATTCCATTGCTTTTTCATATAGCACTTTTGTCTGTGTTGGATTAACCTGGAAGAAGGATAATGGTCCGATCTGATATTTTACATTACCGATGTAATCGTAAATATATGGTTTACCATAGACTTCTTCAATCCTGCTTCCCAGAATTCTGTTTGTCTTTTCTTTATTGATATTTACACAGATGCTTGTCATTCCTTTGATTTCAGTCAAGGAATCGACGAGCTTATCTAAATTTTTTAAATTCTTTTTACTTCCATTTACAACAAGACAGACCATGATCTGGCCTGTTTTGAATCCGACTCTTGTTACGATATGGCGAACAAGGCCTTTATGAGTCTTTTCATCATAGGCTGTAATGTTATTCTTCTTCATGTAGTCTAAGACCTTTAGTAAAATCTGTTCGTTAACTGGATGCTGGATCATACAATGTGTACAGTCAATAATATGATGTGTTCTTCCTGCATAAAATCCTGTGATCAGATTTCCTTCTTTGTCATATCCGACTGGAAACTGGGCTTTATTTCGATAGTAAAATGGTTCTTCCATTCCAAGGATCGGTTCCATTTTTTCTTCGATGTTTTCTAAACCTCCGATTCTTTCTAAACAGTTTTTTACTTTGTTAAATTTATATTCTAACTGCTTTTCATAAGCTAAATGCTGTAATGTGCAGCCTCCGCATTGTCTTGCCTTTGGGCATCGTGGAGTTACTCTGTCTTTGGATGCTTCTAAGACTTCTTCCACTCTTGCGAAGCCGTAATTTTTCTTTGTTTTGATGATCTTTGCTCGAACTTTGTCTCCGATGACCGCATCTTTTAAAAAGAGGGCATAACCATCTATATGGCCGATGCCCTCTCCTTCGTTTCCAATGTCATCGATATAGAGTTCTACGATCTGATTTTTCTTAAATTCCATACGCACCTCTGTATCTTTGTGATCGGTTAACTGATGTCTGTTTATTAGATTGATGTTTTACGGATTCTTGTGTCTAGGAGACGCTGGAATCCTGACCATTCCTGATCTTCTTTCTGTTTCTCCATGATTTCTGCAAATGTTTCCATCTTGGCATCTAAGTTATCTGCCTGGCTCAAAGCGATTGCTTCTAATAATGCAGGTTTCTTTGGAGATCCGAATTCTAATTCTCCGTGATGTGCCAACATGCAATGTTTTACTTCATTCGCAAGTTTTGGTGGGAAACCTGGAATCTCGCGGATCAGACGATCTAATTTGATCGCTCCCATTACGATATGTCCAACTAACTGTCCTTCATCTGTATAATCGTTCTCTGGGAAACTTGATAATTCTTCGACTTTTCCCATATCATGCCATAATGCACACATCACGATCAGATCTCTGTTTAACTGTGGATACAGACTTGCATAGCTTTCACAGATCTTTGCTACGGATAAACTGTGCTCTAACAGTCCTCCGATATATCCATGATGTACGCTTTTTGCTGCTGAATGTACTTTGAATTCTCTTGCAAAATTTTTGTCTTCAATAAAAATCTTTTCTGCTAACTGTTTTAAATACTGGTTCTTTGTCTTATTGATCATTGCAAGAAGTTCTTTAAACATCCCATCAATATCTTTCTTCGTACTTGGCATATAATCTGCCATGTCAAATTCACCTTCCTGAGCTTTTCTGATCTGCTGGATGTTTAACTGGTTAGAACCCTGATAGCTTGTTACCTGTCCTCTGACTAAAATGTAATCCATCGCTTCAAAATGTCCGATCGCATTGGTAAGTTCCCATACCTTTCCATCGATCATTCCTGTCTTGTCCTGTAATGTCAGGGAATAATATGATTTTCCAAATTTGGATGTTCCCGGGGATTTTGTCTTGCATAAATAAATCTCGGAAACCTGATCTCCTTCATGTAAATCACTAATATATCTCATGTTATTGTGCCTTTCTAATTCGTTTCCGCCAACTTCTTTTCTGGCGTTTTTAAATCCTCTATTTTTTTACCTATGTTATTATGCCATAGTTTGCTTGTAAAATCTAGGGGAATTTCATTTAGATTCTAGGCAGTCTTTCAATATTTTAAAGATTTACATTCCCAGCACTTCTATATGCCTGTTCATAAAAGAACTCCTGTGAATTTAATGGTGTATCCTGATTTTTCGGAATTTTATAATTCCCTTTGTTGTCTTCTTCCCTTGCTTTTTGATTATCAGAAAGCATTGTTATGAACATTTCGATCAACTGCATTTTAATATCTGGATCATAAATCGGAGTTGCCACTTCCACTCTTCTCAGTGTATTTCTCGTCATAAAATCGGCGGACGCAATATATACTTTTTCTCTTCCTCGTGTTCCAAAAATATAGATTCTTGAATGCTCTAAATATCTTCCAACAATACTTCTTACATGGATGTTCTCTGTCTCTCCTTTGATTTCAGGAATCAGACAACAGATTCCTCTGATCACCATATCAATTTTAACTCCCGCTTTTGAAGCTTCCACTAATTTTTGCATGATCTTTTTATCTGTCAGAGAATTCATTTTTAATCCAATGTAGGCTGACTCTCCGATCTTCGCATGTTCAATTTCCCGATCGATCATATGAATCACTTTATTTTGCAGACAATGTGGTGCAACAAGCAAGTGATCCACGGATTCCACAGTCTCTCCCATAGATAGCGCCTGAAATACTTCTGCTGCCTCCATCGCAATATCAACATTCGCTGTCATCAGAGATAAATCTGTATACAGACGGCTTGTTTTTTCATTATAGTTTCCAGTTCCGATCTGTGTTATGTATCCAACTTTTCCCTGTTTCTTTCTTGTGATCAGACAAAGTTTTGAATGTACCTTATAACCGTCCAATCCATAAATAACCCTACACCCTGCATCTTCTAACTGTCTGGACCATTCGATATTATTTTCCTCATCAAATCTTGCTTTTAACTCCACAAGAATTGTGACATCTTTTCCATTTTCAGCCGCTTCGATCAAAGATGCGATGATCTTACTTTGTTTTGCTACACGATATAATGTCATTTTAATTGATACTACATCTTTATCTTCTGCAGCTTCCTGAAGTAATTTTAAAAACGGACGCATACTTTCATATGGATAAGACAATAGTTTGTCTTTCTTCGCAATCTGATCCATGATCGATTCATCTTCATTAAATTGAGGAGATCTCTGCGGAACTCTTTTGTCAAAGAAAAGATCTGTCTCTCTTCTTAAAATATCCTGAATCGTAAATATGAAAGAAAGATCTAATGGTGTGTAATTATAAAATACATATTCTGGATCAAGGTCTAGATACCCGCATAAAAGATCAATGATCTCTCCATCCATTTCTTTTGAAAGTTCCATTCTTACAGGTGCTAATTTTTTTCGTTTCTTAATCAATTCTACCATAAAGTCACGATAATCAAGATCTTCATCATACATAGCATCTGCATCAATATCTGCATTTCTTGTAATGCGGATCAATGTTTTTGCTTTGACATGATATCCTTTAAAGATTCTTGGCACATAGTGAAGGATCATTTCTTCAGATAACATATAGGCATCTTTTCCTGGAATATTGATCAGACGCTCAAACACTTCATTTCCACATGGAATAATTCCTAATTTTTCTTTTCCATTTTTAGTTTCTAATACAGCTACTGCGTAAATTTCTTTATTTTTTAAAAATGGAAATGGCTGTCTCTTTCCGATGATCGTTGGAGAAATCAATGGTGCGATTTCTGCCTGAAAATAAGCTCTTAAATATTCACTTTCTTTTTTGGATATTTTCTGAAAATTGACAAAATGAATATTATGTTCTTTGAGAGAATCCATCATCTCCTCATATACATTATCTTTTCTTCTATTAAGCTTTCGAACCTGCGGCATGATCGCATCCAGCTGCTCTTTTGGTGTCATTTTTGTCTTGTTTTCTTTCATATTTTTATCTAGCAGGATCTGATCGATCAGTGATCCAACCCTTACCATGAAAAATTCGTCTAAATTGCTCTGGTAAATAGATGCGAATGTCAGTCTCTCACACAGTGGTACTTCTTTATTCTCAGCTTCTTCTAATACTCTTTCATTAAATTTGAGCCAGGATAGTTCCCGGTTCATAAAAATCTTTTGCTGTGTTTTCATCTTTTCCTCCAATTATTTTATATACATTTTCATTGTACTGGTTCAATGTAAAATCAAATATCTTGATATGTTAAGTTCTTGTAAATTAACCATATCTTTCCCATTTTCCTTATGTTTACAGCAAAAACAATCTATGATAAACTTATTTTATATATGTAAAATGAGTTGCAATAATTTAATGTAAATGAGGAATTTTTCATGAATCAAAAAGTATTACAAACACTTGAATTTGATAAGATCATAAATATTTTAACCGGATACGCGACAACCGAGCTTGGGAAGTCGATGTGTGCCAACTTAAAACCGATGACTGAGGAAGCTGATATCTTAAATGCTCAGGATCAGACACAGGATGCATTGACACGTATCTACAAACGTGGAAATGTATCTTTTTTTGGGGTAAGTGATCTTTCCCCTTCTCTTGCACGATTAAAGATGAGAGGTACTCTTGGAACCGGAGAACTTCTTGATATCGCCCGTGTTCTGGAATCTGTAAAGAACGCTGTTTCTTACGGGGTCCGCACGGAGGATGATATTGAGGCTGATTCTCTCGATGAACTTTTTGAAAGTCTAGTGCCTTTAGATGATCTATTACACGAAATCCGCCGCTGTATCATTTCCGAGGAAGAGATCAGTGACGATGCTTCTTCTACTTTAAAGCACATCCGCCGTGCTATGAAACAGACAAATCAGAAGATTCATACACAGTTAACTGCTTTGGTAAGTTCTGCTTCCAATCAGGATAAACTGCAGGATGCGATCGTTACGATGAGAAATGGTCGTTATTGTATCCCTGTCAAACAGGAATACAGAAGTTCTTTCCAAGGAATGATCCATGATCAGTCTGCTTCTGGAAATACATTATTTATCGAACCGATGTCTGTTGTAACATTAAATAATGAATTAAAAGAATTAGAAGGAAAAGAACAGTCTGAAATTGAGCATATCCTTTCTATGCTAAGTGAACAGGCCTCTTATGTTGTTGACGATCTTGCACATGATCAGAAAACACTTGTCCTGTTAGATTTTATTTTCGCGAAAGCCAAATATGCCAAGGATCTTGATGCATCCAAACCTATTTTCCGTGAAGATGGAATCATCAATATCAAACAGGGATGTCATCCTTTATTAGATCGTAAAAAAGTTGTTCCGATCAACGTTTCTCTTGGAAAAGATTTTTCCATGCTGATCGTTACCGGACCAAACACTGGTGGTAAAACGGTATCTTTAAAAACCGTTGGATTATTATCTTTAATGGGACAGGCTGGGCTTCATATTCCTGCATTCCAGGGTTCTTCTCTTGGTATCTTCCGTGAGATTTTTGCAGATATCGGGGATGAACAGAGTATTGAACAAAATTTAAGTACGTTCTCCTCTCATATGACAAATATCGTATCCATCGTTCAGCAGGCTCACAGAGATTCTTTAGTCTTACTTGATGAGTTATGTGGTGGTACAGACCCAATCGAAGGTGCCGCACTTGCGATTTCTATTTTAAGTGATCTGCACGATCGAGGAATCAAGACAATGGCAACAACCCATTACAGTGAACTTAAGATGTTTGCACTTTCTACCGATGATATTGAAAATGCTTCCTGTGAATTTGATGTGGAAACTCTTTCTCCAACCTACCGTCTGATGATCGGTATTCCTGGAAAGAGTAATGCGTTTGCAATTTCTAGAAAATTAGGATTAGATGAACATATCATTGAAGGAGCGGCAGAACAGATTGATGAATCTGTCAAAGACTTTGAAACGATCTTAGCTGATCTTGAGAAGAGTAAGCAGACGATTGAGAAAGAACAAGAAGAGATTCTTGAATACCGCAAGGAAATTGAAACACTTCGTAAGAGTCTCAAATCCCGTCAGGACAATATCAAAGAAAAACGTGATAAGATGCTTCGTGAAGCTCGTGAGGAAGCTCACAACATCATTTCCGAGGCGAAAGAGGTTGCAGACTCTACGATCCGTGAATATAACAAGTTAAAGAAACAAAATAAGAATCCAAATGCTAATAAGAAAATGGAACATATGCGAAGCGATCTTCGTGGCCGCATGACAAAACTAGAAGGCCAGATGGCTTATAAATCCAAGAAGCAGAGCAAGAAACGCCATGAAGCAAGCGATTTCCATGTAGGAGATGAAGTTTATGTAACAAGTCTTTCCCTTGCAGGAACTGTCTCCACTCTTCCAAATGCAAAAGGGGATTTATATGTTCAGATGGGTATGATGCGTTCTCTTGTTAATATCAAAGATCTTGAGATCACAAAGACTGCAAAAGATGTCAAACGTGAAAACCAAAGAAATGAAAGCCGCAACCGTGGACGTACTGCGATCAACAAATCCGCTTCCATCCGTCCTGAAATTAATGTAATGGGTATGACAGTTGATGAAGCGATCGCACAGCTTGATAAATATATTGATGATGCCTGTCTTGCTAACTTGGCACAGATCACTGTTGTTCATGGAAAAGGTACTGGTGCACTGCGTAAGGGATTGCATAATTACTTTAAGCAGTTAAAGAAACAGAAACGTATCTCTGGTTATCGTGATGGTGAATATGGTGAAGGCGATCTTGGTGTAACAGTTGTTATGCTGTAATCTCTAACAATATGATAGAAAGGTTTTTAAGTGATGAAAAAACAGATTTTATTATATAATATCAAAGACAAAAAACGTGCACTGGATATCCGCAGGGTTTTAATGCCTTTAAAGATTCGTATCAAACAGATTAATGAATCTGACTTTGGACAGCTCATTGGATACCTGGCAGATATTGATGGATTCGAATTCTGCGAAGATCTCTCTGGTGATTTTTCTTTTGATGATGAGATGATGATCATGGTTGGATTGACCGGTTTTGAGATCGATCAGATAATTAAAGGATTTCATAAGAAGCGCATTGCTGGAATTCCTTTGAAAGCGATTTTAACAGAAGAGAATCAGAAGTGGGATTCTCGGAAATTGTATGAGAATCTTCGGGATGAGCATGCGAAGATGCATTCTTAAATTTCTGATTTGATAGGCTTTCGTATATGTGACGGAAATAAGATAACAAGAAATATTTATAAGAAACCGGTGGCAACACGCAGATTTTCAATCTTGTGAATTGTCCACACTATAGACTTCTGGTATATGATAAAAAATAAATAAGCAACTGAACGCGATGCGGTGGAATTTTGCCATAATATGAGCAAAATTCCACCGCATCGCGTTCAGTTGCTTATTTATTTTTTATCATATACTCGAATTCTACAGTTGGCCAACT
>PPYF01269299.1_pt1 | contig 10012 bp, 6 predicted proteins | sample 1559871 | NCBI WGS metagenome assembly PPYF01 (sample SAMN08240021, study PRJNA423297) | Human gut metagenome, whole genome shotgun sequencing project. | reverse complement strand
TCCTCACTCATTCCGGCTATCTGTGCACAATATCCAATAGAAATATGGTTTTTTAAATAAAGCATTAGAGCAGTAGCTTTCTTGGCAAAAGCATTAGCTTCATCTTTGGTCATTTTGGTATCGTATAATACTTCATCTGGTATTTTTATTGCAATACTACACATATAAACACCTCTTTCTATTTATAATGAATCATTAATTATATCTCAGTTACATGATAACATAATAAGCGCAAGATTAAAAACATTTATTTAAATTTCTGCCACAACGTAAGGTACGTAAGCCGGGGACTGTTGGGGAGACACGCGCTTTAGCAGGAGCGCATAGCGAAGAGACTTAGATACTGTAGAAATTATGCCCATGAAGCACAGAAACGCACCTGCATGGACGCAGGTGCGAGGAGAATCGCGCCATGGAGGGCGCGTTTCGACGGTTTCGTCGTGCATAGAAAACCTAAGAGCATAATTTCGTACAGAATCTTAGTCGCGAAGCGTAGCGAGGGTGAAAGTGCGTGTCTCCCCAACAGTCCCCGGCTTACGTACCGACCTACGACTGATGCGCAAAAGTTGCGCGTAAAAACGCGCACCTAATCCCTCGTTTGTGAAAAATACTTGAAAACAAAAGCTAAAAAATGTCGAAATTGCACATTGACATAATCGCAATGCTGTAATATACTAAGTTTAGGACAATCGATTGCGCGAAAAAACGCACCTAAGAAATAAATTGAATTACAAGCAAATAGAGGAAGTTATTGATGGCAAGAAGACAAGAATCCTTACACTTGATCCTGCAGATATTGAGTTTTATGACGTTAAGCTTACTCTTCAGACAAAGGAATACTTTGAGGAGGGCTCATCAAACATCAAGATTGAGCGTAATATCCTTAGCATGAGTGATCCAAATGCAGAGGTTTATCTCGATGAGTATATCACAGCATGCTACGGAACAACAGAGTATCCTGATGATATGACAGGCATCACACTTACATGTGAGGGAGAAAAACCACAGAGCATCAATTATGAGTACAAGTGTCGTGATGCAAAGCTTGACGGAGCAACTGCAGTAAGCGCAGTAATTCCTGCAATTTAGACAAAGGTTTCACTCACACCATCTGCAAAGGCAGAGGGATACATTGAGGAAGGATATGCATTCTCTCCAATGTTCAAGCTTGGTTACAAGAAACAGATATTTATAGCTGCATCCGCTGTCAGTTCAGAGGTACAGAGAAAGAGGTACTTTAGGGCAACGAGGATGTCCGCAAGAAGTACAAGACTATGTACAAGAGATTCGACAAGTTCGATTTTGATTAAAGTAGTGATTGGTACGTTTCTGCTATAATAGCAGCAGCGTATTTTGCATTTCACTACAAAGGAGAGTATATATGGCGAAAAGAAAAAAAGACACGATGGAATTTAGATTTTATGAGCTGCCACAGGGAGAATCTGCACTTGTGCTGTGTGGAGAATCATGGAAGAGAGTGTATGGTCATGAGGAATTACACATGCATTTTCATAATCTGCTTGAAATCGGCATCTGCCGCGAGGGCGACGGAAATATGTATCTGGATGAGGATATTTACCAGTATCATGACGGCGATATCACATTTATACCTGAGAATTTTCCACATGTTACAGTCAGCTATGGTGAGGTGGTAAATTTCTGGGAGTATATTTTTATTGACATACGCTCTGTGATAGAAGAGATGTTTCCAAACAATGCGGCATTCCAGAACGAGGCAGTTACGACTATATCAAAAAAAGCGTTTATGACCAACGTATACCAGAGCCCGGCTGTAGCTGAGTATATAAATGCCATAATCAGGGAAACCTGTGAACACAAGGTTTATTGCCAAAGGACGATAAAGCTCCTTGTGCAGGGAATTGTAATAGAGCTGCTGCGCAGGTATGATGAGCTTCCGGAGGAGGATAATAATATAGTAAAGGGTACCAATATGTCACAGATAGCCACAGCGCTTGATTACATGAACAAGCATTACAGCGAATTGATAAAGGCAGGAGAGCTTTCGGCACTATGCAACATGAGCGAGACTCATTTCAGGAGACTGTTTGAATCATATATCAATATGCCGCCTATGGAGTATCTGAATCTGATAAGAGTACAGAAGGCGTGCGAGCTTATGAAAAAAACAAATGAGTCTATGGAGCTTATTGCACAAAAGTGTGGATTCACAACCCAGTCAACTTTTAACCGTAATTTCCGCAAATTTTTGGACACTTCGCCATATCAGTGGAAGATAAATCCTGAAAATTATGAGCATAAGCTGCTGAATTTTAGGATATCTGCACTAAAGGGATGGTAGAAAATACATGTTTTCGTATAATTTTGTACATTTATGATTGAATATGCATATAATTGTGTGGAATATGTTAACACAAAGGTACTATATATGGATATAATGACTATATAATCAAGAAACGGACAAACATTCGTAGTCAAAATGCCCAATTTAAATAATTTAATTATAAATCAACATATGCAGCAGGATATACAGTAGATTACGGTGTACTGATGATGGGCGTTCTTTTCTGCTCCATCCCTACAATGATCGTATTCTTTGTACTCCAGAAGCAGTTTGCAGAGGGAATTACAGGATCTGTTAAATAAAAGTAAAATAATATTGTTGAAAATCAAGAAGGCAAATAATGTTTATTATTTGCCTTCGTCTTATAAGAGGGCTTTGTGTTTAAAACAGACATGTATCAAATAATAAATACAGTAGATAGGAGTGTAAAAAATATGAGTAATTTTGATTCAAATATCATTAAAAATCCGGAAATATTTGAGCAGAACCGACTTGCGGCTCATTCGGATCATGTGTGCTATAAAAATGAATTGGAGAAAATTAAAGGAAAATCAAGCCTGAGATATGATATGAACGGCTTATGGAAGTTTGCATATGCAAAGAATCAGTCCCTGGCTCCTTGTGGCTTTGAGGCAGCTGACTATGATTGCAAAGGCTGGGATGAAATCAGGGTTCCGGCACATATCCAGCTGGAAGGCTATGACGTGCCAATCTATACGAATACCACATATCCGTGGGAGGCTGATGAGTCTATAAAGCCGGGCGAGGTACCTGAGATTTTTAATCCGGTTGCAAGCTATGTGAAGTATTTCACAATCCCTGAGAATATGAAGAACAAGAGGGTGTGTATTTCGTTCCAGGGAGTGGAGAGCGGTTTTGCACTCTGGCTGAATGGACACTATGTCGGCTACAGTGAGGACACATTTGATCCGTCTGATTTTGAACTGACTGATTATATTGTCGAGGGTGAGAACAAGCTTGCGGTCAGGGTATGGAAATGGACATCAAGCAGCTGGTGTGAGGATCAGGATTTTTACAGATTTTCAGGCATTTTCAGAGATGTATTTTTGTATGCCGTTCCTTGTGCACATGTGGAGGATCTGTCAGTTGTTCCTACACTTAATGATACCTTTGACGAGGGTACACTTAGTGTATCAATAAAGGCAGATGGTGATGGTATTGCAAGTGTAAAGCTTTATGAGCTGGGCGATTTGTCTGTGGAAAAATATGACAGGGCAAAACTTTTATTGGAAGAGTTTGATATAGAGCTTAGGAATAGGGAAATCTGCGAGGGCTCATGTAATGTGAAAAATCCTCTGTTATGGAGCGCTGAAAAGCCAAATCTGTATGAGGTTAAAATTATAGTTAAAGATACGCATGGAAATGAGACCGAGTTTATCAGCCAGCTGGCAGGCTTCAGAAGATTTGAGATGGTAGACGGACTCATGAAGCTAAACGGTAAGCGTATTGTATTTAAGGGTGTAAACCGCCATGAGTTCAGCTCAATAACAGGCCGTGTGCCAAACCATGATGAGGTGATAAAGGATATTGTCACAATGAAAAAGAACAATATCAATGCTATAAGAACAAGCCATTATCCTGATGATTCCATGCTCTATGAGCTTTGCGATATTTATGGAATCTATATGATAGCTGAGAACAATCTTGAGAGTCATGGGACATGGGAGGCATATAATAAGGGCTATGTTGACCTTGACTTTGTTGTGCCAAAGGACAAGCCACAGTGGAGAGAAATGATGCTCGACCGTGCCAACTCATGCTATCAGAGAGATAAAAATCATCCGGCAATCCTTATCTGGTCATGCGGCAATGAGTCGTTTGGCGGCAAGACCATATATGAGATGTCACAGCTTTTCAGACAGCTTGATAAGCATCGTATGGTGCATTATGAGGGAGTGTTTAACGATAGAAGCTACAATGACACAAGTGACATGGAAAGCCAGATGTATACTTCGGTTGCAGGCATTGAAAAATTCCTGGCAGAGCATCCCAAAAAGCCGTTTATATGCTGCGAATATACACATGCAATGGGAAATTCCTGCGGTGCTATGCATAAATACACAGAGCTTTCTGACCGCGAGCCTAGATATCAGGGTGGATTTATCTGGGATTATATTGACCAGTCAATCTACAAAAAGGACAGATACGGCAAGTGGTTCCTCACATATGGCGGAGATTTTGGCGACAGGCCTACAGATGGAGATTTCAGCGGAAACGGCATCTGCTACGGCGGAGAGAGAGAGGCTTCTCCAAAGATGCAGGAGGTGAAGTTCAATTATCAGAATATCTCGGTTGATTTTGACAGCGACTACATCTTTACAGTCACAAACAAAAATCTTTTTGTAAATACATCGGTTTTTGATGCTTTTGCCATTCTTCTTGCAGACGGTGAGGAGGTTTACAGGACAAAGCTTCAGATATCTGTTCCACCGATGGATAGGGCAAGCTATGAGGTGCCGGTGACTCTTAAAAATTCCATGATAGATGTGGAAAAAGAGTACTGTATTGTCGTATCATTTGTATTGAAGGAAAACACCATCTGGGAAAAGGCAGGATATGAGATTGCATTCGGACAGCATATGATAAAGAAGCCTGTAAGTGAGTATTCATGCGACAAATCAGTTGAGCTTGTTGTTGGAAACGGAAATATCCTTGTAAGAGGTGAAAACTTCAAGGCACTTTTCTCAAGAATGAATCTGGGAATGGTTTCATATGTATATGGTGGCGTCGAGATGCTTCCAAATACTATCCCACTGCCGAATTTCTGGAGAACACCTACCAACAATGATTCCGGCAACATGATGCCACAGCGCTATGCACAGTGGAAGATTGCCAGCATGTATGTGACCACCAGACAGAATCAGCGCTTTGCAGATACATCACCAAGGGTAGAAAAAAATGATAACAATATCGCCATCACATACACTTATTTCATGCCTACCACACCGCAGAGCTCATGCGAGGTGACATACAGAGTGTTTGGTGATGGAACAATCGAGACAACTCTGTCATATGATCCTGTAAAGGAACTTGGCGATATGCCGGAGTTTGGCATGATGTTCAAGCTGGATGCCGATTATGATACAGTGAAATGGTACGGACTCGGACCACAGGAGACATACGAGGACAGACAGCATGGCGGAAAGTATGGTGTATACGAGAATAAAGTGGCAGACAACATTGCCGAGTACCTCGTTCCGCAGGAGAGCGGCAACAAGTGCAGAGTAAGATATGCAAAGGTAATGGATAAGAAGGGCAGGGGCATGCTGTTCTTTGGTGATGAGCTTTCGTTCTCGGCACTGCCATATACACCACATGAGCTGGAAAATGCAGCGCATCATTTCGAGCTTCCACCTGTACACTATACTGTTGTCCGTGTGGCAAAGAAGCAGATGGGTGTAGGCGGAGATGACAGTTGGGGCTCACATACTCATCCGGAGTACCTGCTTGATGTCTCAGAGAAAATGGAATTCACATTCTGTTTCCGCGGAATCTAGCATTTTAAGGTTGTCAAGAATATTATTACGCATTTTGAGAGCAGGGACTACTATTGGGACTGCTCTCATGGTGTAAATAAATGATATAAGGATAAATTATATAAGAATTAATGAGGATTAAAATGTCAAAATTTATTAAGGGTATGGATTTATCAACCTTGCTCGAGCTGGAACGCTGCGGAGCAAAATACTACGAGGATGGTGAGCCTTACGGTGCGGGTAACAATGACCTGGCTGAGACTATTGCTATCGGAAAAAAGGTTACAGATGCAGGCTTTGAAGTGCTTTTGAATTTCCATTACAGTGAATAGATTATCCTATGACTATTGAGGGGCAGGCTGACTTTACAAAAGATTTTTTAAACAGGGTGGCAGCGGCAATGAGTGGGCAAATCAGGCGCTCTTTGACTATGATGGAAATGTGCTGCCGGCGCTTGATGTTATTAAGTGTTTCAAAAAATAATTACAAAGAATATATGTAATTTTGTTGCATGATTTGATTTGTTATGTTGCATTTTCAGTCGGATGTATTGCAATGTAAAAATGTGCAGTTATAATAGGGCTATAAAGAAAAAACGAATTATTTTAACTATCAATTTTACGCAGATAAAATCAGCAAAGGAGAAGAAAAAATGATACAGCAGAACGTATTAGACAAATTCAAGGAGCTTTTTGGAGCAGATGGGGATATCAGAGTATATTTTGCTCCGGGACGTGTAAATCTGATCGGTGAGCACACTGACTACAATGGAGGACATGTTTTCCCTTGTGCACTGACCATCGGCACATATATGGCAGTAAGAAAGCGCGACGACAGGAAGCTTCGTTTCTACTCTATGAATTTTGACAATCTGGGTGTGGTTGAGTCATCACTTGATGAGTTTACACCTGATCCGGACGGACTTTGGATAAACTATCCAATGGGCGTTATGTGGGCCTTCGAGGGACGCGGAATGAAGCTTGAAAGCGGTCTTGATATTGTTTTATTCGGAAATATTCCAAACGGCTCAGGACTTTCTTCATCAGCATCTCTTGAGGTGGTTACAGGATATATGTTAAAGGATATTTACGGCTTTGACGTGACAAATCAGGATATTGCACTTATCGGTCAGTATTCAGAGAACAACTACAACGGCTGTAATTGCGGTATCATGGATCAGTTTGCATCTGCAATGGGCAAAAAGGACAATGCAATTTTCCTTGACTGCAATACTCTTGATTTTGAGTATGCACCAATCGTTTTGGACGGTGCAAAGATCGTGGTTACAAACAGCATGGTTAAGCACAGCCTTGTAACAAGTGCTTACAATGACAGAAGAAATGAGAGTGCACAGGCTCTTAAGGATTTACAGACAGTATGTGACATCAAGACTCTCGGTGACCTGACAGATGAAGAGTTCGAGGCTCATAAGGATGCGATTAAGGATGAGGTTGCACGTAAGAGAGGCAAGCATGCGGTTTATGAGAATCAGCGTACCATCAAGGCTGTTAAGGCACTGAAGGAAAATGATATCGAGACATTTGGAAAGCTTATGAATGCTTCACATGTATCACTTCGTGATGATTATGAGACATCATGTCCTGAGGTTGACGTACTTGTTGATGAGGCGTGGAAGATTCCGGGTGTTATCGGATCACGAATCACAGGCGGCGGATTTGGCGGCTGTACAGTCAGCATAGTAAAGGACGAGGCTATTGATCAGTTTAAGGCAAACCTGACAAAGGCCTATGAAGAGAAGGTTGGAAAGACACCTGAGTTTTATGTTGTTTCAATCGGAGACGGACCTAGCCGTCTGGCATAAAATTAGCAATATGAAATAACAGTAACGGATAAACAGGTTTTTCCCGACAATGATTAAGGAGCATGACATGATTCAGGAGAGAATATTAGAATTAGTAAAATATGGTCTTACAACAGGACTTGTTGACCCTGCTGATGAGGTATACACAGTAAACAGACTTCTTGAGGTACTCGGAGTGGACGATATCGAGGATGAGACATTTGAAAAGGTAGAGGCTCAGCCTGCATGGACACAGGAAGATGCAGAGGAGAAGCTTGAGGGTATACTCGAGGATATGATGACATACGCATATGACAATGGCATCATGAAAGAAAACAGCATTGTATACAAGGATTTTTTTGATACAAAGCTGATGGGATGCCTTGTAAATGCACCAAGCGTGATCAGAGCTCGCTTTAAGGATTTATACGACAATGAGTCTTCGCTTGCGGCAACCGATTATTTTTACAAATTAAGCTGTGACAGCAATTATATCAGAAGACAGCGTATCAAAAAGGATATGAAATGGACCACAGACACAGAGTATGGCACACTTGATGTGACAATCAATCTCTCAAAGCCTGAGAAGGATCCAAAGGCAATTGCTGCCGCTAAAAATGCTAAGCAGAGTGCATATCCAAAGTGCCAGCTTTGTAAGGAAAATGAGGGCTATGCAGGCCGCGTAAACCATCCTGCAAGAGAAAACCACAGAATTATCCCTGTTACAATAAACAACAGCCAGTGGTTTTTCCAGTACTCACCATATGTATACTACAATGAGCACTGTATCGTGTTCAATTCAAAGCATACACCGATGAAAATCGAGCGTGCCACATTTGGAAAGCTGCTTGATTTTGTGACACAGTTTCCACACTATTTTGTAGGCTCAAATGCAGATCTGCCAATCGTTGGAGGCTCTATCTTAAGTCACGACCATTTCCAGGGCGGACACTATACCTTCGCTATGGCAAAGGCTCCGATAGAGAAAGAAATCACATTCAAGGGCTACGAGGATGTCAAGGCAGGTATCGTAAAATGGCCTATGTCTGTTATCAGAATCAAGTCAGCAGACAGGGATAAGCTTATTGACCTTGCAGATAAGATTCTTCTTGCATGGAGAGGCTATACAGATGAAGAAGCATTTATTTTTGCAGAGACAGATGGAGAGCCACACAACACTATCACACCTATAGCAAGACGTCGTGACGGAGACTATGAGCTTGACCTTGTGCTCAGAAACAACATCACAACAGAGGAGCATCCGCTTGGCGTATATCATCCGCATGCCCACCTTCATCACATCAAGAAGGAGAATATCGGACTTATCGAGGTAATGGGACTTGCAGTGCTTCCGGCCAGATTAAAAGGTGAGATGGCAGAGCTTAGGGATGCAATCCTTACAGGAAAGGATCTGCATTCGACTGAGACTCTTGCATCACATGCTGACTGGGCTCTTAAGTTTATGTCTAAGTATGATAAGATTGATGAGTCTAATATTGATGATATCATCAATGAGGAGATTGGACTTGTATTTAAAGAAGTGCTTGAGTGTGCAGGAGTGTACAAGTGCACTGATGAGGGACGTGCAGCGTTCCAAAAATTTATAGATGTGGTAAACTTATAATATTTTCTTTTTATAATACGGAAAGCACCGGCGAACCATACTATATATTTCGCAAGTACTACGCAGCTAAGAAGCAGTAAGAATTATGATTTAGTGTGTTTAGACCATGACACAACCGGCTTTTATGCGCCGTCCATGGCGCATAACGCCTTGCCCCAGCGTCCATGCTGGGGCATTGGTGTATATGGACATAATTCTAACTGCTTCTAAGCTGCTTCGTAAAGCTCAGTATATAGTATGATTAGCCGGTGCTTTCCTCAGCTGTGAGATAAATTTACTGTTTTTGCAGCTCATGCAGGCAGTGGATGAATGCAGGCACCAGGAAGGCATCTGCAAGAATCCATGCGAGTGGGCTTGCAAAGCAGGCGGCAGAAAAGCCGAATATCGGTACAAATACAAGTCCGGTGAGCGAACGCGCAATCATTTCTGCTACTCCTGCAAACATTGCAAAACCTGAAAAGCCCATGCCTTGTATGGTGAAACGGACTGTGTTTACCAGAACGAGCGGGATGTAGAAAAACGCATTTGTCAGCAGAAACTGATGAGCCTGTGCGACAACCTCTGTTTCGCTTGGTGATACAAACAGGTAAATCAGATAGTTGGCTATAAACAACAGTGCCACAAAAATCAAAACCGAATAGATCGAGCCTATAACTGAGGCTGAAATAAGCCCCTTCTTTACACGTTCAAATTTGGCTGCGCCGACATTTTGTCCGCTGTAGGTGGCCATTGTGGAGCCGAGTGCGTCAAATGGACACATTACAAAC
>PPYF01221333.1_pt1 | contig 10012 bp, 5 predicted proteins | sample 1559871 | NCBI WGS metagenome assembly PPYF01 (sample SAMN08240021, study PRJNA423297) | Human gut metagenome, whole genome shotgun sequencing project. | reverse complement strand
AACCTCATCACCCTTCATCAGCGTAAGTTGGAATTGCTGCAGAACATCAAGAAATCCTTGCTTGACAAGATGTTCGTGTGAGGGGAGGTGGAGCAATGGAGACCTTCGATATCGTGAAGCTCGCCTCATATCGCGAGAATAACCGGATCGAGGCGAAGTCCGCGAAGGGCGGCCTCCCGCACAGCATATGGGAGACCTACTCCGCTTTTGCCAACACCTACGGCGGCGTCATTCTGCTTGGTGTCAAGGAGCGCGAAGACGGTACCTTCGCGCCGATTGGACTTACACCAACTGAAGCGGAACATCTTCGCCAGGACTTTTGGAACACGGTCAGCAACCGGTCCAAGGTAAGCGCCGTGCTGCCCATCGAATCGGAAGTCGAGGTGCTCGAAGCGGATGGTGGCATGGTGGTGGCCATTCATGTTCCGCGTGCCCCGCGCGAGGAACACCCTGTGTATATCAACGGCGATCTCTTTGCGGGAACCTATCGCCGGCGCGGTGAGGGCGATTATCGTTGCACGAGGCAGGAGATTTCGGCGATGCTTCGGGACCAGGGATTCGAGACGATGGACTCCAAAGTGTTGGACGATCTCACCGTCGCCGATTTCAACATGGACACGGTGAGGGCGTATCGCAATCGTTTCCGCACGGTACGTCAGGGCAGTTCATGGACGGGCCTTGATGACGAGCGTTTTCTACGCGCCATTGGCGCGGCGGCGGTAAGCCGTGAGGATGGCAGGCTGCATCCCACGTTCGGCGGCCTGCTCATGTTCGGCAACGACTATGACATCGTGCGCGAATGCCCGCAGTTTTTTCTTGACTATCAGGAGACTCTGGACCCGGCGATTCGCTGGACCGATCGTGTCCATTCCGGCGATGGCATGTGGTCGGGCAACCTGTTCGATTTCTTCTTCCGCGTGAACCGCAAGCTTGCCGAATCCCTGAAGACCCCATTCAAGCTCGACGGCATTTTCCGCGTCGACGACACCCCCATGCATAAGGCGGTCCGTGAGGCGTTGGCCAACTGCTTGTTCAACGCCGATTACCATGGCGTACGCGGAGTGGTGGTCAGGCGCACCCCCGACAAGCTGGTGTTCGAGAATCCGGGTGATATCCGAACCGGCATTGAACAGATGCGCCTCGGCGGGGTGTCTGATCCGCGCAACGGTCTTGTCATGAAGATGTTCAGCCTAATCGATGTGGGCGAGCGAGCTGGTACGGGTGTCCCCGATGTGTTCGCCACATGGGCGAATGCAGGACTTCCTGAACCACGGATTGAAGAGAACTTCGGAGAAGCTGATCGCACGATACTCACGCTCATGTTGGAGGCGGATGCCAAGCCTGATAACAATGAGCAGATAACTGACGATTATGAGCAGATAAATAGTTCGAATGAGCAGATATCTGACAATAATGAGCAGTTAAATGGTTCGAATGAGCAGATAACCGAGAGACAGCGAATTGTTCTGCGTTTTGTAGAAAAGAGCCCCAGAGCAACATATGACGACATGGCACGTGCCGTGGGAGTCTCATCAGCGACTGTGCGGAGAGATGCTGAAATACTCATTGGGCGTGGATTACTTAAGCGCGTCGGCTCGCGAAAAGCAGGACAATGGGAAGTCCAAAGGGGAGAAGAATCATGATATTCGATAGCGAATCGGTGTTCGAGGAAAACGTCATCACCGTGCTTAAGCAGCATGGATGGAAGGACGGCGTCCTGCGCTATCCAACTGAGCGAGATTTGCTCGACAATTGGAAAGACATACTGTACCGCAACAACAACGACATAGACAGGCTCGGCAAATACCCGCTGACGGACGGGGAAATGACCCAGATAATCGAGCAGATCGAGACCCTGCGAACGCCGCTCGCGCTCAATTCGTTCGTCAACGGGCGTACCGTGTCTATCACGCGTGACAACAAAGAAGATGTGGCGCATTTCGGCAAGGAAGTCAGTCTCTACATCTATGACCGCAAGGAGATCGCGGGAGGCAAAAGCACCTACCAAATCGTTCAGCAACCGGTCTATCCAGCCAAGAACACGATGTTGAACTCGCGGCGCGGCGACCTCGTGCTCCTCATCAATGGCATGCCATTGATCCATATCGAGCTCAAGAGAAGCGGCATACCCGTCAGCCAAGCGACCAATCAGATCGAAAAATACGCGCACGAAGGCGTGTTCACCGGCCTGTTCCGTCTCGTGCAGATCTTCGTGGCCATGACCCCCGACGACGCCGTCTACTTCGCCAATCCCGGCGCGGACAAATTCAATCCAAGCTATTACTTCCATTGGGCTGACTACAACAACGAGCCTATCTGTGGCGGGCAACACCCAGGCAAAGACGAATGGAAGCTGTTCATCGGAGGCACTTCCGGTACCGCAGGCCTGCTGTCCATTCCCATGGCGCACCAGCTCATCGGCTTCTACACCATCGCTGATTCAGCGGATGGATGCCTTAAGGTGCTGCGCAGCTACCAGTACATCGCGGCAAACGCCATCTCCGATGTGGTGAGGAAATGTGATTGGGAACAGCGACCCTCCATGCCGGGACGACCCGGCGGCTATGTATGGCACACCACCGGTTCAGGCAAGACCATGACCAGCTTCAAATCGGCGCAACTCATCGCTGACTCGCATGACGCCGACAAGGTCGTGTTCCTCATGGACCGAATCGAACTGGGCACCCAATCATTGAAGGAATACCGCAGCTTCGCCGATAGCGAGACGGAAGTGCAGGGCACGGAGAACACCGGCGTATTGCGGGATAAACTCAACAGCACCAATGTCAACGACACTCTGATTGTCACCTCTATCCAGAAGATGAGCAACGTGAAAACAGGGGAGCGAGGCGTCACACAGACCTGGCTGGATCAACTTGCTGCACGACGTATCGTCTTCATCGTGGACGAATGCCATCGCTCCACCTTCGGCGACATGCTGCAAGTCATCCGCCGTTCCTTCCCCAACGCGCTGTTTTTCGGATTCACCGGCACACCCATTCTGGACGAAAACCAGAAGAAGAATTCCACCACTGCCATGGTATTCGGCCGTTGCCTGCACCGGTACAGCATCGCTGACGGCATTCGTGACCATAATGTACTCGGATTCGATCCGTACATGGTGACCACGTACAAGGATTCTGAAGTCAGACGTGCCGTGGCTCTCGACAAGGCGAAAGCTGAGAGTACGGAAGATGCACTTGCTGACCCCATTAAAGCTAAGGTGTTTCAGCATTACATGGATAAATCCGAGGTCCCTATGGGGCCGATGGTTGATGGCGCTGGAAACCGTATCAGTGGCATCGAGGATTTCCTTGGACGAGACCAATATGGCATCGACTCACCGCATCCGAACATGGTGGTCTCGGACATTCTCGAACAGTTCCCGGTGCTCAGCCATGCGGGCAAATTCCATGCGATGCTCGCCACTAGCTCCATTCCTGAAGCTGTCAACTATTATCACTTGTTCAAGCAGCAAGCACCTAAGTTGCATGTAACGGCGTTGTTCGATCCCAACATCGACAACAACGAAGGAGCAACGGATAAAGAAGATGCGCTGACTGAAATCATCACCGATTACAACGAGGCGTTCGGCAAAGAGTTCATCATCCCCACATGGCCGGCGATGAAGAAAGATATTTCGTCGCGACTATCGCATAAGAGTCCGTACGGCGGCATAGCAGCAAACCGCAGCCAGCAGCTCGATTTGCTCATCGTCGTGGACCAGATGCTCACCGGATTTGACTCAAAATGGGTGAATACGCTGTATCTCGACAAGATCATCGACTACGAAAGCATCATCCAGGCGTTCAGCCGCACGAACCGCCTGTTCGGGCCGGACAAGCCGTTCGGAGTCATCCGCTACTACCGCAAGCCGCACACCATGTACGGCTTCATCGAAGCGGCGGTGAAACTGTACTCCGGCGACAGGCCGCTTGATTTGTTCGTGCAGAAACTGCCCGCGAACGTGAAATCCATGGATACACGGTACTTGGAGATTCTCGACGTGTTCACGGATAACGGGGAATCGGACCTCATGCAGCTGCCGGAATCGGTGGAGGCCAGACGCAAGTTCGCCAAGGAGTTCGTAGAGCTGAATCGTTACCTTGAAGCGGCGAAAGTGCAGGGTTTCGACTGGAACACCACGGAATACAAGGTCGATGGCACGGATGCCGACGATGCGGATGAGAACGATGGCGGGAACGGCGAACCTGATATCGTGCGTCCCCAAATTGACGAACGCACATATCTGATTCTCGCCCAGCGGTATAAGGAGCTGTTCGATGATGACAGCTGCGCCGGAGAACCGGACGATGACGGGAGACGTGACCCCGAAGCGCCTTATGAGCTGGAAGGGTATCTCACCGAAATCGACACCGGACTGATCGACACCGACTACATGAATGCCAACTTCGTCAAATGGCTCAAGGCACTCAAGGAGGACAGTCCGGAGTTGGCGGAGATGTCCGCACAGCTGCACCGATCCTTCGCTGCGCTTTCGAGGGACGAACAACGACTTGCTGAGCTGTTCCTGCATGATGTGGAGCGTGGCGATGTGGAAGTCGAGGAAGGCATGACGCTGCGGGACTACATCACGCGCTATGCCAAACGAGAGAAAGATGAGCAGATCGACAAGCTCGTGGATCATCTCGGCGTCGACAGGTCGTTGCTTGAAGAACTCACCGTCAGATATATCAATGAGAAAAGTCTGAACGCATTCGGCCGATTCGACGCCCTGCGTGACACCATCGACGTGCCACGGGCGAAATCGTTCTTCGAGCGATGCATGAATGTGACGCTGCCGAATTTCAAAGTGAAAGTACAGGCGTCGAAACTGTTGAAACAGTTCGTGCTCGAAGGCGGGTTCGACATCGACGAGGAGGTCTCGCACTGGCGATTCGCCCTCTGACGGTTTTGTAACGCTGTACGGTGCCATTCCTGCTGGTGCTGTGTATGTCTGGCCGCTCGACCGGAGAGCCGCCACGGGAATGTATCACAACGCTGATAGTCTGGCAGACAGTCGAAACCGCACGAATATGCCCATTCTCCAAGGAGTATCGCATGGCTGAAAACACCGAATACCTCGCCCTGTGGGGCGGCCGCTTCACTTCCGGACCGTCGCCCGAGCTGGCCCGTCTGTCGAAATCCACGCAGTTCGACTGGCGACTCGCCGATGACGACATCGCCGGTTCCCGCGCCCACGCGCGCGCCCTCGGCCGCGCAGGCCTGCTGACCGCCGATGAGCTCAGCCGCATGGAAGCCTCGCTTGACGAGCTGCAGCGCCGCGTCGACTCCGGTGCGTTTGCGCCCATCGAAGACGACGAGGACGAGGCCACCGCGCTGGAGCGTGGCCTGCTGGAGATCGCAGGCGACGAGCTCGGCGGCAAACTGCGCGCCGGCCGTTCCCGCAACGATCAGATCGCCTGCCTGATCCGCATGTGGCTGCGCCGCCACTCCCGCGTCATCGCAGGTCAGCTGCTTTCCCTCGCATCCGCGCTGATCGACCAGTCAGTCAAGGCCGGCGGCACCGTCATGCCGGGCCGCACCCACATGCAGCACGCCCAGCCCGTGCTGCTCGCGCATCAGCTCATGGCACACGTGTGGCCGCTGCTGCGTGACGTGCAGCGACTCGTGGATTGGGACAAGCGCATCGACGCCAGCCCGTACGGCTCCGGGGCGCTCGCCGGCAACACGCTCGGACTGGAGCCGGTCGCGGTCGCCCGAGAACTCGGTTTCGGCAAGGTCACCGAGAACTCCATCGACGGCACCGCCTCGCGCGACCTGGTGGCCGAATTCGCGTTCGTCGCCGCCATGGCCGGCGTCGACATCTCGCGTCTGAGCGAGGAGATCATCATCTGGAACACCCAGGAATTCGCGTTCGTGCGTCTCGATGACGCCTACTCCACCGGCTCCTCGATCATGCCGCAGAAGAAGAACCCCGACATCGCCGAGCTCGCCCGCGGCAAGTCCGGCCGTCTCATCGGCGACCTGACAGGCCTGCTCGCCACGCTCAAGGGCCTGCCCACCGCGTACGCCCGCGACCTGCAGGAAGACAAGGAGGCGGTCTTCGACCAGGTCGATACGCTGGAGGTGCTGCTGCCCGCCTTCACCGGTATGATCGCCACCATGAGCTTCGACCACGACCGTCTTGCAGCCGAAGCGCCGACCGGATTCGCGCTCGCCACGGACATCGCCGAATGGCTCGTCAAGAATGGTGTGCCGTTCCGCCACGCGCATGAGCTTTCCGGTGCATGCGTCAAGCTCGCCGAAGGCCGCGGCCAGGAGCTGTGGGATCTCACGGATGACGATTTCATCGGGATCTTCCGTGACTTCCTGCCCGCCGACAAGGCCCCGCAGGTGCGCGAGGTGCTGTCCACCGAAGGCTCCGTGTCCGCCCGCAACGGCAAGGGCGGCACGTCGCCGGCCCGTGTACGTGAGCAGATCGCCTGCGCCAAGGCCACCGTCGACGCGCTGCGCGTGTTCGCCAACTCCGTGAGCGATGGTCCGGCCTACAAGTCCCCGAAGTCCCTGCGCTCCGTCACCGACTGACCGCCTCCACATCCCCGCCAGCGCGCGCGGGTTCATCCTGAAGGATGAACCCGCGTGACAGGAGCCTGACCTAGAATCATGACTGGAAGAGACACAGACATACGGAAGACGGATTCGGGCGAAGGGAAACAGTGTGCTGACGCGCAATCAGATTCGGTCGTTGGTCAACGAGCATGGGCACGACATCATCGTCCATGATCATATGCAGCATATCGAGCGCGGATGCTACCAGCATGGAGCGGTGACGACATTCGCGCATTCTATCCGCGTGGCGTGCCTCGCCGTGTGGATGGCCGACCGCCTGCATCTGTGGGACAAGGTCGATCTGCATTCGCTGGTCCGCGCGGCTCTGCTGCACGATTACTTCCTGTATGACTGGCATGACTGGGATGACGGCGCCCATAGGCTGCACGGGTTCACGCACGGGCAGGCTGCATTGCGCAACGCAGTGCGTGACTTCCGCCTCAACGCGATCGAACGTGACAGCATCGCATGCCACATGTTCCCCATGACGCTCAAGCCGCCGAGCTACATCGAAGGCTATCTGGTCACCATGGCCGACAAGATCAGTGCCACGCGGGAGACCTTCTCCCTGGAGCGGTTCTACAAGCCGCAACTGGAGTCCGGTAAACCCCTCGCCGCAATCGAAAGCGGAGCATCCGCAGCGTCCGCGCACGACGGGCGGCACAAGCCCTCACGGAGCCGGGAGGTGCTGGCCTGATGCTGTTCGTGGAAAAACTGTTCCTGTGGTTCCTGTTCTACAGCTTCTGCGGATGGGTGTACGAGTCCATTCTCGTGTCCATCCTGGAGCGCCGGCCAGTCAACCGCGGATTCCTCAACGGCCCGTTGTGCCCGATTTACGGTGCGGGCGCAGTCGGCGCCGTCGTGGTGCTGGGACAGGTACACAATCCCCTGGTGGTGTTCCTGCTTTCGATGGTCGGTGCCAGCATACTGGAATACGTCACATCCTGGGTCATGGAGGCGCTGTTTCATGCCCGCTGGTGGGACTACTCCGACTACAAATTCAATCTTAACGGGCGCATCTGCCTGCTGGGGGCGTTCGTGTTCGGCGTGGGCGGCGTGCTCATCACGTCGGTGATCCAGCCGCAGGTTGCAGGTGTCACCGACCGGCTGCCGCTGCCCGCCATCCACTGGCTGTGCGGGGTGCTGTTCGTGCTCACGCTGATCGACCTCGTCGTCACGGTGTGCGGCATCATGCATTTCGAGAACAGTCTCGACAATCTCATGGCCGCCATGACGCATTACGGAGACGCCATGAAGGTCGCCGTCAGCGATGTCACCGGCAAGATGAGCGAATCGTGGAAATCCGGCAAGGAGATGTCGTTCGACTTCATGATGCGGGTCAGAGATGCGGCGATGTCCATCTTCAACCGTCAGCAGCGTCGAATGATCGCCTCGTTCCCGAAACTGCGCACCGAACGCAACAACGATGTGCTGGAGCAGCTGCGCCGGATTCTCGAAAGCTTGTACCGTCACTGACGGCCGGATTCAAGCGACGAACCGGGGAGCATTCCCCGACGTTTCGCGGGCAGCCGTCCTGGCGCATGCTGTCGATATGTTCTGCGAGACTGATAGATGCACAATGCCCAGAATTTGATAGGGAGTACCAATATCCATGGCTCACGTCACCGATTTCAAAGAGGCCGGATTCGATTCCGTCCTTGAAGAACTGGAATGGCGCGGGTTGATTTCCCAGTCCACCGACAGGAAACAACTCGCCGAAGCGTTGAACGGGGAGCCGGTCACCTATTATTGCGGCTTCGACCCGACCGCGGCGTCGCTGCATATCGGCAATCTCGTGCAGCTGATCAACATGCGTCACCTTCAGGCCGCCGGGCATCATCCGATCGCCTTGGTCGGCGGCGCGACCGGTCTGATTGGCGACCCCCGCCAGTCGGGCGAGCGCACCCTCAACCCGAAGGACGTCGTCGCCGGCTGGGCCGAACGGCTCAAGCGGCAGATCGGCGGCATTCTGGAAACCTACGGCGACAATCCGGTGCGTTTCGTCTCCAATTACGACTGGACCGCGCAGATGTCCGTCATCGACTTCCTGCGCGACGTCGGTAAGAACTTCCGACTCGGCACCATGCTGGCCAAGGACACGGTCGCGCGTCGTCTGAACTCCGAGGAGGGCATCTCCTTCACGGAATTCAGCTACCAGGTGCTGCAGGGCAACGACTTCCTTCACCTGTTCGACGAGTACGGCTGCACGCTGGAAATCGGCGGATCCGACCAGTGGGGCAACCTGACCTCCGGCATGGACCTGATTCGCAAGGTGCGCGGCGTCACGGTGAACGTGTTCACCAGCCCGATCATCACCGACGCCACCGGAAAGAAATTCGGCAAATCCGAAGGCAACGCGGTGTGGCTCGATGCCACCATGCTCAGCCCGTACCGGTTCTACCAGTTCTGGTTCAACCGCCCCGACGTCGAGATGGAAGGCCTGCTCAAGGCATTCACGTTCCTGCCAAAGGCCGAGATCGAACGACTCGCCGAAGAATCGCGCACCAATCCCGGCGCACGCGAAGCCCAGCGCACCCTCGCATGGGAAGTGACCAGCTTCGTGCATGGCGAGGCCGCGACGCAGGCGGCGATCGACGCGTCCGCAGCCCTGTTCGGGCGCGGCGGCGACCTTGCCTCCATCGACGAGGACACGCTTGAAGCCGCCATCGACGGACTCAAGATAGAGGACGAGTCCGGTGCCAAGACGTTCGCGTCCGTCGGCATCGACGACCGCATCACCGAGGCCGGGGTGAAGGCAGGCCTGTTCAAGTCTATTTCCGAGGCCCGCAAGACCATCAAGTCCGGTGGCGTGTATCTGAACAACAACCGTGTGACCGACGAAGAGCAGACGTTGGGCCAGGACGATTTCCTGCACGGTCGTTTCGCGCTCATCCGCCGCGGCAAGAAGGCGCTCGGCGTCGTCGAGAAGCACTGATTCATTCCTGCTCCCACTGGCGGGGAGCTGCCGGCCAGGGCCGGCTGGGGTGGTTGCGCCGGCATGGAGACCATCCCGCTCATCGTGACATCGCATCGCAACAACAGACTTTGCATTAAGAAAGGCATACACGTATGGCAGAAGAACAGGGCCGCTCCGGCGGCAAATCATACGGCAACCGCGGTTACGGCTCCGGACGTTCCGGCGGTTACCGCAAGTCGGGCGGTTACCGCAAGGACGGCGACCGCGGCGGATTCCGGCGCGACGGCGAGCATGGCGGATACCGCGGCAAGGGCGGTTTCCACAAAGATGGGGAGCGCCGTGACTTCCACAAGGGTGGTTTCCGCAAGGATGGTGATCGTGGTGGTTTCCGTCGCGATGACCGTCGTGATGGTGACCGTCCGTTCCGTCGTGATGGTGAGCGCGGCGGTTTCCGTCGTGATGACCGTCGTGATGGTGATCGTCGTGATTTCCATCGTGGTCCGCGTCGTGACGGTGATCAGG
>PPYF01672699.1_pt1 | contig 10015 bp, 10 predicted proteins | sample 1559871 | NCBI WGS metagenome assembly PPYF01 (sample SAMN08240021, study PRJNA423297) | Human gut metagenome, whole genome shotgun sequencing project. | reverse complement strand
TCCGTTGTTCCGTGGAAAGCGGCATCAAACGGATGAAAAAATATTTGAGAGAAAATTTCTAATTACCATCTCCATTTGCCCCTTTTTTGTCCTGGGTATATGAGAGGAAGTTTTTTCTCTCTCCGTAAAGGGGACGCGGGGGCCCAGGCCACAGTGCCGGGCCGCCTCCCTCTTTGCGGGGGAGCGCCGCCGCCGAGGATGCTGTCTTATGACGGGGCAAGAAAATGAGCGCGGCGCTCCCCTATATCTTTATGAAAAAGGGGAACGCTCTATGAACTACGATCCAGAATTGGCGGCCCTGCTCTCCCAGCCCTGGAGCGAGGGGGTCTGCCGGGGCTATGTGATCTCTGCGATGGAGCGGTGCGGCTTCAAGCCCACCGACATTGAACAGGTCATGCTGGAGCTCCACGAGGTTTTTGACTACACTACCCCGGAGGAGGCTGCGGCTTACTACGAGCGGAGCCCCTATTGACTTCTGGACAAAGTGTCCAGAGGTCACACCATCAAGCGGCCAGCGCCCTATGCGGGAGCTGGCCGTTTCCTTTATCCATACTGTTTTAAGAGGGAGGTATTTTATGCAGGCACAGGTCAAATACGAAAGCGAGATCAAAACTGCCGTTCTTGGGGATCGGACGATCACCGTCAAGAATGTTACCCCCATATACTCGCCGCAGGAGCGGGACAAACGAAACCGCGAAATTGAACGGCGGCTGTTTGATGTGTTTGTAAAGTACGCCGGACAGAGGGGGTAGGCCGGAGTCATCCTTGTTGCATGGGGGCATTAGAGGTATAATATAGTTGTAGGTTGGCTCCCATTTATGGAAGGGAGCTAATTATGGATAACAGAATTGACGCGATTTATGGGCGGCAGTCGATTGACAAAAAGGACAGTATCAGCATTGAAAGTCAGTTTGAATTTTGCCGTTACGAATTGAAAGGCGGTGAGGGCCGGGAGTACAAGGATAAAGGTTACTCCGGCAAGAATATTGAACGCCCGGACTTCCAGCGGCTTTTGCAGGACATCAAGCTGGGGCTCATCAAGCGGGTGATTGTCTACAAGCTGGATCGGATCAGCCGCTCCATTGTGGACTTTGCAAAGCTCATGGAGCTGTTCAAGCAGTACAATGTGGAGTTTGTGTCCTGTACGGAAAAATTTGATACCTCTACCCCAATGGGCAGGGCGATGCTCAATATCTGTATCGTGTTTGCCCAACTGGAACGGGAAAGCATCCAAATGCGCGTGCAGGACGCTTTTTATTCCCGGTGTACCAAAGGCTACTATATGCGGGGCCGGACGCCATACGGTTTTGATACTGAGCCCATCGTCATGGACGGGATCAAGACAAAGAAGCTGGTGGAAAATGCGGAAATGGATTTTGCCGAGCTGATGTACCAGATGTATGCGGAGCCGAGCAGCTCCTACGGCGATATAACCCGGTACTTTGTCAAAAACTCCATTGATGTCTATGGAAAAGCCCTGCAACGGGCCTTTATCTCGAAACTGCTGAGAAACCCGGTCTATGTCCAGGCCGATATGGACATCTACGAATACTTCAAAGCCCAGGGCGTAAAAATCGAAAGCCCCCCGGAAATGTTCACGGGGGACAATAGCTGCTATCTCTACCAGGGCCGGGAGGGTGAAGAACAAATCCTTGTAATCGCTCCCCACCAGGGGCGCATCCCCTCCAGCCTTTGGCTGACCGTCCAGCGTAAGCTGTCACAAAACACCTCATTCCAGAATGGCCGCAAATGCCACAATACCTGGCTGGCCGGGAAAATCAAGTGCGGACGCTGCGGCTATGCTCTGGTAGGCTTGAGAGCCCAAAACGGCGTTACTTACCTGCGGTGCAAGCAGCGGGCCGATAACGGGAGCTGCGAGGGTGCCGGTACGCTGACGGCGCAAAGCATGGAGTCCTTTGTGTATGGCGAGATGGTGGAGAAAATGCGGAAGTATCACACGCTGAAAGGCGGCAAGGAACCGGGCTATAACCCCAAACTGACCGCCGCCCGTGTTGCCCTGGCAAAGACAGAAAGCGAAATTGAGAAACTTCTGGACACTTTGTCCGGGGCAAACCCGCTGCTCCTGCAATACGCAAACAATAGCGAATTACCTCAACGATTGGGAGTCCGTGAGTTTTGACGATAAGCGCAAGGTGGTTGATATTCTCATATCCCACATTGACGCAACCAGTGAGAGCGTTACAATCCACTGGAAAATCTAAAACCTACTTCACTTGGCATTATGCCTTTGTAAAAAATAGTTATACATATACAGAAGAACTGACGAGCCGCATGAGTAATTCCGAAATCACAGAAATTATCCAAGTTAAGCTGAAACGCAGCTATACCAAGGATAACCATGCGGATGTATTTGACTATCTGTTGGCATCTAACATGATTTCTGTAGGCGTTGATGTGGGGCGTTTGGGTGCAATGGTAGTTGCCGGCCAGCCGAAAACGAATGCAGAATATATTCAGGCAACCAGCCGTGTTGGCCGTGATAATCCCGGTTTGGTTATTGCGGTGTATAACGCGTCCCGTTCCCGCGATCGCTCGCATTATGAGCAGTTCCTGAAGTACCATTCTGCGTTGTATCGCTATGTGGAGGCAACGAGTCTTACCCCCTTCTCTGATCGGGCGAGAGACCGGGGGCTGCATGCATTGTATATTTCCTTGTGCCGTTATTTGATTGAGAACCTCAGAGGAAACAGTCAGGCAATCAATTACCGCTCTGACAATCCCGAAGTTCAAAAGGTTGAGAAAATCATTATCGACTATGTAAGAAGGGTTGATCCGGACGAGTTGTCGGCAGTTATGGATGAACTTAAAGATATTCAGGATGCGTGGGATATTGCGGCAACTGGTTCCCTCGTATATAAAAGCAGAAAAAATGAGAAAAAGTTGCTGAAAGGTGATACCGAGAATGACCGTTTCCGTACGATGAACAGCATGCGTAATGTGGATGGCCAATCCGGTATTTATCTGCTGGGAGGACTGTAATTATGGCAAGATTACACTTTGGTTCAAACAGAGAGCAAGCCAAGCCTAAAAAGGTGGTAGGCAGATTGCGCAAAACGCAGCTAATAACCACATTTGGCAATGGCTCCATTGTAGATATGCCGGACTACTCCGTTATTATGGCCGGTTCAAATTACTGGAAAGACAGCAGCCCAATTCTGCACGAACCAAACCTTGAAAAACTTCTGAAAGTATCTCATTTTAAAGAACCTTACGTATCCAACTCACAGGATGACGAAATGACACCGGATGTTCCAGCATTTCGTTTTCCGTACTATCATTTCTGTCCTGATCCCAATTGTGGCAGACTGATGCCTTATTGGGGATTTGGAGATGTGACAGATCGCAGTTGTGCCAACGGACATCCAAAAAGAAACATTGTTCCTTCCCGTTTTATTGCAGCCTGTACCAATGGCCACCTGGAAGATTTTCCTTATGAGTGGTGGGTCCATTACGGAAATTTCAGCGAATGTCCTTCAGACAAACGCAATGGTGCCCTTCGCATCAGTTTCTCAGATGAAACCGGTGGACTGGACAGTATTGTCATCAAATGCACCGCCTGTGGAAAAAGCCGCTCAATGGCTGGCAGTATGGCTAAAGACGCACTCCGCGGTTACTCCTGCTATGGAAAACGTCCTTGGTTGGGTAGTAAAAAGGAATATAATGATCCGGTATCCTGTACAGCACAGTTGCGGGCACTTCAGCGTGGAGCTTCCAATGTGTATTTTTCCATGACAGCAAGCGCATTAACCATTCCTCCTTGGAGCAGTAAGGTTCAGCAGGAAATTGCGGTACGATGGGAGCAAATTGAAGATATTCTGGCGAGCAACCCAGATGAATATGTCCTGAGAGCTGTTGTACAAGGTGTGTTCCATTCGTTATTGGCGATGCAGATTTGTACAATTGACGAGTTGATATCTGAGATTAAGAAGCGCTATAATGGCGGCGACGGAGGAGAGTACACCAAGCAGAACTTACTTGAAGATGAATATCGTGTTTTCTGCATGGGTGATTACGATAATCCGGATGATGTGCAGTTCAGAATTGCCAGAGCAGCGGTGCCGGAATTCCTTGAGGATTACATCGAGGATATTGTGTTGGCAAAACGTCTGCGTGAGGTGCTTGCATTGCGTGGTTTCCGTCGTATTACACCAGAGCAACCCAATGCTGATGATGAGCGGTTCAAAGGATATCACTTGTCCGGGGATTGTGTCCCACTTAGCGATGTTGAATTGAACTGGCTTCCTGCTATTGAGATGTTAGGAGAAGGTTTGTTCATCAAAATCAGAGAAGATGCCCTGGAAGAATGGGAGGAAGCCTTTGAAGAGGAATACCAGCCTATGCGGGATCGGTTGGAACACAGCAATGTGGGCTGCGATAATTTCTCTGCCCGATATGTACTGCTGCACACGCTTTCTCATTTGCTGATCCGGCAGTTATCGCTGGAATGCGGCTATTCTGGCGCTTCCATTAAGGAGCGGATTTATAGCACCTATCCGGAGTCTGATGTGAAAATGGCCGGAATTTTGCTCTATACTTCTTCGTCTGACTCTGATGGCAGTCTGGGCGGATTGGTGAGAAAAGGACTCCCGGAGTCTTTTGAGATGATTTTCAGAAACATGCTCCAGGAAGCTTCTTGGTGCTCTTCCGATCCGATTTGCATTGAATCTCATGCGCAGGGATATGACTCTTTGAATTATGCAGCATGCCATGCCTGTGCGCTCTTGCCTGAAACCAGTTGTGAAATGCGCAACTGCTTATTGGATCGGGCAGCTATTGTTGGTACCATAAAAGACAGAGAACGAGGGTTCTTTGGAGCCTTGCTGGAATAACAGGAGATAGATATGGTTCAATTAATTCCAGATGTTCTGGCTCCGGAAATCAAAAGCCCTGCTGAAAAGCGGTTGTTTATCGAATTCCGGGATCATAGAACGAATAAAAAATATGTTGTTCTTCACTCATTGGGAATTGCAGAGCATACCAATAATATCTTCGGTGAGATTGATTTTGTAATTCTGTGCAACGAGGGCGTGCTGTGCCTTGAAGTTAAGGGCGGCCAGGTGTCTCGCAGAAATGGTGTGTGGGAATTTGCAAACCGCTACAGCAAAATATCCCATAAAAATGAAGGACCGTTTCAGCAAGTGCAGGGTAATATGCAATCCTTAAGACAGTATATGGTACGGCGCTTGGGTAATTATGATCCGTTGGTGCGCTGCCAGTACGCATGTGCGGTTGCTATGCCGGACTGTCGCTTTGAGGCACCTGGTGTTGGCATTGATGTTGTTCCTGAGATATTGGTCGATGCCAAACAGTCATGGAACCTGGATACCCTGATTAATCAGGCGTTTTGGTATTGGCGCCAGACTTGTGTTGAAAAGCATGGTTTTGAAGGTGGACGACTGACAGATGCCGAAATTGACAAGCTGGCTAACCTGCTCCGCGGCGATTTCCATTTTGTTCCTTCTATGAAGGATACTGTGGAACGTGCAGTAAAAGAGTTATGTGCGTTAACTGCAGAACAGTATGAAGTGTTGGAGTCCCTTTTTGATAACCCGCGCACTATAGTTTCCGGTGTTGCTGGCGCAGGTAAAACCCTGATTGCTATGGAGCAGGCACGCAGAGCATATTGGGAAGGTAAAAGTGTATTGTATCTTTGTTTCAACCACAATATTGCTCAGTATGTGCAATACCAGTTTGAAAAAGACAATGTTTGCATCGAAGCAGTAACACTCCATGCATTTATGATGCGTGCCTGTGGTATTGATTGGTCTCCGGATCTGAACCGGGATTTTTATGAAACTGAACTGCCTGTTGCTTTTATGGCGGCGGAAGATGTTCCGGTTTATGACTTGGTTATTATCGATGAAGGTCAGGACCTGCTCACGGATACTTATCTTGAGTGTATTGATCGGATTGTTCAGGACGGATTGGGTGACGGAACATGGGCGATTTATTATGATCCAAATCAAAATATCTTTAATTCGTATGCTGAACTTGATGCGATGATTAAGAAGCTTCGCAAAGAAGCATATGCGATGAGCTGGAAACTGCGTGCAAATTGCAGAAACACCAAGCAGATCGCTAATGCCAATATTTTGATGACCAACATTCCAAATCAGGGGAAACCTACAGTTTCGGGTCCACAGGTCGAGTACGACAGTTATAGTGGAAAAGAAGACGAGCGCAAAAAGATCAATGCGATTGTTCGGAAAATTAAGGACAGCGGTGCGATTGGCAGCGATTTTATAATTCTTTCCCGATATACGCTGGCCAATCCCCTGAATGGACTTGGCCTCACAGGGCTGGACAAAGACCTTGGAACATTGAAGACAACGGGCCCGCTGTGGAAAGCAAAGAAAAATGATGTGAGATTCTCAACAATTTCAGGTTTCAAAGGATTGGAAGCAAAGATTGTAATAATGATTGATGTCGACCACTTTTCCGACGAAGACACGCGGCTGCTGAATTATGTGGCGGCTTCCCGCGCTTGCGCAATGCTCTATGTCCTTTATGACAGCGATGCTGAGCAAGAGCGTCAAAATATGATTTTGTCTGGCTTTACACAAGTCGGTACATAATAGTGGTCACGCATCAATACAAATGTAAGTTAGGACGGGGTGATGTATATGCCCAGATTTTTGGACCTGTTTGCAGGAGCTGGCGGCTTGTCAGAAGGATTCCTGAGAGCAGGATATGAAGCGGTAGCGCACGTGGAAATGGATGTAGCAGCATGCTATACATTAAAGACACGCATGGCATACCATTGGTTGAAAGATCATGATCAGCTGGATATCTATGATCAGTACCTTAATCGGGAAATTACCCGCAATCAGTTTTATGAACATATTCCGCATGGCGTTTTGGAATCGGTGCTGAATTACGAGATTTCCACTGAGACACTGCCTGCTATTTTCGAAGAAGTTGATGCTTTGGTGGGTGACGAACCACTGGACTTGATCATAGGTGGTCCCCCTTGCCAAGCATATTCTCTCGCTGGACGATCCCGGTCTGAAACAAGAATGGTAGGAGATCAGCGCAACTATCTCTACAGACACTATGCTGAATTTCTGAAAAGATATCGCCCCAGATATTTTGTGTTTGAAAATGTTCTCGGACTGCTGTCGGCCAAGGATGAAGATGGTACACTTCACTTTGATAATATGAGAGCGTTGTTCCGGGAGTGTGGTTATTCAACTGAATTCCGCCCTCTCAATGCTTCAGATTATGGTGTTCTACAAAACCGGAAACGAATTATCCTCATTGGAGTACGGGGAGAACATGAAGATTTCTACCCTGAAATTCCGGTTGTTCAGAATCGTTATTTGGTAAATGAAGTGTTTGGTGATCTGCCTGCTATAGCTGCGGGCGGTGGAACAACTGAACCTGTCCCAACAGCACACTATGATGGTGAGTATCTGTATGAATCCGGAATTAAGGAATATGATACTGAGCCGGTTACATTCCACCAAGCGCGACCTCACACAGAGCAGGATCTGGAGATTTATCGGATCGTTGTGGATACTTGGAACAGAACAGGAACACGTGTATCGTATGTGGACTTACCCGAAAACCTTCGGACACATCAAAACACAGCATCCTTTCTGGATCGATTTAAAGTGGTGGCTGGTAACTTGCCGTATGCGCAAACAATAGTTGCCCATATAGCGCGGGATGGTCACTATTTTATTCATCCTGATATTGAGCAAAATCGTTCGATAACGCCACGCGAGGCAGCAAGAATACAGACATTTCCCGATAATTACTGTTTCGAATCAAAGAAAGGTACCCCATCACGCACATTAGCATTTAAGCAGATTGGAAACGCTGTACCCGTGTGTTTGGCATATCATATCGCACTATCTTTACTCGCCAGATTTGCGGATCAGAATTGATTTTCAGGGAGGGATATTTGTGGCAGATGTGCATACACCTGAACAGCGAAGCTACAATATGTCCCGCATCCGAAACAAGAATACAAAACCAGAGGAACTGGTCAGAAAGTACTTATTTTCACAGGGATTTCGGTATCGTAAAAATGATAGCCGCCTCCCAGGAAAACCAGATATCGTATTGCCAAAATATAAAACGGTCATTTTCGTGAATGGTTGCTTCTGGCACGGGCATGAAGACTGCCGATATTTTGTATGGCCAAAAAACAATGCTGAGTTTTGGAAAGAGAAAATTACCAGAAATATTCAGCGCGACAAACACAACAGAGAGTTGCTCTCTGATCAAGGATGGCGGATTATCGAAGTTTGGGAATGTGAATTAAAAAAGAAGTCAGTGCAGGAAACATTGAATCGCTTGGTACATGAACTTCATAATATTTAATTCCAGGGGGTAGCCGCTATGTCAAATGAAGTGTTTTTCGAAAGCAACAAAACATCAATCATGCTGGAAGGCTTGCTCCGGCAATGTGAATCCTTCGATCAATTTGAGCAAATATGTTCTGATGATATGCTTAACAGCGACTGCAGAACCAGTATTTATCTCATGCGTTTGTTGGATAAATATGGCTGGAAAACATCTGCTGCATCAGAAGCCGCCGAAATGTCCACAGGCTATTTGGGTCTTATTATCAATGGAAAAAATGCAACCAGAGATATGCTGATCCGGGTGGCCATTGCGATTGGTGCAACGGCAGAAGAAACAGATTATCTTCTGAAGTATTCAGGATATAACCCACTGTATGTGCGGAATAAACGTGATGTCATCATTTGGTATGGCATCTCCAAGAAAGAAAAGCTGAGCATAATCAATACCAACATTAAAAAGCGTGGATTGGAACCTTTGTACGGGGATGAAAAAACTGCTACTGACAGTAGTGGAGCATCTGTAGTTTCTGCGGTATAATTCAGGCAGATAAAACAACTAAGGAGATTACAGATATGAAAAACGAACTTATCAGCATTATTTCCCAGGCTTTCTACGGCAATCGTACTGGCACCGAAATCCGCAGAGAGAACATTGACCGTTTCATTCTGGGCTACCAAACCGATGATTTTGATGTGACTGAGCCTGTTGACCGCACGATCGTTCACCTGCTTGGTTCTGACACCTTGGTACTCATTTATAACAAGCACCGGGAAGAGGAGCGTCTGGAGGTCAAGGAACGTGCATTCCGCGAAGAAAACTATATTCTCAAGCCGCTGGCATCCATCCCGGAAATGAATCTGGACATCTACAGCCGTTGCATCGTCTGCCGGATGAATGCCGAAGGCGTCTTCGAAAGCGTGTGCGAAAGCGATTATGAAATCTGGGGCCGTTATCTTGCACCTTGATGCAGCAATGAAATGATACTTTTCACTAAATTGCAACGCTGCACAAAAGTGTGTTGCATTGTATCAAATAGTGTAGTATAAGCCAACTTAAAAGATGCATTTTGACTGCAATAATTGGTCGAAATGCATCTTTTATTGAATCTAATTGTTTTTTATTTTCTCTATCACAATCTCATCTATCTCCTGCTCCAGCTCCTGAATTCTTTTCTGTAACGACAAAATGTGGGCGTCGAGGATTGGTTTCCTCAACGCCCACATTTTTTGCAGCGGTGCCAGCTTCTTTACTTCCTCGGCACACTGCTCCCGCACAGTTTGGGCATACGCCTGCACCGCGGCATCCAGCACCTCCTCATGGATACGGTGGGAGGAGCAATAGGATTTTCCATTCCGGTGATACCCACGGCACACATATTCCACACGGCTCTTGCCGTTCCAGCAGCGAATCATAGGAATGAACGCATTCCCACATTCTCGGCAGGTCAGCAGCCCCGCGTAACGGTGCTTGGCCTGATTGCCGTTTGCGGGGCGAGCCTGCTGTTTGAGCAAGCGCTGTACCTGCTCCCATTCCTGTTTTCCTATGATTACGGGGAAGAATCCCTCATGACGATACCAGTCGGTTTTGTCTATATGCTTGGCTTTACCGTTGTTGTATTCTCTGCGATGGTTGTTCAGCACGCCGGTGTACGCCTCCTCCACCAGAATGTTTTTCACACTGG
>PPYF01225542.1_pt1 | contig 10015 bp, 11 predicted proteins | sample 1559871 | NCBI WGS metagenome assembly PPYF01 (sample SAMN08240021, study PRJNA423297) | Human gut metagenome, whole genome shotgun sequencing project. | reverse complement strand
AAAAAAAGAACCGCCATGCCTTCACACAGCAGTTCTTCCTCCCATTACTGAATAATATGTCTCGGACAAACCTCTTTACAAGCCCCACAATTCGTACACTTACTATAATCAATATGCGCACAGAAATTATCAACCGTAATCGCCCCATTCGGGCAAGTCTTCTCACACTTCTTACATCCGATACAGCCAACCTCACACGCAGAAGTAACAGCCTTACCTTTCGCATGAGAACTACACTGCACAAACGTAGTCTGCTCATAGGGCACAAGCTCGATCAGATGCTTCGGACACTTGGCAACACACTTACCGCAGGCCTTACAAGCCTCCTTATCAACAACCGCCACACCGTTCACAACATCAATCGCCCCAAACGGACAGGCCTTCACGCAGCTTCCAAAACCAAGGCATCCATAAGTACAGGACTTCGCACCACCACCGGGAATGAAAGCCATCATCTCACAGTCTTCCACACCTGTATACTCATAATTATCCTTCGTCTTCTCACAGGTACCCGCACACTTCACATACGCCACCTGACGGGCAGTCTCCACAACTTCCTGTCCCATGATCGCTGCGATCACTTTCCCGACTGGCTCACCGCCTACCGGACATCCGTTTACAGGTGCCTCACCTTTGGCGATTGCTGCTGCCAGGCCATCACAGCCGGGATAACCACAGCCACCGCAGTTATTACCGGGAAGCGCCTCACGAACAGCAACTTCCTTCTCATCCACTTCCACAGCAAACTTCTTACCGGCAACACCAAGGAAAACACCGATAAAAAGACCTACTGCCGCAACCAGTACAGTTGCCGCGAAACATCTCTACAAACTGTACCAGCGCCGCGATCAGCAGGATGAATACGATAGTCTGCAGATAAGTCAGGTTCGTAGGAACCAGGATAGCATTGTAAATAATACCTGTCACAAAAGATGACAGTGTAATAACGAAAATGATCGCACCGCCCATGCCGGCTGCTGTCTCAACACTCTTGGAAACACCAAGGAAAGGACAGAGGCCAAGGAACTGGCTGAGGACTACGTTATTTACAATCGCTGAGCTTACAAGTATGATCAAAAGTTCTTTCATAATCCATTACCCCCTTTTTCCCTTACACATGGTATTGCCACAGGCTGCACAGCTTCCGCCGCAATCAGGATTACTTGGATCAATGCCACGTTTGGCTGCACCGATTTTGAATTTGTTCTGTAATGCAGAAAGCGCTGCCAGAACAAAGAATGCTCCGGGTGCCAGGATAAAGATTGTGATCTTGGGATAAATCCCTGTAAAAGAAGCTGTACAACTGTTACAAAGGAAGCAACAACTACGATAAATGCAGGCATACGCACTCTGTCCGGAATAAAGTTTCTCAGAAGAGAGATCATTAAGTTGGATGCTGCAAGGATCACTGTTGTAGTAAGTCCCATTCCGATACCATTGGTTGCAGATGTGGTGATAGCCAGTGTAGGACACATACCAAGCATCAGTACAAAGGTAGGATTTTCTTTGATGATTCCGTTATATAAACGTTCAGCAGGTGTGTTTGGTTTCATCACTGATTTCCCCCTTTCTCATACTGGAATGCACATAATCCGGCATTAACACCGTTTGTCATGGCATTCGTTGTAATAGTGGCACCACTTAACGCATCGATCTGATCATCCGCTGTGGCACCGGTCTTTGTATATTCAAATTTATCTACGTTCTTATGCTTCCTGCTTTGCAATAGGATCTGCCGTAATATCCTGGACTACACCAAGGGCAAGTCCTGCCACCAGTGTGATCACTGTAATGGCTATGGTATCTTTGATAATTCTGTTACTCATGCCTTTTTGCCCCCTTTCCCAAATGCCGGGTGACGAGTCACACGTTCAATCATCGGAACTAACAGGTTGCAGAAAATGATCGCATAGGATACGCCCTCTGCGGAACCGCCAAAGAGACGGAAGACCGCAGTCAGTACACCAAGACAGACACCGTATACATACTGTCCTCTTGGTGTGATCGGTGTTGTGACATAGTCTGTAGCCATAAACCATGCACCAAGCATAAGACCACCGCCGAAGATGTGGCTGAACAGATAGTTCACGTCAAATCCCTTGCCTGTTCCAAGCATGTAAAGGATTACAAATACTGCGAAACTTCCAATATAGGTAAGCGGAATCTTCAGATCGATCACCTTGAAAACCAGAAGGATTGCTGCTCCGATCAGGATCGCAAGGGCAGAAGTCTCACCGATAGTTCCCTGGATATCACCGATAAACATATGTAATACAGATACAGAACTGTCTGTAAATCCATTCTGTTTCAGAGCTGCCAGAGGAGTTGCACCGGATACAGTATCTACCACACCTCTGAAGCTGTCGCTTACTGCGAAATCTGTCATCTTTCCTGCGAAAGAGATCATCAGGAAACATCTTCCTGCAAGTGCCGGGTTCATGAAGTTCTGTCCCAGACCACCGAAGAGCTGTTTTACAACGATAATCGCAAATGCACTGCCAAGTACAGGCATCCAGAGCGGAATTGATGCAGGCATATTTAATGCAAGTAATAAACCTGTAACAACTGCACTGAAGTCTGTAATTGTGTTCTTCTTATGCATCAGCTTGTCATAAATCCACTCAAAGAATACACTGGAAGCGACGGTGATCACTACTACCAGTAAGGCACGAAGGCCAAAATTATAAATTCCAAACAGTGTGGCCGGCAGAAGCGCCAGTGCCACAAGCTGCATGATTTTGCTTGTTGTCATCTTATCCCGGACATGGGGATTGGATGATACATGTAACATCTGATCCATTACGATGTCCCCCTTTTACTTTTTCTTACGGCTTGCCAGAACCATCTTACGCATAGATTTGATCATCTGGGTCAGCGGACGCTTGGCAGGGCAGATATAACTGCAGCAGCCACATTCGCAGCACTCCATACCATCAAATTTCTGGAAGCTCTTCATGTCACCATGCTCTGCAAAGGTTGCAAGTCTTGCAGGAATGACATGGCCGGGACAGACTCCTACACATCTGCCGCAGTTAATGCATGCAGTCTGTTCGGCATCTGCCACATCATCCTTCTCCAGGCAGAGACATGCGGAGCTTGTCTTAATACATGGTACATGAGTGTCATACATGGCAAATCCCATCATAGGACCACCTGAAATTACTTTGGATACATTGTCTGTCAGTCCGCCGGCAGCTTCTATAAGCTCTGCCATATCTGTTCCGGAAAGGACATCAAAGTTCTGCGGATTCTTAATCCCCTGTCCTGTTACTGTCACGATACGGTCCATAACAGGTTTTCCAAGGATAACGGCTTCATAAACAGCAATTACGGTATCTACGTTGTCAACTACGCATCCTGCATCTGCCGGAAGCATGGCAGAGTTGATCTCTCTGTCTGTGACAGCTTTGATCAGGAAACGCTCACCACCCTGTGGGTACTTGGTCATCAGCTCTGCTACTTCAATACGTGGAATATCTTTTACCATTTCTTTCAGTTTCGCAATACAGTCAGGCTTGTTATCCTCAATACAGATATATCCCTTCGCATTGTCAAAGAGCTTCAGCATAACTCTTAAGCCCTCGATCAGCTTCTCAGAGTCATCCAGCATTCTTCTGTAGTCACTGGTAAGATAGGGTTCACACTCGGCACCGTTTACAAGGATATGATCGATCTTCTCCGGTTCCTTTGGCGCAAGCTTTACCTGTGTGGGGAATCCGGCGCCGCCCATTCCCACTACTCCGCCTTCTTTAATTCTCGCCAAAATCTCCTCTTTCGAAAGATCTTCCAGACGTGCAGGAGTAAATTCCACACTTTCATACTGCTGGTCATTCTCAATGATAATGGAATTGACCATAGAACCTGTTGCTGTCAGGCGCGGTTCGATTCCTTTTACCGTACCGGAAACAGACGAATGGATCGGTGATGAGACAAACCCCGCAGCATCTGCGATCTTCTGTCCTGCGAGCACATGGTCTCCCTTCTGAACTATCGCTGCAGCCGGAGCACCGATATGCTGGGAAAGAGGATATACCATATCTCCCTTTGGCAGATATTTCACTACCGGACTGTTCTTGGATAATTCTTTTCCGTCATAAGGATGAACACCACCCTTAAAGGTTAAAATTCCCATTTCGTTCCCTCCTTTTATATTAAGCACCACCAAAGTGCTCTATTTTTGATAAAATCCATATACTTTTTTGTACATTTTTATCAACCTGTTTATAATATAAACCATTTTTTCAAAAAAAGCACTACCCAAATTTCATTTTCTTGTGTATAATTAAAAACAATTTCAGAAAGGAAAAATTATTAACATGATTGTTAAAAAAATGCCCATTTTACAAGGGTTTCCAGACTTTGAGACTGTTAAATTTTTCACTGGAAAATTCTTCCAAAAATACAATTTTACACCTGTTTTTTACGACATTGAAACCACCGGATTATCAAGAAATTCCACGTATTTATACCTGATCGGAGCTGTTGGAATTGAAGATGAAACTTGGAATTTTTATCAATGGATGGCCGAAAATGCCAGTGAAGAAGAGACAATTCTGAGAATTTTTTCACAATTTCTTCAGCAATATAATTTGATGATTTCTTACAACGGAGAACGATTTGACCAGCCCTATCTGGAAGCACGATATGAAAAATATGGAATTCCCTCTCCGTTTACAGGAAAACAGTCGCTGGATCTCTACCTGACATTAAAACCGTTAAAGTCACTTTTAAAACTGTCTGCCATGAAGCAGCCCTGCATGGAAGAATTTCTGGGGATCAAAGACAGGATTTATGATAATGGTAAGGAATGCATTAAACTTTACAAAGATTTTCTGAAAAAAAGAGATGCCTTTACAGCTGATGAAATCCTTGGACATAACCTGGAGGATGTGCTGGGACTTGGAAGAATCTTTGATATGCTGGGATATCTTTGCATCTATGATGGAGATTATGAAGTTACATACAGTGAATTTGACGGAGACAACCTGATCCTGAAGCTGAAGCTCCCCTGCACACTGCCACAGGAATTTTCAATTTCCAATGGATTGTGAAGAGAAAAAGCCCTCTCACTGCTGACCGAGAAAATATAACCGTCAAATTCCATTGTCTCAAAAAAGCATGGCCTTTCTGAGGATTTTCCGAGGACAAACCCCTCTGCTGTGGGAACCACTTCAAAAGAATCCAAAGGAAGGCTCATTCCTCTGCCTGTCATTTTCATATAACTTTCTTTTAATGTCCAGAGCGTAAAAAACGCCTTATCTTTGTTCTTCGCAGCCTTGATGTAAGCAAGCTCTGAATGGTAGAAATAATGTTCTGCCACCTCAAGAGGCGCATTGGCATTTTTCTCAATATCGCACCCGACTTCGCAGTCTGACAGCACACCCACAACATAGTCCCCCGCATGAGATACATTAAAAAAAAGGCCATCCACAACCGGCTTTTCATTGTCAGAATATCTCAGGCAGCTTTCCGTAAGCCCGTTTTCATCGAGGATTTTTCTGATGATGATCCCTGCACCCAGACTTCTTTTGCGGTCATCAGGCATACGATACCTGATGACCTTTTCTCTTCTTCTGATCCCAACCAGATCCAGAAGCCTTTCATTCTTAAGCGGATCCTCAAAATGATTAATATTGATCCTGTATAATTTCTGCATCTGATCAACAGTTACTTCTTCTGAATATCGATCTTGCTGTCAAACCCTGTAAGGCTGAATACATCGTAAACCTCATCAGAAACATTGATGATCTTAAATCCATCCTTTTGAGCCATTTTTTTGTAGGCTACGATCACCTGACGTAAGCCTGCAGATGAAATATACTCCAGATTTGTAAAATCAAATACCAGGCTTGTGATGCTGTCTTCAAGTCCGGACAGAGCCTCCCCTAACTGGGGAGCTGTCTGTGTATCAAGCCATCCGCTGATTTCCATAGTTGCTTTGTTACCTTCTGTTTTTGTGATAATTTCCATTGTAATTTTCCCTCCTGAATCAATCAAAAAATGTAAGTCTGTCAAGTGCTGCAATTGCATTTTCCAGATATCTGTCATCTGTAACCGGCCATTTATAATCCAGCCTGTACAGAACCTGTGCTGTAAAACGATTGCTGTAATCAATGGTATAGATTTCATTTTCATTATGTGAGGTATAGGCGATCAGTCCGGAAACCGCATCAGAATCCTGACCGGTCTTTGCAAATTCCTTCACTGCTGCCTCAAACTCCTCATCTCTTACAATATCAATCCTGAATCCATAGCTGCGCATTGCGTAGATCAGGTCTGCCATATAAATATGATGGCTGTTGCATGCATGGAATACAGTAAATCTCCGGTCGGTCTGAGCCAGTCTCAGAACTGCCAGCGCAGTAGAATCAATCGGTGAGAATTCTGCCACCTCATGCATACCGCCCATAGGGAATTTACCTACAGCCGCATAACCTCTCAGGCTGCGAAGGAATCCATTGGTAATGAAATTAATCTGGAACTCGCCCAGTTAATGATGGTGCTGAATTTGTATTCTGAAAATCCTGTTACCTGTTCCTTTGAGGTAATATCCCCATCCACACAGATAATACGGCTTTCAAACAGCTCTTTGTATGGATCATCAAAATAGTACATCAGCATGTTCATCATTCGCTTTTCAGGCGATTCATATTTGCCCTTACGTACAAGACAGTAAACCTTACCGTCATAATTGTCAAGGAATGCTTTAAGGACATGGATCCCCAGGAAACCTGTGGCACCTGTGACCATAATATCTCCCAGCTTTTCCTTTGTGATCCGGTCTGCATTTTCTTCTGTATTTGCGCTGATCACATTCTGGATCCTGTTATAGTTATAATCCGAAAATTCATTCTTGCTCTGTGCAGCCTCTGTAACTCCGTCATCATCAACCAGAGCTGGTAACCGGCTCTACATAGCTGGCAGTGTTCGTGGTTACCTCCGGCATTGGCAGTGCTTTTTTATCAATCTTACCGCCCGGTGTCACAGGCATTTCCTCAATGCTGACAAAGAAAGACGGCATCATATAATCCGGGATCAGCGGCTCCAGGAAGGTCTTCAGTTCATCCTCCGGGATGGCTTCTCCTGTATAATAAGCTGTGATATATTTATTTCCACCCTTTTCAATTACTGTAACGGCTGCATTTTTCACCAGCTCATGTTTCAGAAGGGCACCTTCGATCTCACCAAGCTCCACACGATATCCTCTGATCTTCACCTGTGAATCGATCCGGCCTATGTACTCAATATTTCCGTCGCCTTTCATGCGGACCATATCACCGGTCCTGTAAAGACGGCTTTCCTGCTCACATACAGCAAATGGATTTTCTACAAACACAGATGCTGTTTTTTCCGGAAGATTATGATATCCTCTGGCAATCTGCCTTCCTGCGTGACAAAGTTCGCCGGACGCACCCACCGGAAGCCGGTTCAGATTCTCATCCACAATGTAGCTGCGCACATTCCGCTGTGATTTTCCGATCGGGATGTTGTCATACTGTCTGTCTACCAAAAACTCTGTGGAAGAAACCGTATTCTCTGTAGGACCGTAGCCATTGATCATCTGATAGGTACGGTTACGGTAATGCTTGAATTTCTCGCCGCCAAGTGTAACAAATTTAAGAGCAGGTGCATCCATCATAACACCCTTTGGCTTTCCTGTGGAGCCTGAGGTATAGATCATATAGGCAAGGTTCTCCGGTTTCGGAGAAATAAGCTCTGCAGAAAGTTCAAAATCCTCAGCCTCATCTGACACACTGTCCAGACTGATCACATTTCCGTCATAAAATTCCACAAGATTCTGATACTGATCGATCACAAGGAGATTTCTTGCTCCTGAATCCTTCAGCATATATTCAATTCTGCTCTGTGGATACTCCGGATCCAGAGGAACATAGGCTCCGCCGGCCTTCATAACACCCACATAGGCTACTGTATATTCCTTTGTCCTGCCGCACAGGATACCTGCTGCCTGTTCCGGGCCAAATCCGTTTTCCGTAAGCTTCTGAGCAATATAATCAGACATTCTGTCCAACTCTCTGTAAGTAAAATCTCCGGAGTCATCCCGCACTGCCGGTCTGTCCGGATATCTGGCAGCCATCTCCTTAAACAGATCTATGAAGGTCTTTCCTGCATGTTCCGGAATATCCTCCATCTGATAAATAACCATGGCATCTGCCTTAATATCAAACTCATGGCTGATCTGTGAGAAAGGATAAATATCGTTGTTCATGGAATCGATCAGCTGTTTCTGTACACCGCTCAGGCAATCTTTGGCTGTTCCTGAGAAATCACAGAAAACAGGGAGTGTTTTTACCAGCATACCCACTGTTTCCGAAAGTCTGGAATCGTTTCTTCCATGGTAAATAGTGGTAAATACAGCATCCTTTTTGAAATTATATTTTCCAAGTGTGATACCAAAAGCGGAAATGAAGAATACATTCTCCGTAATTCCATGCTTTTTACAGAATTCCTTCACATCCTGCACGGAAATGGATCTGGTCTCTCTGTGGTAAAGTTCTGCTGTTGGAGCCGCACCGTTTTTGTCCGGATAGAAGCTGATGCTTCCACCTGCATGTTCAAATACTGACTTATAATAATTCTCTGCATTTTTATAGATATCACCTGCCAGGGCATCTCTGTTATCCAGTGCCAGATCATAGGAAGTATAACCTTCCGGTTCCAGCTTCTCACCGCTGTAAGCTCTGTTAATATCATTAATTATAATAGCCAGAGATGTACCATCGGCAACAATGTGGTGAAGGTCCAGGAACAGATAATTGCCATCACAGGTTCTGTAGATTTCAAACCGGAAAAGCTGTTCATTAAACAACATATATGGACGTACCAGAGTGTCTCTGTTCATTCCGTTTAAAATCGGTGTTTTATAACTGAGCCCATCGTTTCGTTTCTGAAGTACATTTCCGTTGTCATCCATAAACAGACGGGTTTTCAGATAAGGATGCGCCTCAACAGTACTGTCAATGGCTTCTGCCAGTCTGTCCAGATCCACCTTGTTATCAAGCTTTAACAGATACGGGATATTGTAAATGGTAGAACCCATATTTGCAGTACACTCAATGAAAATCCCCTCCTGAGTGTTGGTAAGAGGATAACTTTCCTGTACTTCTCTTTTGCTTTCTTTTCCCGCAGTTTTTACAAATTCCTCCATCATTCGGATAGTGGGATGATTCTTAATATCTGAAGTTTTGATCACAATGTCAAAGGCTTTGGAGATCAGGATATTCAGCTTAATGGCAGTGATGGATGTCAGACCTGCCTCATAAATATCTGTGGTAATCCCAAAATCCGTATACCCCAGAACCTCTGCGATACAGTCAAATAATATCTGCTGAACCTCATTCTCAGGCTTAATGATCTCCGCTGCTTTTTTCTCAGGCAGAAGAAGAGCCTTTTTATTTACCTTCTGGTTCTGGTTCAGAGGAATTTTGTCAATCTGCATGGTAACTGCAGGTACCATATAGGCAGGCTTTGTCTCTTTAATAAAATCATTCAGGGCATTGATATCAACAGTGCTGTCCGATACCACATAGGCAGCAATATATTTTCCACCCTTTGGATCATCAAAGGCAACTACAGTGGCATCCCTGATGCCCTCATATCTGCGGATCACTTCCTCAACCTCAGAAAGCTCAATCCTGAAACCTCTGATCTTAACCTGGGAATCCTTTCTGCCAATGATCTGGATATTTCCATCCGGAAGAAATCTTGCCACATCACCTGAATGATACATCACTTCGTATCCCGGTGTATCATCATAAAGATTCTTTGTATAGACCTCGGCAGTTTTTTCCGGCTTGTTAAGATATCCTCTGGAAACCTGCCAGCCGGTGATCATCAGCTCTCCGCATGCACCGGGAGGAAGCATATGCCCCAGCTTGTCTGTAATATAAAGCTTCACATTGTCAAGTGCTTTTCCGATCGGGACATTTGGATAATATTTGTCCACTTCAAATACAGTCGTAAAAATAGTCGCCTCTGTAGGTCCATAAGCATT
>PPYF01017408.1_pt1 | contig 10019 bp, 10 predicted proteins | sample 1559871 | NCBI WGS metagenome assembly PPYF01 (sample SAMN08240021, study PRJNA423297) | Human gut metagenome, whole genome shotgun sequencing project. | reverse complement strand
AATAAAAATCATAAAAAAATAAAGGTAGTAAAGAATTACTAATATATAAAAAGATAGCTGCTATAAAGCCAGCAACATAAAAATCACCCACTAAAAATGGGTGATTTTTATCTATTTTGAAAAAGTATCTTTTATTATACCGGCAACTGCTGTTGTAGTTGCAAAGCCTGATTTAACCTTTTCTTTTGCTGTTATAACATCTGCAGCTACATCGACAGCTACATTAGATACGTCCTTAGCATTATCTACAACGGAATCAACTTGATCAAGTATTCCTGGAAGCTTGGCTATTGTTAAGCCAACATTTGTAGAATTCTGTGTAATTATTGTATCTATGTTTGTCATTAATGCAGACAATCTTCTCAATAAAACTATCAAAAATATTAGCGCTACACATCCAAGTATTGCAAGGACAAATAGTACTACCTGTATATTGATTGTAACACTCATTTAATTACCCCTTACTTTTACTTAGATTTTATATCGTCTTTTATATCTTTTGCTGTGTCTTCAAGATCAGATTTTACAATCTTGACATCTTCTACTACATCATCTTTTGTAACTTCTAGGTCATCCTTTAAATCTCCAGAATGATCAGTTATATCATCAAAGCATTCTTCAAGAGAAACATCTACTTCATTTTTCTTTTCGTCGAAGTAGTCCTTTATTTTAGCTTTTGATTCGCCAAACTTATCTTTTGTATTTTGGATAGAGTCGCTAGTTTTGTCTTTTATATCTTTTGACTTGTCGCTAATAGTTTGACCAGTATCTGTGATACCTTCTACTATATCTTCTCTTGTTTCCTTTCCTGACTTTGGAGCCATTAGTACGCCGCCTAGAGCACCTAAAGCAGCTCCTACAGCACCGACTTTAACTAATTCGCCGGCTTTCTTTTTCTTTCTTGCCCTTTCAGCTTCTTTTCTTTTTTTTCTTATCACATTTGTTAGTCCCATAATTACACCTCCAATTATAATATCTAGTTAATATAATATTATATTCAAAATCAAATTATGTCAATGAATTGTCGGATAATAATATAAATTCAAACACATTTAAATTAAATCTTTTGAATATTTTGAAATAAAAGGGAGTGATATTTACAAAAAATAATTAAAAACTTGCAACTTTTCAACTTTAAATGGCTATAAATATGTAAAATTTCATAAAAATAGTAACATTTTGTAATTAATATAGTATAAAGAAAATGTGTATATTTCAACACTTATAGAAAAATACGAAAAAAATATGCTTAAAAAGGTTGCTTTTTTGTCATCTTTATATTAAACTATGAAAGTATCAGAGTTAAAAATTACAAATTGTAACTAATTTTAATTTTAATTAAAAAATAAAAGTAGTAAAAATTTAAAATAAAACTACTGAAAAGGAGAAGTTATGAAAAAAATATTTTCGATAGCAGCGGCAGTATTGATAATTTCATCAGTATTTTTCTCTGCATCAACATTGGACATAAAGGCAGACTCAAAAGAAGGTGTAAGATTTTCTTCTGAAATGGGATGGAAAAAAACAGGTAATAACTACAGCTATATCAATTCTTCAGGAAAGAAGGCTGTTGGATGGAATAGACTAAATGGACTTTGGTATTATTTCAATCAAAATGGTGATATGGTAAGAGGGACTCAAACAATTTCAAATAAAACATATATTTTTAATGAAAATGGTAGTTTAAACAGGGAAATAACATCTGATAAGCAGAGTAATAATTCAACTGGATCAGATCAGGTAAATAATTCAAAGCCAAATGTATCTACTGAAGTTGTAAATAAACCTGAAAAGAAAGATCCAAATATGGTTTATGATAAGAGTGGCAATGCACTAGGAAGTGGCAAGAAATACATCTCTAATGCAAGTGCTTATAGCGGAGATACAATGACAGCTTCAGGACAAAGACCTAGATGGGGAACTATAGCAGTAGATCCTAAGGTAATTCCACTAGGTTCCAAAGTTTATGTACCTTATTTTGACAAGGTGTTTATAGCGAATGATACAGGCGGAATAATAAGAGGTACTATGATAGATATCTTCATGAAGTCTGCTACTAATATGAATAATTTTGGTAGAAGAAATATAGAAATATATGTACTAAATAAATAGTATATGATTAACAGTGTTTGTAAAAAGAAATTCTATGCTGAGATAGAATATTAAATCTATATGAAACAAAGATTGTATTCGGTTTGCTGTATTTTGCGAATTAGAAAATAAAAATAGTAAAAACTGTATAGCATGATAAAAGTAAGAGAGAATATAATTTTGAGAGAATTAAAATCGATATAGAAACATACAATTAACAAAAGTGAATATAGCAAATGGGCATAGAGTGGAAATCTATATAATTTGCAAATAAAAAAAGAGGGATCCCCTCTTTTTTTATTTGATTTTTGTACTATTAAAATCGAATTGATAATATTTGGCTGAAGTGAAATAATAAAAAATTACATAATAATGTATTCTGTATAAATCTAGTATGATTTCGAATTATTATTTGTACACCAAATGTTTAAGTGATTTATCAAAAAAACCCTATTATAAGACATCTTTTGCATTGCTAACTATGTATAATATTATGGCATTGTGAGATGATGAGTTTTTAATCTTGTATCTAAGCTTAGGTGCAAGTCTCATAGTATCTCCCTTTTTTAATATTACTGAATCACCACTATCACTATAAACAGCCAACGAACCCTTTTCAACTAAAATTATTTCTTCACACTCATTTGCACCAAATGGATAATATGGTGTTTCTGCGTGTGGCCTAATAATTACTCTTATTAAATCATCGCTAACCTTGCTTGATTTAATGGTTAGTAGTTGGAATTCGAGATTATCTTTCGTAGAGTCGCATAGAACCGGTTGGTCCGCAACCCTTTTTACAAGATTGTCTAGCTTGACAGCATCTTCAAATAGAGTAGATATAGATAGATTCATTGTCTCAGCAATTGAATTTAATACACTAAGACTAGGGTTCCCCATACCACGCTCCAGTTGACTTAGGAGTGCTGTACTGACACCAGAAAGCTGTGAAAACTCTTTAATAGTCATATTATTATTCTTTCTATAATTTGTCAGCCTAGTTCCTATTTGTTCGACGTTCATAAAAATCCTCCTTATATTAAGAGATTAATTGAAAAACCCAACTATATTATATCATTTTTAAAGAAAAAAAAATAGTTGCAAAGTGAAAAAAGTTAATAAATCTAACGTTTTTTACTTAATTTAAAATGATTTGTCTAAAGTTTCCATCTGTGATAAAATGAAATGATAATGTAAAAAATCAGAAGTAACACTCAATGTTTCTCATTTGAATTTATTCTAGGAGTTTAAAAAGTTAACTTTAAAAATAAAAGTATCAATATTTTGCACTGAATAAATTAAAGTTGAAAATATGTCTACATCTACTTTATTGTAGTTAGTGTTTCCAAGTCGAGTATGTTGCAGATTATATGGCTGTGGCAATTTGTCACGCTTATTCTAGGAAATTTGATAAGTTTGGGTATATAATATCATAGGTGACACTTAATAATTAATATTTTTGTAGTTTTGCATTTTGCAAATTCAATAGAGATATTCATAATATAAAAATATAATTTATAAAATGTGTAATTATAAAAATATTTGTATGTGCTAATTTGCATAGAAAGGACGAAATATGATTGGATATATTAAAGGGATTGTTGAAGAGATAGGAATTGACTATATAATTTTGGAAAATAATGGTATTGGATATAAATTAAATGCTTCTTCAAATACGATTGCTCATATGACTATGGGAGAAGAAACTAAAATTCATTCTAAAATGATTGTGAGAGAGGATGATATTAGTCTATGTGGATTTTATTCTAAAGATGAAGAAGAGATGTTCAATTTACTAACATCAGTCTCAAAAATAGGAACTAAGGTGGGGATGTCTATACTATCATTTGCGACTGTAGATGATTTATCTAGGTATATATTGACTTCCGATATAGCGGCTTTATCAAAAGCACCAGGAGTAGGTAAAAAGACGGCACAAAGAATAGTATTAGAACTAAAAGATAAGGTCAAAAAGATTTCGCTAGAGAGTGACATTGAAGAAGTAGTAGAAGGTGAAAATATAGCTAACAATGATGAAATAGATGCTGCAATAGAAGGTTTAATTCAGCTTGGATATTCAAATACTGAAGCTAAAGAAGCCGTATCTTTTGTAAGTCAAGCAGGTATGAAAGTGGAAGATATTATTAAAAAGGCACTTGAGTATATAATGAAAACTGCTAAAAAATTCTAGAAGTCACTCAGAATACTTGTTAATGTAGTTTAATTTGTGTTCCATTTAGAATTATTGATTAAGGAGGACAAAATGCTTGAAGAAGAACGTATAATCACTTCTAGTATTAAAGAAGAGGATTTTGATATAGAAAATAGTTTGAGACCGAAGTCGTTAGATGAGTACTTGGGTCAAGAAAAGTCAAAAGAACAATTGAAGATTTTTATAGAGGCTGCTAGGAAAAGAAATGAGTCTTTGGACCATGTGTTACTTTATGGACCTCCAGGACTTGGTAAAACAACTCTAGCAGGTATCATAGCCAATGAAATGGGGGTTAACCTTAGGATTACATCAGGACCAGCCATAGAGCGTGCAGGAGATTTAGCGGCAATATTGACGAATCTCCAAGAGGGCGATGTTTTATTTATAGATGAAATCCATAGAATAAATAGAAGTGTAGAGGAAGTTCTATACCCAGCTATGGAAGATGGTTGTTTAGATATTATTATTGGTAAGGGACCATCAGCTAGAAGTATAAGGTTGGATTTACCAGAATTTACATTGATAGGAGCAACTACTAGAGCAGGAATGTTGACAAATCCTCTAAGAGATAGATTTGGTGTTATTTGTAAGTTGGATTATTATAAGGAAGAAGAGTTAGCAGAAATAGTTAGAAGATCGTCTACAATACTTGACGCAGGTATAATGGATGATGGTGCTATCCAAATTGCAAAAAGATCTAGGGGAACTCCCAGAATTGCAAATAGACTACTAAAAAGAGTAAGAGATTTTGCTCAGGTAAAGGCAGAAGGAACTATTACAGATCAAGTAGCACAAGATGCTCTTGAATTAATAGGTGTTGATAGTTTAGGCCTTGACTTTATAGACAAGAAGTTATTATTGACAATTATAGAAAAATTTAGAGGTGGTCCAGTAGGTCTAGATACACTGGCAGCATCTATTGGTGAAGATAGAAATACAATAGAAGATGTTTATGAACCATATTTATTGCAGCTAGGATTTATAAATAGAGCACCTCGAGGAAGAATAGCTATGCCTAGAGCGTATGAGCATCTAGGTATACTGTATGATGCAGATAATAAATAAAAAGGGAAAGAGGAAGTTTCATGAAGACAAGTGACTTTAATTACAATCTACCAGAGGAGCTGATTGCACAAGTTCCCATAGCTGATAGATCAAGTTCAAGATTGATGGTTGTAGATAAAAAAAGTGGAGAAATAGAGCATAAAATTTTCAAGGATATTATAGATTATCTTGAAGAAGGTGATTGTCTAGTATTAAATGATACTAGGGTTATTCCTGCAAGATTAATAGGATCTAAGGTGGAAACAGGGGGAAAGATAGAATTTTTACTCCTTAAGAGAAATGAAGACGATACATGGGAAACATTAGTAAAGCCTGGCAGAAAGGCCAAGATAGGATCTGAATTTACATTTGGAGACGACAAGCTAATAGCAAAGGTTGTAGGAATGGGAGACGATGGATCTAGAATAGTAAAGTTTAAATATGATGGTATATTTGAAGAAATTTTAGATGAATTGGGCAATATGCCACTTCCTCCATACATTACAGAGAAGTTAGAGGATAGAGAAAGATATCAGACAGTATATTCAAAACATAGTGGTTCAGCCGCAGCACCTACTGCAGGGCTACATTTTACAGAGGATTTACTAGAAGAAATAAGAAAAAAGGGTGTTGACGAAGCTTTTGTGACTCTTCATGTTGGGCTTGGAACATTTAGACCTGTTAAAGTAGATGATGTTTTGGAACATAAGATGCATTCAGAATATTTTATAGTAAATCAAGAAGCAGCTGACAAGATAAATAAGGCAAAGAAAAATGAGAAAAAAGTAATCTGTGTAGGGACTACTAGTTGTAGAACTATAGAATCAGCAAGTGAGGAAGATGGAACTTTAAAAGCTAAAAGTGGCTGGACTGAGATATTTATATATCCGGGATATGATTTTAAAATTATGGATAACTTGATTACAAACTTCCATTTACCAGAGTCAACATTGATAATGTTAGTGAGTGCTCTATCTTCAAAAGAAAATATATTAAATGCATATGAAGAAGCTGTTAAAGAAAGATATAGATTTTTCAGCTTTGGAGATGCTATGTTTTTAAAATAGAAAATTAAAAGATTAGAAAGGACATAAATATGTACGCAGTTAGATATGAATTAATAAAAACCTGTAAACAAACGGGTGCTAGATTGGGGAGATTACATACTCCACATGGTGTTATAGATACACCAATATTTATGCCAGTAGGTACACAAGCTACTGTAAAATCTCTTACACCAGAAGAACTAAAAGAAATTGAAGCTCAAATAATTCTTAGTAATACATATCACCTATATCTTAGACCAGGACATGAAATTGTTAAAAAAGCTGGTGGACTTCATAAATTTATGAATTGGGACAAACCAATACTTACAGATAGTGGAGGATTTCAGGTGTTCAGTCTTGGGCCTCTTAGAAAAATAAGTGAAGAAGGTGTTGAGTTTAGATCTCATATAGACGGATCAAAACATATGTTATCACCTGAAAAGGCAGTTGAAATTCAAAATGCACTTGGTTCTGATATAATGATGGCATTTGATGAGTGTGCACCTTATCCAGCAGATAGGGAGTATGTAAAGAACTCTTTGGAAAGAACTACTAGATGGTTGCAAAGATGTAAGGATGCTCATAAAAATACAGAAAATCAGGCTTTATTTGGAATAGTTCAAGGAGGAATGTATAAAGACCTCAGAGAACAATCAGCAAAAGAGATAACATCTATAGATTTGCCTGGCTATGCAGTTGGTGGCTTGAGCGTTGGGGAACCAAAGGAATTAATGTATGAAGTATTGGACTATACTGTGCCATTGCTTCCAGAAGATAAACCAAGATATTTGATGGGAGTAGGAACTCCAGATATATTGATAGATGGAGCCATAAGAGGTATAGATATGTTTGACTGTGTTTTACCTACTAGAATTGCTAGAAATGGAACAGCAATGACTAGTCAAGGTAAGGTAGTAGTAAGAAATGCTGTTTATGCAGAGGATTTTACAACTTTAGATCCTGAATGTGATTGTTACGCTTGCAAGAATTATACAAAAGCATATATAAGACATTTAATAAAGACAAATGAAATATTGGGAGCTAGACTCCTTTCTATACATAACTTAAGATTTTTAATAAAATTGATGGAAAATGTAAGACAGGCAATTATGGAAGATAGACTTATGGATTTTAGAAATGAATTTTTTGAAAAGTACTATGGAAAATAAATTTATTATTAGAATAATAGTATAGGTAAAAAAATAACAAAAAGAGCTTTATGGACACAAAAAATATTTATCTTAAGAAGCATATATAAAAAATGAGTTTCTATTTTTTAAAAATGATATGGTAAATAAAGGTTTTTTGGTTTATAATGTTTGTTATAAGATTAAATAGGTATCCAAGGAGGTTTAAAATGCAACAGAAACAATTAATAATGAGTATAGCTTTGTGGGTAGTAGTATTTGCTGTATTCTATTTCATACTTATAAGACCACAGAAGAAAAAAGATCAAAAGCTTAGAGAGATGAGAAATGCAATAGATAAAGGAGATACAGTAGTAACAATTGGTGGAATAATAGCCAAGGTTGCCAAGGTAGAAGAAGATAAGGTTGTATTAGACTTAGGTCCTAGTAGAACTAAAGTTCCTTTTGAAAAATGGGCTATAGGTAGAGTTGTAGAAAAAGCAGCTAAGGATGAAGAAGCAATAGAAGTAGAAGATAAGATCGAACAGTAGTAGGACAAAATACTGTTAATTATTCTATATATGTGATATAATGTAATACACAAATATATTATGTATGGGGGTATTTTAAGATGGAAAAGAAGCATATAAGAACTCTTTCAAAGGCTACTTTAAAGGAAAGCGCAGCAAAGGGTGGATGTGGTGAATGTCAAACTTCTTGCCAGTCTGCTTGCAAGACTTCTTGTACAGTTGCGAACCAAGAGTGCGAAAGATAGTATTTTAAAGAAACAGCCCTTAGGGCTGTTTCTTTTTTTTGATAAAAACAAATATGCTAAGATTATAATCAATAGTAAATAAACAATATAGTTATATAAATAAAACTTAATATATTGAAAAACTTTTAAAAAATACAAGAGATATATATAAGACAAAAACATATAAGTTTTTTTATGAATATAAGTTTTCTTTAAGCTATAGATGTTATAATGTAAAAAGGTAGCTTGTAAATTAAGTTAGTAAGACGAGGAGGTAAATATGAAAATAAAAAAGAAATTATTATCGGCAGTTCTGGCCATAACTTTAGTTGCTAGTTTTTCAATTAGCGCAAATGCAATTGGATATGAATCTATTCAGCAAATAAAGGGAAAAGATAGATATGCAACTGCAAGTGGTATAGCAGGACAAATGGGATCTTATGATTCAGTAATACTAGTAAATGCAGATGGGAGTATGCTGGCGGATGGTCTTAGTGCAAGTGGACTAGCAGGTGCTATTAAAGCTCCTATATTATTGGTTCATAAAGATAGTATTCCCAATGAAACACAGTTAAGAATTGATATAGCAAAAAATATCTATATAATAGGATCTGAAAATTCTATCAGCTCAAATCTTGAACATAAATTAAGAGATGAAAATATGGGTGGATTCAACGTTAAAAGAATAGGTGGAAAAAACAGATTTGAAACAAGTAGCAATGTTGCTAGAGAGATTTTGAGTGTAAAGGGATCTATTGGCAAGACATTTGTAGCTAATGGATATGGTGGAGAAGCAGATGCAATGAGTATATCTGCCGTAGCAGCTAGAGATGGAGAACCAATTATACTTACAAACGGAAGAAACTTGGATAATGCGAGTGCCAATATAGTTGAGCAAACTAAAAATATATATGCAATTGGTGGACGTAATAATATAACACCAGGACTTGTTAGTTCTTTGGGAGCTAAAAGAATAAGTGGTGAAAATAGATATTTCACAAATGTAGCTGTAATAAATGAGTTTTACAAGGAAGCGCCAACAAGATATTATTTAAGTGACGGATATAAGCTAGTAGATGCATTGACTGGTGGGCCTCTAGCTGGAAGAAATATAAGTCCAATAGTATTGGTAGGACCTAACAATAATAAGAGTGTACTTAATGGAGCAAAAGAATTGGTAGCTCTAGGTGGTATACCAGAATCTGTACTAAGAAAATGTGCAGAAGCAAGCAATTAATTATTAAGAAGTGACTATGAAAAATATTAGAAGGAATAAAAAAAGTAAGATTCATTTTGGAGAATCAAGCCTTCTTTTAGATAAAACATCAGTTAATAGAAAAGAAGATAAGAAAGCATTAGATAATATAAAGTTCTCTTCTGATACTGATTATAGTAGGGAAAATGCTAGAAAAAAGAAAGATTTCAATAAATTAAATTCTACTAGAAGTTCTAGTACTAGGACTTCTAGTAGAAAACGTGGTGGAAAACATACTGTTGATAAAAAGAGAAGGAGCTTGTATCAAAAAAAAAGAGAAAGTAGTGAGCTGAAATTTGCATTTATATATCCCTTGCTGCTTCTTATAATTGTTGAATCGATATCTAGAAGAGGTATCTTAGAATCCTTTAACTTTTTAAAAGAGTATCCTATTCAATTTATTGCAAACTATCTGCTATTATTTATAATATTTTCTTTTACAATATTTTTTAGAAGAAAAAGATTTGTAAGGTTTTTAACATCTTTTATA
>PPYF01621967.1_pt1 | contig 10020 bp, 7 predicted proteins | sample 1559871 | NCBI WGS metagenome assembly PPYF01 (sample SAMN08240021, study PRJNA423297) | Human gut metagenome, whole genome shotgun sequencing project. | reverse complement strand
ACCTCGACGGGAATATCACTCTGGCCCACGTGCACGCCGTCGACAGCGATGCCCTGCTCGCGCGCGGCGAGTACGCAGTCCAGGCGGTCGTCGATCAGCAGGGCGACCTGACCGGTCTTGCCGGCCTGTGCGATTGCCTGCGCGGCGTCGCCCGTCAGCGCGATGATCTCGCGGGCGCTTGCCACCTTGGAGCGCACCTGGATGCAGGTAAAGCCGGCATCGAGCGCCTGGGCCACCACATCGCCCACGGGGCGTCCGAGGGTGTTTTCGGGGCCGAGTACCAGATAGGCCGAGATATCAAGGTTGTCGCGGACGCTCATCGTGCTTCCTCCTGCTTCTTGATCTGCGCTTCCATGCGCTCGAGTTTGCCGGTCATGGTGTCGGTAAATCCGGGTCGAATATCGGCCTTGAGCACGACTTCGGTGCGGATACCCTTGCTCGCCAACACAAAGGTTGCGTCGCGCACGACCTGCATGACCTCGTCCCAGTCGCCCTCGATTTCGGTGAACATCGAGGTGGTGCGGTTGGGAAGGCCGCTCTCGCGAATGACGCGAACGACCTCGGCGACCTCGGCGGATAGCTCATCGCCGGTGCCGCACGGGGCGATGGCCACGGCGACGAGCGTGTTCATGCCGGCATTGGTTGCGGGCTCGGACATGGCTTATGCCTCCTCGAGCTCGAGTCGGTTATCGGTAATGTCCTGGGCGGTTGCGCGGTAGAGCTCGTCGATAAAGGCAACCTTAAAGCTTGCCGGGGCATCGGCGACGGCGGCGGCACGCGTGCCGGCAACGTTGTAGACGGCGGTACCGCAGACTGCCGCCGTAAACGGATCGGTGACGCAGGCGTACACGGCCAGCACGCCGCCCTGCGAGCAGCCGCAGCCGGTGATCTTTGACATGAGCGGGCTGCCGCCGTGGGACTTGGCCACGGTCGTGCCGTCGGTGATTAGGTCGACTTCGCCCGAGACCACTACGGCGCCGCCGGTGTAACGGGCGAGCGCCACGGCGGCATCGCGGGCGGCGTCGACCGTGTCGGTGGTATCGACACCGCGCACGCGGCTCAGATCAGCCGCCTCGCCCTCAAGACCCCACAGGCCGGCGAGTGCGATGATCTCGGAGGCGTTGCCGCGCACGATGGCGGGCTTGTACTGCTTGAGCTCGTTTACCAGCTGGGTGCGCAGGCTGCCGATGCCCAGGCCCACCGGATCGAGCACCCAGGGCTTGCCGGCGTCGTGTGCCGCCTTGGCCGCGCGGGGAATCGTCTGCTCGTAGATGGGGAAGAGCGTGCCCATGTTGAGATAGATGGCGCCGCCGCCGGCAACGAGCGCCTCGCCCTCGTCGGGCAGATAGACCATGGCGGCCGAACCGCCCACGGCGAGCTGCGCGTTGGCGACAAAGTCGATCGTCACCGTGTTGGTGATGGAGCCGGCCATCGGATTGGTGGCGCGAATCTCCTCCACGGCCTTGACCATATGTTGCTTAAGCTGTTCCGAATCAATCACTGCACATGCCTCCTTGGCATAGAAAAGGGGCGCTGTGCATAGACAGCGCCCCTAAAAAGGCGGCATGCTCCCTACGCCAGCATTAACTGACAGGTTCAAAGGATTGGGCCCCATGCCCTCTCAGCCTTGTGGTTTGCACCGCCGGCACTCCCGCATCGAATCTGTTGTTCCCTATACTAGCGCACCTGCCAAAAAGGGACAGGTTTATTTTGGCGGGTAGCAACTGGGACTTTGCGTTTTCCCAGATGAAACCTGCCGAAATAAACCTGTCCCTTTTTGGCAGGTCGGTACAATAGACGGGATTAAGAATGACCGAGGGGACCTTATGATTAAACTTGTGCTGACCGATATGGACGATACGCTGATTCCGGCCGGGCATGACGGCGCCAGCGACTACGCCATCGAGGGTATTCATGCCATGCAGGCGGCGGGTCTACACTTTGGCCCGGTTTCGGGTCGTCAGCCGTCCGCGATGGGCTGGATGTTCAAAAATCGTTCCGAGTGTTTTTCGACTGGCGCGTTCTGTAACGGCCAGGTGATGTTTGTCGGCGGCGAAGTAGTCGCCTCGCACGCAATCGACAACGATGCTCTGATGCGTTTGGCCGACTATCTGGAGCAAGAGACCGACGATACCTATCTAAAGGTCTACAGCCTGGGTGACGACTTTTGGGATAACGATGCCTATTGCGTGACGAGCGACCCCGAGCGCGTGCGTCGCGCCATGGAGTCGGGCGGCAACGCATGGCTCAAAGGCGAAGAGGCTCCGTGCCGTCCCGTTGTCGACGACGCGCCGGTGTTCAAGGCGAATATCTGGAGCGCCCGCTCGCGTGAGGAGCTCGCGGAGCTACGTGAGCGCGTTGCCGCTGAGGTACCGGAGCTCTCACTCGTGTTTCCCAACAATCGTGTGCGCCTGTTCGACATCCTTCCAGCAGGTTGGGACAAGGGTTGCGCCGCGCTGGAGCTGGCGCGCGCTTTGGACCTGACGCTCGACGAGGTGGCCGTATTCGGTGATTCCGATAACGATCTGCCCATGATCGATGCCGTTCCCAACTCCGTTGCAGTCGCCAATGCCAACGAGGCCGTCACGGCTGCCGCACGCTGGCATATCGGCGCTGCAGCAGACGATGCAGTTGCCGGGGCTCTGCATCAGATTGCTGCCTGTGCGGCAACAGGGGAGATGCCGCCGTTTATGCTTCAAGTGAGCACGACGGGTTTCGACGTCACGAACGTCTAGGGAGGGCGCTATGAAGCTTCAGCAGCTCAGATATGTCGTCAAAGTTGCCGAATGCGGCAGCATCACCGAGGCCTCGCGCCGACTCTTTGTGTCGCAGCCTTCGATTACCGCATCGATTCGTGATCTCGAAAACGAGATGGGTGTGCACATCTTTGAGCGCACCAACAAGGGTGTCATTGTGTCCGAGGAGGGCGAGACCTTCTTGGGCTACGCGCGACAGGTGCTCGACCAGGCCGATCTGCTCGAAGGCAAGTACAAGGGCGCGTCCGAGCAAGTGCCGCACTTTAGTGTGAGCTGCCAGCATTATTCCTTTGCCGTTAATGCGTTTGTCGATGTGATCCGCGAGTTCGATGCCGCGCGCTACGACTTTACCCTGCGCGAGGAGCAGACTCACGAGATTATCGAGGACGTCGCGCATATGAAAAGCGAGCTCGGCATCCTGTATCTGTCGGAGCACAATCGCGAGGTCATCGAGCGCATGCTCGCCGCCAACGAGCTCGTATTCGAGGGGCTCTTCTGTGCCACGCCGCACGTTTTTGTGTGCGCCGACCATCCGCTGGCGGGCCGCTCCAGCGTGACGCTCGAGGACCTGGAGGACTATCCCTTCCTGTCCTACGAGCAGGGCAGCTATAATTCGTTTTACTATTCCGAGGAACTGACCTCGACGTTTGAGCGTCGCAAGAACATCCGCGTGCGCGATCGCGCGACGCTGTTCAACCTGGCCATGGGCCTCAACGGCTACACGGTATGCTCAGGCGTGATCAGTCACGAGCTCAACGGTCCCGGCATCATCTCGATTCCGCTCGATGTAGACGAGTACATGGAGATCGGCATCATCACGCGCAAGAACACGACACTCACGCGCTACGGCCAAGCCTATATCGACGCGATCCGCCAGCATATTTAGCCTTTTGAGCGGTGCCGCATTTAAACTTGGCACCGTTCGATTTACCGCGAACGTCCCAGGATGAGGCTGTATTTCGAGCCACATGTCCCATTAACCGGCGCCCCCTCGCATTACCATCAAAGTGAGCCGCTATGCGAGGGGAGGTCGCCATGGATCGGATATATACCGATAGCTGGCGCTTTCCCATGCCGCTTATGTGTACGGCGTTTGAGCCAGGAACGCTCGAAAACACGCTCGACGTGATGCTCAAAGATGACTATGGCGTTATCGCGCGTGCCGAGGCGCACTACTATCGCGCTTGCCCCGATGAGGCACGACGCCTAGCGGAGCCGTACTTACTATCGGATGACCTTTCGCTCCGTCTTTCGGCATGCCTGTTGTGCGCCTATGCAAATCTGTCGCTGAATCGCGCATTGGCGGCGCGCCGCTGCCTTGCGTACCTCGAGGAGACGGGGAAGGGCCAAAGGGCGGCAAAGGATCCACGCGCCCAGGCCTCATATATGCTGCTTGCGGCGAGCGCCTGTGTACTGCTGCATTTCCCTCGCCGGTGTCACGCGGCGAATTCGATTTATATGCATCACTGCTGCCCGAGGGGCTGCGCCTGTTTGCAACCTATGCACTGGCGCACCGTGCCTACCTCGACGGCGATTACGGGCGCTGCGTGGGTATGGCGGAGAACGCCTTGTCGATGAAGCAGGAGAGCTATCCCGTCCCTGAGGTCTTCTTGCACCTGATTGCCGCCGTTGGGTGGATTAACCAGCGCGAAGCTGACCGCGCGAACGCTCATTTTATGCGTGCCTGGCAGATTGCACAGCCCGATGGCCTGATTGAAATCGTCGGAGAGCATCACGGGCTTTTGCAGGGCGTGTTGGAGTCATGCCTAAAGAAGGGCCATCCGCAGGAGTTCGCGGAGATCATCAAAGTTACCGAGCGGTTTAGTCGCGGTTGGCGTCGTGTGCATAATCCGGGGACGGGCGCCACCGTTGCCGAGAGCCTGACCACGACGGAGTTCGCCATCGCTATGCTGGCCTGTCGCGGCTGGACCAACGATGAGATTGCCGCTCACATGGGTATCTCGCGTGGCACGGTAAAGAATCGCCTGTCGAACACCTACGCCAAGCTGGGCATAACGAGTCGCGCCGCGCTGAAGCAGTTTGTATTGCTGTAGGCGACTGGGCGGGTGCGCCTGTTTTGGACGAATAATTGAAGCGGGGTCGTTCAAACGAGGCGCGGCCGCCGGTGGGAGGTCCGGCGGCCGCTTACCATGGGACGGTGCGCGCCCGAATTGATCGAGCGTCACGAGGCTTGGAGTTACGAGCGCTTGCGACTGGTAAAGATGCCAGCGACGACGGCCGCCATGCCCGTAATGGCAGCGGCGACGGCGCCCATAGCGGAAGCGTCACCCGTGGCCGCGAGCGTGTCCTTGGTGTCGACATGCTTGATGGTCGCGGCGGCGGTCGTTACCTTAGGCTTCGACTCGGGCTTTGCCGGGGGCGTATCCGCCGGAACGATGACGGCGCGCTTGGCGATGAGATCGCTGTCCAGATTCGTGATGACATCATTGGCGGTGCCGATTGTCTGGCCACGCTGGTAGGGGGCATCGACGGGATTGGTGTCAACGAAGCGCACGTCGCAAATGCGTCCACCGTTAGGTGTTTCGATAATGCTGTCGACGATATTGATCGTTCCGGCAATGCTGCCGTCTGCACTATTCACCACGGCCAAGATGGCGGCGGTGTCGCCCTCTGCTGTTACGCGGCTGCGTGTGATGGAGATGGTTGCAGGCGTTAGGCCATCCTCGGTGAGAGCGAAGATGCCATACGTACGAGCGTTCACGTCTGGGTCAACTACGACAATGTCGCCATTGCCGATGGGCGGTAGGGGCTGGTTGCCTCCATCGTGGTTGATGTAGTGGGCAATGGCCTCGACGGTCGAGTCGCTGATAAAGATGCGCCCGCCGGGGCTGCCGGTGTCGTAATTGTACGAGTAGATTCCTGAGGCGTTTTCACCCTCGGCATAGGCGTGAACGAATGAGCCGTTTTTAATGGTGATGTCGCCCTCGTCGGTGAAGATGGCGGTGGGGCTGTCTTCGCGCGCTGGGTATGCATACGCTCGTACGGTCGCCGCATCAATGGTCAGGCCATCGAAGGCATATATGCCGCTGCCGAATCCCTGAGCGGTTAGCGTGCTGTTGGATACCGTGAGGGTTTCTTCGGCGACGATGCCGCAGTCCTGCTCGGAGCGTGCGTCGACGGTGCCGCCGCCGGTTACGGTTATGTCGCCGCCGGCGCGGATACCCTCGGCGCGCGCACCCTTGGCGGTAACGGTTCCGCCCGTATTGATTGAAAGGTCATTATCAGCACGTATGCCGCTGACGTCGCCCGTAGCGTTGACGTCACCTGTTCCGCTGATTGTCATATCGCCCACGGAATACAAGGCGTTGCCTTCGGCAGTTGCCGTCAGCGTGCCTGTTCCGGAGATGTTGAGCTCGGCACCCTCATTGGCACCGTCATATACGGAAATGCCGTTGTCGCCCTCGTTGGCAACCGTATTGGTGCCCTCGTAACTCACGTTAAGCTTGCCACCGGCAGCGATACCTCCGCCGTTATAACCATTGAGTGTCATGTCGTCGGCGCCGTCCCAGGCCCACGTGCTGCCGTCGCCAGCTGTGGCGCCGGCGGTATAGGTGTTGCCGTCGACCTTGACCCACTCTGCCGCAAACGAGATGCTCGGCATGAGCAGCGAGCTCACGGTAAGTGCGCAGGTCAGGCCGCAAACAATGCGGCGGGTCACGCGGCGCCAGCTGCCACAGGTGAGAACGGCGCGCTGGCGCACGGGGGTCTCGGCGTAATGGAGTCCTGTAGTGCGATCGGTGCGGCGCGTGGGGGTCGTAAACGTGGTCATGGTCGCTCCTATCTCTCGCGTGGCCTTGTGCGGTCACCACTAAGCGTATGGGCGATAGGGCAGAGCTGCTAGTGCCATATGGGCACGAAAATGGCTATTTGCACTGGCGGATATGGGATAGTTTGGCTCTACAGTCCGTTGGTGTGCATATAGAAGTTTCCTATATCAAACCAATACAAACGCATATTTTACGATGGCCATATGAACGCTCATACTCTGTCCCAGTAAAGCAACCAATGCAAAGGGAGATATCTATGAGCACTTCGATTCAACCGAACGCGCCGTTTCGCGCCGATATCGTCGGCAGCTTTCTTCGTCCGCAGGCCGTAAAGGATGCCCGCGCTGCCTATGCGGCAAGTACGCTTGATACCGAGGGGCTTAAGGCCGTCGAGGATGAGGCTATTCGCGACCTGGTGGACAAGCAGAAGGCCGCCGGCCTGCAGGTCATCACCGATGGTGAGTTTCGCCGCAGCTACTGGCACCTCGATTTTATGTGGGGGCTGAACGGCGTCGAGCGTCGCACCTCGCGTACGGGCTATATGTTCCACGATGAGGAGACCACCGCCGACACCGCCGTGGTAACCGGCCCCATTAGCGGCGAGAACCATCCATTCGTCGAGCACTTTAAATTTGTCAAGGCGCTCGAGGGGGAGGGCCAGGTCGCGCGGCAAACCATTCCGGCGCCAATCCAGACGTTCTCCGAAGTCACACTCGACCGCTGCGATGGCCAGCAGGAGAGCCTGCGCGCTGTCTACAAGACAGATGAGGAACTTGCCGACGCCATTGCAGCCGCTTATCGCACGGTGATCGCCGACCTGTACGCAGCAGGCTGCCGCAACATCCAGTTTGATGACTGCACCTGGGGCATCTACTGCGATACCGATTTTGTCGCCAAAACCGGCATGAGCCCGGTCGACCTGCAAAAGGTAAGCGAGCTGGGCGTGGCACTCAACAACGCCGCCATCGAGGGCAAGCCCGATGACCTTGTCATTAACACACACGTGTGCCGTGGTAACTACCACTCTACCTATGCCTTCGAGGGCGGCTATGACCCCATCGCGCCGTACCTGTTCGCACACGAGGATGTCGACGCATTTTACCTGGAGTTCGATACGCCGCGTGCCGGTGGCTTTGAGCCGCTCAAGTACGTTGCCCCCGGCAAGAAGGTCGTGTTGGGCCTGGTGACCACCAAGGCCGCTGAGCTTGAGGACGAGGATGCCATCGTCGAGCGTATTCACGAGGCTGCAAAGTATGTTCCGCTCGAGAACCTGTATCTGTCTCCGCAGTGTGGCTTTGCCAGCTGCGAGATTGGCAACAAGCTGACCGAGGACGAGCAGTGGGCAAAGATTGCGCTGGTCAAGCGCGTTGCCGAGCGCGTTTGGAAATAGCGGTAACGTTCACAGGTGACGGCGCGTGCGAGACACGGCGTATCGCGTACAATGGTTCGGATCGTATCGTTCGGGCAGGTTATCCGATATGCCCGATCGCCCTTCCATTCGAAAGGACATCCATGTCCCAGTCTTCGACGCCCGCTGTCGCCGATGCCATCTACGATGCATCGTCGCTCGGCCGCCCGCGCATGTTCCTGCTCGGTCTACAGCACCTGTTTGCCATGTTTGGCGCCACGGTGCTGGTGCCCGTGCTCACCGGTCTCTCGGTTTCGGCAACGCTTTTGTTTGCCGGCCTGGGCACGCTGCTCTTTCACTTCCTGTCGCGCGGTAAGGTGCCGGCCTTTCTGGGCTCGTCGTTTGCCTTTATCGCTGGCTATGCCGCGATTGCGCCCAACGGCGAGACGGAGCTTCTGCCCTACGCCTGCCTGGGCGTAGCTTGTGCCGGCCTGCTCTATCCGGTGCTTGCGGCGCTCTTCCGCGCGTTTGGCGCCAAGCGCGTTATGCGCTTCTTTCCGCCGGTGGTGACTGGCCCTATCGTCATTTCCATCGGTCTGATCCTGGCAAGCTCCGCTATTGCCAACTGCCAGACCAATTGGCTCGTCGCCGTTATCGCCGTGGCTGTGATCGTCATCTGCAACATCTGGGGCCGCGGCATGGTTAAGATCGTGCCGATCCTGCTGGGCGTCGTGGTGAGCTATGCCGTTGCGGCTGCGTTGGGCGAGGTCGACTTTTCTGGCGTCGCAGCCGCTCCCTGGGTTGGCTTGCCCATCGTGTGGGATAACACCGTGTTTGCGCTCTTTGGGCCGCAGTTCGATAGCGGTCTTGCCACGACGGCCATCATCACCATCATGCCGCTGGCCTTCGCGACCATGATCGAGCATATCGGCGATATCTCTGCTATCGGTTCGACTTGCGAGCGCAACTACATTGCCGATCCCGGTCTGCATCGCACGCTGCTCGGCGACGGCCTTGCCACGATTCTGGCTTCGCTCTTTGGCGCTCCGGCCAACACTACGTATGGTGAGAACACCGGCGTGCTCGCCCTGACGCGCGTGTTCGACCCGCGCGTAATTCGAATTGCCGCGTGTTGCGCCATCGTGCTTTCGTTCTGCCCCAAGTTCGCGGCTGTCATTGCGGCCATGCCGGCGTGTGTGATCGGCGGTGTGTCGCTCGTGCTCTACGGCATGATCAGCGCTGTGGGCGTCCGCAACCTCATTGAGAACCAGGTCGATTTTCAGAACAACCGCAACGTGCTGGTGGCCGCTCTGGTACTCGTGCTTTCGCTCGGCATTGCCTATAGCACCGCCGGTGCCATTGTGTTGGAGCTGGGCGGCGTGACCATTTCACTGTCCGGCATTGCCGTGGGCTCGCTGGTTGGCATCGTGCTCAACGCGATTCTGCCGGGTAACGACTTTGAGTTTGATGTCTCCGAGCTCGAGGAGGCTGCTGAGTAGCAGCTGCGTTCAGATAAAACAAGATATGGTGCCCATGCGTATATGCGCGTGGGCACCATTTTTAATGCGTCAGTATCCAGCGTATGCCACGCGCCATTCGTAGATCGGTTTGGGCAAAGTGATTGCCGGGGTTGAGTTCCAGTGTTGTTGGAATGCTGCGCTCGACGAGCAACGCTTCCATCGCGCGCGTGTCTTCAAGGACGTGTCGCATCATGCGGTTGGGCGTCTTGGTCTCTTTTTTGCCGAGCGACAGATAGACGGCTTGCGGGCTGCCGGCAAAAGGGGCCGTGCTGGCACGGTCGACAAATTCGGGAAACCACAGGGACCCCGATGCGCTTGCGGCGCGGTCAAAGGCATCGGTTTGCCAGAGGGCCCAAAGCGAAAAGAGACCCGCCAGCGAATAACCGGCAATGCCACGCCAAGCAGGTGGCTGTGGGAGCGATAATTCGACCTTTGGGATTATCCGGTTCAGCAACTCATCAAGAAAACCGGCAGCTTGGCCGCCGAAAGGCTCGGCATCGCGTACGGTCCCGTCGCATGCCCAGGGGCTCAGCTCGCGATTCCAATCGAGCCCGCCAATGGCGACGAGGGTGAATGACGGACAGCCGAGCTCTCGGCAACACTTATAA
>PPYF01371254.1_pt1 | contig 10020 bp, 9 predicted proteins | sample 1559871 | NCBI WGS metagenome assembly PPYF01 (sample SAMN08240021, study PRJNA423297) | Human gut metagenome, whole genome shotgun sequencing project. | reverse complement strand
TGTAGATTCAATTGGTCAACGCAACAGTTATGTGAAAACATGGGGTTGCGGAGGTTTTTTGAATGAGACGAACATTTACAGCAGAGGAAAAAGCCTCTGTTTTTGAACTATGGAAGAACGGAACAGGCTTCAGTGAAATAGCGAATATCCTGGGTTCAAAACCCGGAACGATCTTCACTATGTTAAGGGATACTGGCGGCATAAAACCCCATGAGCGTAAGCGGGCTGTAGCTCACCTGACACTGTCTGAGCGCGAGGAGATACGAGCTGGTTTGTCAGCCAAAATGAGCATTCGTGCGATAGCTACTGCGCTGAATCGCAGTCCTTCGACGATCTCACGTGAAGTTCAGCGTAATCGGGGCAGACGCTATTACAAAGCTGTTGATGCTAATAACCGAGCCAACAGAATGGCGAAAAGGCCAAAACCGTGCTTACTGGATCAAAATTTACCATTGCGAAAGCTTGTTCTGGAAAAGCTGGAGATGAAATGGTCTCCAGAGCAAATATCAGGATGGTTAAGGCGAACAAAACCACGTCAAAAAACGCTGCGAATATCACCTGAGACAATTTATAAAACGCTGTACTTTCGTAGCCGTGAAGCGCTACACCACCTGAATATACAGCATCTGCGACGGTCGCATAGCCTTCGCCATGGCAGGCGTCATACCCGCAAAGGCGAAAGAGGTACGATTAACATAGTGAACGGAACACCAATTCACGAACGTTCCCGAAATATCGATAACAGACGCTCTCTGGGACATTGGGAGGGCGATTTAGTCTCAGGTACAAAAAACTCTCATATAGCCACACTTGTAGACCGAAAATCACGTTATACGATCATCCTTAGACTCAGGGGCAAAGATTCTGTCTCAGTAAATCAGGCTCTTACCGACAAATTCCTGAGTTTACCGTCAGAACTCAGAAAATCACTGACATGGGACAGAGGAATGGAACTGGCCAGACATCTAGAATTTACTGTCAGCACCGGCGTTAAAGTTTACTTCTGCGATCATTTTGCACAGGAGTCGCTGAAAAATACGCGTTAATCGAACAATGGCGACAACAATTTCCCATTGAAGCGATGTGTCAGGTATTTGGTGTATCCAGGAGCGGTTATTACAACTGGGTACAGCATGAACCCTCAGACAGAAAACAAAGTGATGAGCGGCTAAAACTGGAGATTAAGGTGGCACATATCCGCACTCGCGAAACATATGGAACCCGGCGGCTCCAGACGGAGCTGGCAGAGAATGGCATCATCGTTGGTCGTGACCGACTGGCACGTCTTCGTAAGGAGCTAAGGCTACGCTGTAAGCAGAAACGCAAGTTCAGAGCGACTACGAACTCGAACCACAATCTGCCAGTTGCGCCAAATCTGCTGAACCAGACGTTCGCTCCTACAGCACCAAATCAGGTCTGGGTGGCGGACCTGACGTATGTTGCCACACAGGAGGGATGGTTGTACCTCGCTGGCATCAAAGATGTTTATACGTGCGAAATTGTCGGCTACGCCATGGGAGAGCGCATGACAAAAGAGCTGACAGGTAAAGCCCTGTTTATGGCGCTCAGGAGCCAGCGCCCACCTGCCGGGCTAATCCACCACTCTGATCGAGGTTCACAGTACTGCGCATACGATTACCGGGTCATACAGGAGCAGTTTGGTCTTCTCGTCTGGGGAATATCTCCCCGGCAGCCTTCAGGGAAAAATATCATCAGATGGCTGCTTAAAAAAAGAACAAATGGTTGTGTCCGCTATTGCCAGTACACCTCAAACTGAGTTCTCATGGTTCCGATACGGACAGTATAACGAAACGGGTATTTACATCTCGATCGAGAAGACCATTATCATTACAATCACCGTTTCTGGTGGGTGCTTTAAAAAAGAATACAGCATTGTCTCCCACATGCTGGTCACTGACACCATAACAGAGGCCACCCTGTACGAAAACGGGCTGTATACGCGCCACATCAGACTCAGTCGCCCAGTATCTGACAGCAAATACCCCTTGCCACCCGGATCTCAGCTCATTAAAAATATGACCTTACGACTGCGCCTGCAGGATCAGCAGGAAGAAACATCCGTGACATTATTTCAGGGAAAAATGAGTACCGACGGAAATAACTATTCCATCATCAAAGGTAAAGTAAGCTCAGTACTTCTGTTATTAAAAATGGATATGCAGAAAAATGTGACTCCCGGCAGGCGAAAAGGCTGCCCTAATTATCCTCCCGAATTTAAACAGCAGCTCGTTGGGGGATGCGGACGATTTCCTGGACTCTCAGGAGATAAAACATGTTTACTGAAGAAGAAAAAATCCGCGCCATTGAGCTTTATTTCAAATATGGTAAGAAGCTGGCTCCCGTCGTACGCGAACTGGGCTACCCTTCGAAAAGAAATCTGCGGCGTTGGATCCGCTCATGGGAAGCAGGTGGTGGCGCAAAAGAATCCATTCGTCATAAGCACCGTTACTCCGATGAGCAAAAACAGGTTGCCGTTGAACATTATCTTAACCACGGCTGCTGCCTGGCGTTTACCAGCAGAGCCCTGGGTTATCCCTGCACTGATGTACTCGCTCGCTGGGTTAATGAACTTTATCCCGACAGACGACGTATATTTACCAGTAAGGCCAACCCGGTTGCGCCCTTTGAACCAGAAGTCAAACGTCAGGCTGTCATGGCACTCTGTACACGACAAGTATCAGCCAGTGAGATCGCCAGGCGTATTGGTGTCAGTCGTGCGGTATTGTATAAATAGAAAGATGAAATTATCGGCAACAGTGCTTACCAGACTATGCGTAAACATAACGAACCTTCCCTGGAGGCAGAACGCGATGCGTTGCGGGAGGAAGTCGCCCGACTGAATCAGGAAATACGCCGCCGGCAGATGGAGCTGGATATTCTGAAAAAGGCGGAGGAAATCATAAAAAAAGACCCGGGCATCAGTATCAGTCACCTGAACAACAGAGAAAAAACAAAGATCGCTGATGCCCTGAGGCAAACATATCCCCTGACAGAATTACTTCATGTTCTGGGCCTTACCCGTAGCAGTTATTTTTATCACCGGGCTGCACTGAAAGCCGGTGATAAATACGCCACGATACGTACGATGCTGACAGATATATTTAACAGTAATTACCAGTGTTATGGCTATCGTCGCCTGCATGCGATGCTCAGGCATGAGGGGGGGCGGCTATCAGAAAAGGTTGTACGCAGACTTATGGTGGAGGAACAGCTTGTCGTCAGCCGTAACCGTCGTCGTCGCTACAGCTCATATTGCGGAGAAATCGGACCGGCTCCGGATAACCTTATCGCCAGAGATTTTAAGGCGTAGCAACCTAATCAGAAATGGCTGACAGATATCACGGAGTTCCAACTCCCTGCAGGTAAAGTCTGGCTGTCACCGGTGGTGGACTGCTTCGATGGAAAAGTTATTAGCTGGTCTCTCAGTACACGCCCCGATGCTGAGCTGGTCAACACTATGCTGGATAGCGCTGTCGAAACGTTAAATGCTGGCGAACGACCGGTGATACACAGTGACAGAGGTGGGCATTATCGCTGGCCAGGCTGGCTGGAAAGAGTGAATGCAGCAGGTCTTATTCGCTCAATGTCCCGTAAAGGATGTTCACCTGATAATGCCGCATGCGAAGGTTTTTTCGGCAGACTGAAAACGGAAATGTATTATGGGCGTAAATGGTCGGGCATCACGCCAGAAAAGTTCATGCAGCATGTAGATGCTTACATCAGATGGTATAACGAGCGGCGTATAAAATTATCGCTGGGTGCAGTCAGCCCTGAAATGTACCGCCAACAATGTGGGCTGGCATAATAAAGCAGTCTAGGAAATCGTCCGCATCCCCAATTCAGGGGCGGTTTTTTCTTTACGGTTTTTCGCCATAAAGACTATTACTATCAGACTGACAAGACTACCCGCGAAAGCCGGGAGTTCCGCGCCAAGATTAACAGCCACCAGATACTGGGGAATTAATGTACTGACACCACACATCAGGGTAATTAGTCCAACGCCTCGTATAGTCTTCATACCACCACCGATAATCGCGACGATGACGAAAGGAAGCAGAATGTTGAACAGTGCCAGTTGAAGAATAATTGTCCCGCTGAGTGTGGTTACAGGTAAATTAACTTGTTCAGCAAGTACAGAGACAGGTATACCTACTGCCCCAAACGCTGTAGGGACTGTATTAGCAACCAGTGATGCAATCGCTGCTTTTAGTGGGTTAAAGCCCAGAGCAATCAGTATACCAATGGGGATTGCTACCGCTGTACCGTATCCGGCTGCCGCCTCAAGAAATCCACCAAAACACCATGAGATAAGAAGTACCTGGATACGTTTGTCATCACTAACACTCGCTCAATCATTTGGTCTGCTATCTCAACAGATTGCTTTCAACATTATTGTCAGAATCTGGAGCAGATTGAAGATCGCATACTTCAACTCGATCAGGAAATATCTCGCCTGTTACCTGAGTGATCTCTGTGCAATCTGGTCTGCCAGTTGCAGGCTCTTAAAGGTGTTGGTCAACTAATCGCAATAACCCTGGTTGCTGAACTGGGTGATTTTTCGCGATTTTCCAATCCTGAACAGCTCATGGCTTTTCTGGGACTGGTGCCAGGTGAATATTCCAGCGGAAACAGCATTCGCCCCAGAGGAATAACAAAAGTTGGAAACAGCGAACTGAGACATCTGCTTTACGGATATCAAATAAATTCAGATTATTTAACAGTAAAACCCCACTTATGTGATGAATCTCATAAAAAAGCAAAGTGAAGTAATAATATCCAATTTATCCCTCATTCCTTAAGTAAGCGTACACTGGCCGCGTACACCATGGCATAATGATATGTTGTTTTACTGATATTTCCGGCTGGTAAAATCCCCGACGGCCCGGCTGAAGCTGGTGCAGGAAAGCGGGTTAATTGTCACTACGCGGGATAACCTGTCTGGCTGGATACAACGTATTGCCACAGATATGCAGCAACTGCGTCAGTCCGGAATGTCAGTCATCTCCGGGGATGTTGGGGTCTCAGGCACACTGACCGGCCCCCCGTGTTGTTTCCGGGTACTGTTTTTGATTTATGCAACAAAGTATTGCAGCGTCGAATATGAGCTATGGCCAGATTTTTGTTAATCGTGGTTGTTGCAACATGTAAGGCGAATGACCACACTATTCTGGCACGCTCGTAATCACGCTGAAATTCCGCTTCCTGTGCTGCCGTGAAGAGTTCCGACCAGGACATACGGCGAAGTGTATGTCTGTCAGTAATATCCGTCATGAGCTCTCAGCTTCCTCCTTCGTATTTCCGTCAGAAACACAAACGCCCCGCAGAGAAAATTCGCCAACATTCTCCTTTTTAATGGCGTGCAATGCATCGCGACAGGCCCGTTCGGTATGAAATGCCTGGCTGTGCACCGCCAGTGTGGGCTGCCGGGCATCACCGGAAGAGACATTAAAGGGAGATGAAAGCCAGAAAATCAGTAGCCACATGCGTCACACCTCGTCCTTTTTATGCGGGTATCTGGCCAGAATATTGAGCGCCTGTAATGGAGCTTCATGCATTTCACGGATACAACGGGCATCGGTGATGTTTTCCCTGTAATGCGTGGTTTCCAGCATCATATGATGCATATGCAGCATCCGGGCCAGGGCTGCACGGAGTTCTTCAATATGTTGTTCATGGGAATGCTGACGGGGTGGTATCCGGCAGAGAGGGATAACCTCCACATCATCCGGGTGCGCGCGAAGCCACGCGTCAGTGACTGTAATGTCGTCAGTGTAAAACCATGTGCCGGATGTCCCGTTGGCCAGAAAACGCATTTTCCAGGCTTCTGGGGTGGCGGTTGTGCTGTTATCTTTCATGGTGCCACCACTCATTCAACAGGCTTAATGCTGTCCAGGCGCAGTCTGCTCAGACTGTCGTGGCTGCCACAGCGGCGTCCTGTACTTTTGCTGTAGCACTCCTGCCCCCTGATACACCATGCCGTTGGCGTTTCGTAGAGGCTGACACGTCGGGTTTTATCTTTACTGGCTAGAAGCCCGGTGTGAGTTTTTGTCTTTTTCATCGGTGGGGTACAAACGCAGAAATTTTGTTGTCATCAGTTTTTGCCTGCAGAGGCCTGAAAAGACAGCGTTTTCAGACCCTGTTCAGGTTAGTGAATATTCTTACCTGGCCTTTCGGCAATATCAATCCCCTGAAGTTGCATGGATATCCCATGCCCATTGAGCATCTGGCTGTCCATGGAATGGATACCGCATGTCACCATCAGGTTGTAACAAAGCGTACTCAGCATGGCGAGCGCCTCTTCTGAGGATTTACAATGTGTGTTCATAAGGGCCAGAAACTGCTCAACAACATCCGGGTTGATGCTGGTACTGTGTATTTCATCCTTCATTATGTGTCCTTGTTTTTTATTATTTTGCATTTCAGAAAATAACACGATGCATGTAACCCAGAAAACCGATATGTGCACGCGTAGTCACTTTCTGGCAGATTCCGGTCTCTGAAACAAAATACGAGGTGGCATGAAGCGGATTGTGGCGGACAGGGAAAGTGATTTGATTCCGGGGAAGGCGCTGTGCAGCAGTCTTATCCGGCAGTTTAAAGGGGTGGACGGAGACCAATGAGGCACTGGAGCAGATTCAGTGCAGAGGTGACATGATTTATCAAACTTAATTGTGACAAAATGGCGATTGAGAAGGTGCAATTGACTTATCCGGATTCGGTCGTGGCGAGGTGGTGACCCTGCATTCTGCTAACCGGGTTATGAGCCAGGAGTCAGCGATAGACAAAGGGACTTATCTGACCGGGCCCCCGGAAAAATGGCGGGAGAGAATGATACCTTCCTGCTGACGAGACCGGACTTTGAGATGACGAGCGATAGTGCGGCAGTGATGTACAGCCTGATCGGTAGCTGCAAAACTTAACGGAATCGAGCCGGAAACGTGGCTACGCCACGTGATCAGTGTAATCAACACCTGGCCTGCCAACCGCATGAAAGAGTTGTTGCCCTGGAACGTCACTCTCTCTGTACACTAATTTTTACCCCACGTCCTTCACGGTGCGCTTACACTCTGGACAAGTATGTAAATGATAAGTTAAAAATAATCCGTGCATTTCCTGTGACGATATTAGTTGTTGGTAACGAAATCTCATTAGCGGATCGGAAATGCACTTAACCTAATACGTTGCCACTGTTCCGCCAGGAGTTACAGTGGCAACGTATTCTACCGTCAGTGATAGCGTTTTGTTATTATCAGAACTGATAGTTCAGCGACATCCAGTAATTTCGCTCAGGTATCACATATCCTGTTGTTGATGATCCCGTCTGGAAGTAATCACCGGCATACAGCGTACTCTTACCGGCACTGTACAGGCTCACGTCACTGTAATCCTTGTTGAGCAGGTTATTCACCGCAGCATTCAGCGTCAGGGCATCCGTCATCTTCCACGACAGACCTGCATCCACCACCGTCCAGGCTTTCAGGTATTCTCCTTTCTCATCATACACTTTCTTCTGTACAGCGCTCAGTGACGAATAATTCTGGGTGAAACGTGGTGTTTTCCCGCGATAACGGGCACCCAGCCATGATGCCACCTCTTCGGTGATCTGCCAGTTCAGTTTCGCATTCACCATGTGTTCAGGGGTATAACTCAGCGGCGCACCTTTGTTATCACCATCACGTTGTTCACTTCGGGTCCAGGTGTAATTCAGTGACAGCGTGACATCCTCTGACCACAGCGGCAATGTGCCGGCAAATTCCACACCATGCAACCGGGCCTTTCCGCTGTTTACATAGCTATTGGTGTTATCATTTATGGAATAAGAGACAATCTTGTTGGAGAAGTCAGTCATAAAACCTGTGACATTGGCATTCAGACCGGCGGGGTTATCGTAATACACCCCAGCCTCATAACTGACGCTCTCTTCCGGCTTCAGGTCGGGGTTACCAAGTAGATTTGTTTTTCCCTGCCCGGATACACCACTAATCCCTTTATGTAGCTGCCCCATTCTGGGTGCCTTATATCCCGTGGTCACACCGCCTTTCAGCGTCCAGGCATCTGCCACATCCCAGACCAGATATGCACGCGGACTGAAGTGTCCCCCGAATTGCTCATGATGTTCATAGCGGCTGCCCACAGTCAGCGCAAGTGCATCCGTGAGATGCCACTCATCCTCAGCAAATACCGACCAGCTTTTCTGCCGGAAAGTTTCACCTGTGCTGGCAAGGACAACTCCGTCTTTCATGGACGAGCTCTGAAACTCGCCCCCCACCGTAACCAGATGAGATTCTCCCAGAGGGGTAAGCAGTAATGAATTCAGGATAAGGTTCGATTCCTTAAGCTCCCGCGGCTGACCGGCAAGCCCCCATTTGTCGCGCTTCAGTACACTGCGTACGAGCTCACGACCTTTATTTTCTGTCTCGTTCCAGTTCAGATACGATTTCCATGTTCCGAAGGTGAAAGTATGATCATAGCCAGCTGAAATTTTGTTTCGCTCATAGCGCAGGGTCCGGTCATATCCCCCCGTCAGACTCCCCAGTTGCCCATCCCGGTTATCATAACGCTGCCGGGTGGTATCCATATCAAACCAGAGCACATCCTGCGCCGACGCCTTCCAGTCAAGACGTGCACCAAGATTATAATTCTGTGACTCCGTGGGATAAGGAATACGCGTGGCTGCTGTATCGCTCAGTGATGTGACCGATGAGCCCTGACGCTGTTGTGTGCTACCGCGTACCTGCAGGCTGACAGAATCATCCACAAGGGGACCACTGCTCCAGAAATTAAACTGGCTGCTGTTACCCCATTTGTTGCTTTCCTGCAGATTCAGCCCTGCATTGACGGAAGAGAGCCATTTGTCTGCATTCTTTCTGGTAATGATATTCACCACACCGCCCATCGCATCAGAGCCATACAGTGTGGACATCGGCCCCCTGATAACCTCAATACGCTCAATGGCGGCCAGAGGGGGCATGAACCCGGTATTCATGGCAGAAAAACCGTTGGGAGTCACGTCACTGCTTCCGCCCTGACGAACACCATCAATCAGTATCAGCGTGTAACTGGCTGGCATTCCTCGGATGCTGATTTCCAGCCCACCGGTTTTACCCGTACCACTTTCAACATCCACACCCTCTACTGATCTCAGAGCCTCCGCCAGATCGTGGTACTGGCTGGACTGCAATTCCTCCTGGCTAATCACAGAAACACTGGCGGCTGCGTTAGTCAGCTTTTTCTCATAGCCGGATGCAGAGACAATCATCACATCCTCTGCAGCAGCTATGCTGCTGGCTGAAAATCCGAGACAGGGAATGACTACGGAAGCCAGAGTGGTTATTCGCATATTACTAATCTCCGATCATGTTAACCGGCAAGACAATACATAAATACAAACAATAATGAGAATAATTTATATTTGCCTTTTACAAAAAATAAAGATTATTGACAAAACTAAATATAAATAACGACTGCCTCGGCATGCCAGTTAACAGCTATCCGTATGGCGTGTTCGGTTTTGCGAATAAAAAATGGTTACTGTAGAAGCGGATTTCCACCACATGTCAACCATGAATGGTCAGTGGTGCGAGACGACTGGGATGATTTGGTCGATGACTTCTTCCGGCGAATACTGATAGAAACATTGAAATATTGTAAGAGAAAGCGTTCAAAATTCTGTGGCACGTGAAAAATTCTACAGCGTCATCACCTTATTCAGTCGACCTTCAAAATAAACGTTTAACAGAGACAATCACCATTTGGATTGTCCGCTGAGGAGGCGAACGATTTCCTAGACAGCTTTATCATGTCAGCCCACATTGTTGGCGCTGACAATGGATTTGCCCCTATATTTCCAGACACCTGTTATCACTTAACCCATCACTGGCCCACTGCCGCAGATATTCCCGTGGCGAGCGATAACCCAGCGCACTATGCGGATGCCATTCGTTATAATGCTCGAACGCCTCTGCAAGGTTCTTTGCTGCCGTTAACCCGTCTGGTTTG
>PPYF01306566.1_pt1 | contig 10020 bp, 7 predicted proteins | sample 1559871 | NCBI WGS metagenome assembly PPYF01 (sample SAMN08240021, study PRJNA423297) | Human gut metagenome, whole genome shotgun sequencing project. | reverse complement strand
ACATCCTGCATATTTCCTCCTCGCAGAGACCTGGCACTCTGTTCACCCAGCACCCATCTCACCGCATCACCGACATTGCTCTTTCCACTTCCGTTCGGACCTACAATACCGGTGATCCCGTTATGAAATTCAAAATTGATCTTCTGGGCGAAAGACTTAAATCCTTGTACCTCTATATTCTTTAAATACATAATTCTCCTGTTTATTTTCTGAGTACACGAATCGCCTGGTATGCTGCTGCCTGTTCTGCTGCTTTCTTTGTATGACCGCTTCCCTGTCCCATCACTTTTCCGTTTACTCTTGCCTCCACAGTAAAGTTTTTGTTATGATCCGGGCCTTCTTCTTTTGTCAGAATATATTCCACCGGCTGTGTTCCGTTTTCCTGCACGATTTCCTGCAGGATGGTCTTGCTATCATAAAAGAGCTGTTTGTGTTCAATATCATTCAGGATAAAATTCAGCACAAACTCCTTTGCATTAGCAAAACCACCATCCAGATAGATAGCTCCCAGTAAAGCCTCTGTTGCATCAGAGACGATAGAATCCCTGTTTCTTCCGCCTGTCATATCCTCGCCCTTTCCAAGCAACAGAAACTGCGGCAGTCCGAATTCTCTTGCACAATAGGCAAGGCTTGGCTCACACACCAGGCTGGCTCTCTTCTTTGTCAGCTCTCCCTCCGGTATCTGGGTAAATCTTGCATACAGATAATCACTGCTGATCAGCTCCAGCACAGCATCTCCCAGAAACTCCAGTCTCTCATTGCTGCCCAGCTTCCCCAGCTTCTTCTCATTTGCATAGGAACTGTGAGTCAGTGCCTGTGTAAGATAATGTTTATTTTTAAAATGATATCCTATGATTTCTTCTAATTCTTCTGTCTTTCTATTCATTCCTCTAACCCTCTCCATATGCGCAGGGCTGTCATCTGACAACCCTGCGGCATCATTTTTTGCAACTGCTCAGTCCGCCTGTATTATGCTCCTGTCAAATTTCAGACTGCCGGACAGTTACATTTTTATTTAATTGTCCGAATTGCTTCAACAGCATCACCGACTGTCTGAATCTGTTCGACAGATTCATTATCCAGCTCAATGTCATACTCCTCTTCAATCCCCATAATAATCTGAAAAATATCAAGAGAGTCTGCACCAAGATCATCTACAAATGTAGTGTCTTCTGTGATCGAATCTGCATCAATATTCAGAACCTCTGCTATGATAGCTTTTATTTTCTCCAGTTCCATCTTCAACCCTCCTTCCTGTTTCTGTTCCTGTCCTGCTCTATTCTGCTCCGGACTTCAGTACTTCCTGATCCTCCAGGATACGCTCTGCGATCTTCTCGTTGATCTTCTCCTGTTTAAACTGTACACACTGGAAAATACCATGTTTGATCTCAATGGCTTTGGCACTTCCATGCGTCTTTACCACAAGTCCTTTAAGCCCCAGAAGCGGTGCTCCGCCATATTCCGTTGCATCAAAGGATTTCAGAGTTTCTTTCAGTGCAGGCTTTACCAGAAGTGCACCGATCTTACTTCTTGTGCTGGTCATCATTCCTTCTTTGATCTTCTGGATCAGGGCAGAACCAACTCCCTCATATAATTTAAGGATCACATTTCCCACAAATGCTTCGCATACGACCACATCCGCATATCCTGCCGGGATATCTCTGGCTTCTATACTTCCGATGAAATTAATGCTTTTGCATTCTTTCAGAAGGGGGAAAGTTTCTTTTACAAGTGCATTTCCCTTCTCCTCTTCTGCCCCGTTATTTACAATGGCAACTTTTGGATTTTTAATACCGACTACGTTCTCCATATAAATAGAGCCCATCTTCGCAAACTGCACCAGATGCGATGGACGTGCATCCACATTGGCACCACAGTCGATCAGAAGGGAAACACCCTTCGTGGTAGGGATCAACGGTGCAAGAGGCGGCCTCTCCACACCTTTACTTCTGCCTACCAGTACCTGTCCGCCAACAAGAACAGCTCCTGTACTTCCTGATGAAACAAAGGCATCTGCCTCCTGTTTCTTAACCATATTCAAACCTACTACGATTGATGAATCTTTTTTCTTACGGATTGCAAAAACAGGGGGTTCTGCTGTCTCGATCACCTGGGATGCATTGACAACCTGGATCTGGTTCTTCGGATATCCGGAATATTTCGCCAGTTCCTTATCTATCACTTCCTGTTTTCCTGTAAGAATTACTTTTATGTCCTGTCTCTCTGTTACAGCTTCCACTGCAGCTCTGACAGGTTCTGCCGGGGCATTATCCCCGCCCATTGCGTCCACTACAACTCTGACCTGTTCTGCCATATTTTTATATCTCCTGTTCACTTACTGTTCACTTACAGATGTCAGAATCAAAAGATATTTTCTGTTACTGACCCGGCATCCGCAAATTGCCCCGCTGCAAAGCAGCTCCTGCAATCTTCCATAATCTGTATCATACTAAAGAACCCTCTGCAAAGTCAATAGCATCTGAAAAAAATCACTTTTCACTTTTTTGTGCCTCGATTCGCTCCGCCAGATCATTCAGATAAACCCACCTGTCCATCTTCTCATCCAGATCTGCCTGTGCCTTCTCCTTCTGCTCCATGATCTCACGAAGCTTCACAGAATTGGTAGCATTGGCCTCCATATCCTTATCCAGCTTCTCCAGCAGTTCCTCCAGCGCTGCAATATCATCATCGATAGTTTCAAATTCCCTCTGCTCTTTATAGGTAAATTTCAGTTTCTGGGGACGATTCTGCTTCCAGTCTGCCTGAGCCGACTTCTTCTTTTCCGCACCAACTGCAGTGCTCTGTCCTTCAGATACTGCCCCGCCTTTTCTCGCCAGCGCCTCTGTATAATCCGTATATCCGCCCTCATACTGAGTGAGGCGTCCCTCCCCTTCAAACGCAAAAATCCTGTCCACAATATTATCCAGAAAATATCTGTCATGAGAGACTGCGATCACAATTCCTGCAAAAGAATCCAGATAGTCTTCCAGGATTGTCAATGTGGGGATATCCAGGTCATTGCTTGGCTCATCCAGAAGCAGCACATTGGGCGCCTCCATCAGAACCTTCAGCAGATAAAGTCTTCTCTTCTCTCCCCCTGACAGCTTGGCAATAGGCGCATACTGCATGGCTGAATCAAAAAGGAATCTCTCCAGCATCATTGTTGCAGAAATCTTCCCATCTCTGGTAGGAATATATTCCGCTACATCACGGATATAATCGATCACACGCTGATCCGTATCCATATCCGGTACCTCCTGTGCAAAATACCCAATGCGGATAGTCTCCCCGATTTCCACATCCCCTGCATCCGGCTGTACCATCCCATCAATAATCTTGATCAAAGTTGACTTTCCGCATCCATTGGGGCCGATAATTCCCAGACGCTGATTACGCAGCACAATGTAATTAAAATCATCCAGAATCTTCTTTTCGCCAAAGCTCTTACTGATGTGATGAAGCTCAATGGTCTTCTTTCCCATACGGGTTTCCACAGAATCCAGCTCCACACTGGCATCCCTCACAGGTGCCTTTCCATTCTTCAGAGCTTCCAGACGTTCCAGACGGGCTCGCTGCTTGGTACTTCTGGCCCTGCAGCCACGTTTCGCCCACTCCAGTTCCATGCGGAGCACACTCTGCCTCTTCCTCTCACTGGCAAGCTCCATCTCCTCACGCTCTGCCTTTAGCTCCAGAAATTTCGAGTAATTGGCCTCATAAGCATACAGATTTCCATGGGAAATCTCCAGAATTTTGTTGGTAACCCTGTCAAGAAAATATCGGTCATGGGTAACCATGATCACAACCCCCTTAAAGCTTCTCAGAAAATCCTCCAGCCAGGTCACCATCTCATTATCCAGATGGTTGGTGGGCTCATCCAGAAGCAGCACATCACAGGGATTCACCAGCGTCCTGGCCAGCGCCACCCTTTTCTTCTGCCCGCCGGACAAATGATCAATCTTTTCCTCATGATCCGTAATCCCAAGCTTATTCAGCACATTTCTTGCTTCGCTTTCTGTACTCCAGTCCTTCTGCCATTTTCCTTCAGCCACATAATCCAGGATAGAAGCTCCCTGGGGAAACTCCGGCATCTGTGGCAGATAGGTAATCCGCAGACCATTCTGTGTGATCACCTGTCCCTCATCCGGCTCCTCCAGACCACCGATAATCTTTAAGATCGTAGATTTCCCGGTTCCGTTAATCCCGATAATCCCAATCTTATCTCCCTGATGCACTCCATAGGAAACATCATCCAGAACCGTCTTCTCGCCAAACACCTTGGAAACATGCTCTATATTCAGAATATTCATAAGTCCAAACCTCTCTCGTAATTTTCACTTTCTACCTGTTTTTACTTATCCGAAAACAAATTTGCACCCTATTATACCATTTTTCTCCCTTTTCTAAAACCCCCCAGTTATCCAGCCCCTCCCCCAAAAACAACTTTCGACGTTCAATACCCAGCGTAGAAAAATAGTTTGTTTTGGGTGCATTTGCAGGGTTCTTAGATGTTCTTAGCCGTCAGAAATCTGCGTTATGAGCAATCTGAGACACTGTCTGAGCGCAGCGAGTTTGGCTCTGATTGCTCATGCTTTTAGCAGATTTATGACAGCTTAGAATATCTTAGTGCCCGAAACCGCACCCAAAACAAACTATTTTTCTGCGCGTCCCTTTTCAAAGATACGCAAAAAGCTCCTCTCCAGGCAAACCCGAAGAGGAGCACCCAAACACTATTCATTTTCAAGAAAAGAGCATTAGTTCATCTCTGTTCCGTTCTCAACTGCATATTTCAGTCCCTGAACTGCAACTGCCAGTGTAGCTTCCTGTACAGTAGCACTTCCAAGATCACCCATATCCAGTGTCAGAGTATCATCATCATTTGCAGTCACACCAAAGGTAAGTGACATTTCAGATACTTCATCCTCAATAGTTACTGTTGCATTTTCCTCATCAAAAGTACCTTTGCCGATGAAGCTTACATAATTATCATCCTGGTCGATCACAAGCACTGAACAGAAAGTTCCATCTTCATTTGCTGCATAAATAAAAGTCTCACCTGCTTCTGTCTCACCGGAATAGCATTCTGTAAGCAGATCACCCATATCCTGATAGGTCTTGTTGTAATCTGCCTCATCGCCGGTTCCCTCGTAAGGTTCCAGAGTTGCTGTCAGCTCCTGAGTTTCCGGATCATAAAGCTCCAGAAGATTTTCCTCTTCATTTGCCTGTACCAAATAAGATACCATATTTTCATCATCATACGTGCCGTCGTCATTTGCAAACTGCATTGCCAGCGCTGTATACTCTCCATCTGAGCTCAGCGCATATACGCCTAAAATATCCTGTTCTTCATCCTTCCACTGACCAAAAAACGAATTATCTTTGTAGAATCCGTAGATATCTCCTGCGCTGTCCTTCCAGAGTCCTAACATTGCCTCTGATACATCCGCGACATCTCCGTCATCTGCTGCTTCTTCTGTAGTCTCCTCTGCTGCCCATACCGGAACAACCATAGAGCTTACCATTGCAGCAGCACAAAGACCTGCCATTATTTTTTTCCAGTTTTTCATATTTTTTTACCATCCTTTCTTAAAATGTGTGTACATATTTCTAAACTGAATTTCTATGTTCTTACTATAAAAAATTTCAGTCTTATTTTCAAGATACATGGGATTAAATGACATTTTTCATGAAATATGGAAAAATGAATAAATACTTATGGTATTACTTGTTTTCAGTAAGGAATCCGTACTTGAATAACTCATGAAAATACGCTAAAATACAAATTATGTTTAAGTTAATTTAGGAGGTACTCCTTTTGAATATTGCAATCCTTGACGATTCAAAGGAAGATCTGCGTCAGGTAAAATCTGTCATTTCTTCTTATTATGAATCCCAGAATACATCCGCAGACATCCATTTGTATTACAGCGCAGAAGCTTTTTTTACTAAATACATACCCGGATTTTACGACCTGATCATTATGGATATTTATATGGGCAGTATGACCGGTATGGATGCAGCCAGAAAGCTCCGCGAAGCCAGGGATACAGCTGCTCTGATTTTTATTTCAAGCAGTGATTCCTTTGCTGTGGCAAGCTATGATGTACAGGCATCCTACTATCTGCTGAAGCCCTTTGACCCGGAGAAGCTTTGCCGGATCCTCTCAACAATCCAGTTCAGGCAGTCGCAGAATTCCAGATATATAGAGCTGATCTCCGACCGTACCCCTGTAAAGATCCCTGTCAGGAGCATCCTGTACGTGGATACCTACCGCAATGCAGTTCAGGTACATACCACAGATGCAGGCATTATACGCTCCTACATAACCTTCCAGAAATTCGAAGAGCTTCTGGAGGGAATGAAATGTTTTCTCTCCTGTTACAGAGGCTGTATCGTAAATATGGATCACATCGAGAAATCCACAGATGAAGGCTTTGTTATGGACAATCAGGAGCTTGTTACTGTACGCAAGCGTGGCTCCAACGCAATAAAAAAAGCATATCTGGAATACTTATTCTCTTCAGACTCTGATAAATAAGTATTTCCGATATGCCTCTTCCCCTCCGGGCAGTAACTATTTATTTACTGTACTGTTTTCACCGGCAGAAAGATATTTACTTTAAAAATACCCTCTTCTGTATTAAAAACTACATATCCGCCCATTCGTTGTACCACTTCTGCCACAGACGCTGTTCCGATTCCAAAGCCTTCATGCTTTGTTGAATAAAAAACTTTTTCCCTTCGCTGGATTCCATTGGAATATGGATTTGAAATCTCTATCAGAAGCTTCCTGTTCTTAACCTTTGTAAACATCTTTACATAAGGCTTATTTTCCGGCAGCAGATCTTTTACTGCATCTACGGCATTTTCCAGAAGATTTCCATATATTTTGCACAGATCTGTATCTGAAATGCCAATATTCTGTGGCAGCATCATATCACATTCAAAAGGAATCCCTTTCTTCCTCAGTTCTCCTGCATAAAAATGGATCACTGCATCTACGGCCATGTTTCTGCAATAACAGATTAGCTTTTCCTCTTCTGTTATAACGGATGCATACTCCTGCAGATATTCCATCATCTCCTGATATTTTCCCTGCTGGGTGTAAGACATGATGGTGCGCAGATGGTGTCTCATATCATGGCGCATCCTGCTGATCTCATCCATCTTTTCTGTAAGTTCCTCATAATTCTGTTTCTGTATCTGCAGTTTCTGTTCCATCTGACGGCTGTATTCTCCATAGGTAATCTGAAATCTGTAAGCATTGGCAAGCTCCATCCACAGAGTCAGTCCCACACTGGCTACAAGCACTGCTGCACCAATTTCCATAAACCACCCGCCAATGATCGGCTCATATAATCTCCATATCCGGTCTGCTGCCAGAGACGCTGCATAAACAACAATTCCCACTAAAAGTACATTACTGTACTTCTGTTTTATCTCCTTTACACTTCTGAAAAGCAGATAACCGGCTGCTGCCCACTTCAAAATCTCTGTAAGCTTAGAGATCAGATACAGCCCTGTTGCAGACTGGGCTCTGCTGCACAGCATTTCTGCCACAAAAACCATCACTCCGGCTGCTGTGGCCACACCTGCAAGAATTTCCGGAATCCTTTCCTCACCTCCCAGGATCTTCTGTTGTACCAGCATAACACCGGCAAACATCAGATAATAGAACAATGCCTCCATTCCATAACAAGGCTGTACTTTTACTGCAACAAAGGAATGCAGGATCGGATAAGAACCATATCCCAGCACACAGATACAAAGCAGGGCAAAAAGTCCAAACTCCACTTTTTTAGTTCGCATATACATATACACTGAAAAAATCAGGACAAAAAATGTAAAAGCCATAAATACCACAGCAATCATAAGTGACAACCCGCGGATAATATTCACTTTAAAAGGAGAAGCCAAAACCGGCACATACTGAATTCCCGATGACACCGAATGTTTGTCTGTCACTGCGATCACAATCTCTGCAGTTCCTTTTCCCTCAAAGGTAAATACCCTGTTCTGAATCTGCTCCTGGTAATTGTCAGGATCCGGGTTGCCTATCTGTCCGGTCAGTTCCCCATTAATATACAGCCTGTAAGCAGAAAAAATCTCTGTCAGGCCAATGGCATATTGTTTTTCTTTTTCAGGAAGCACCAGGGTCATCCGATAGGTACCACTTCCAAAAGGAGATTTATTTTTGTCGCCCAGGTCCATTCCACCGTACTCGCCAATGGAAACATAACGGCTGTAGCAGCCCTCCTTCTGTTCCTTTATGTCCTGCGGTGTCAGCAATACATCCGGATAATATTCCCATTCCCTGACAAGATAATGCACAGAATCATCATCAGGTACATAGAGGATTCCCTGAATGGCCTGATCCCCCCTGGCCGTATATTTGTTATCAAAACGGTAAAACAGAAAGAATATGCCCATAGCCAATGCAAATACAACTGCTATGAGCAGTAATGAATATTTCCAGTTCTTCTTCATTGCTGACACCTCCTTCTGTTTCCGGGTGCTTTTTTGCTTTTCCTCTGTCCCTTATCTGCGTTTTTTACAAAGTACAAAAATAGCAGCAAATGCCATGATACATACTGCCAGTAATGTAGGTATTATCATTAGAAGCTGCCTGCCGGAATCTTCTGTTTTCTGTTCTGTTTTCTCTTCCGGCACCGACTCTTCTTCTGTAAATCCTGTATCTTCTCCATCTGAAACAGCTTCCACACTGTCCTCATCCGTCTGATCTCCCATACTTTCTGATTCTCCATCTATGAGGAAATAGTCTCCTGTCTGGCTGATTTCCATACGGAGAACATTTTGTTTTTCCTGATAATTCACTGCATATTGATTTCCCTGCACATCCTCCGCTTCTACTGTTTCAGGTGACTGGATTCCGCCAAACACAGATGTCTGGAATTCCACCACTGTTCCCGGAACTTCTGTTACCTCCTCACCTCTGACAAAAATCCGCAGAGAAAATGCAGTTTCTGACGTTTTCTCGATTCCTATCTGGATTTCATCCTCTGCATTGATCTTCCATCCGTTCACTGTATCCGGAGAAAATGTTACAGAGATTCCCTGTTTTTCAAACTTTGCACTGCCGTTCTGTTGGAGTATCAAAAGCAGTCTCTCTCCGCTGACTGCAGTAATCGTGTCGGTGCTTAACTCTGTCACAGAATTCTCTGTATCCGATATTTCAGCAGATTTTGCATCAGAAGCTTTGTTACTGCTGCTATTCTGTCCGTCTGTATTATTGTCTGTTCCGTAAGAGTTGTCATAATGATATCCGGCACTTCCCGTATTCAGATTTCCTTCCTTTTCTCCCTGCATTTCATCTGACGAAGCAGGTGCTTTCTGCACAATGTCAGGAAGATCTTTTTCCTCCCTGTCTGAAAAATTCCGCTCATGCCAGTATTCGTTGACAATAAAGGCATCATTATAGGAAAAAGAATAAATTCCCGTGCTCCCTTTCTCATAGACAGCACAGATCTGGTAGTTCTGTCCTTTCTTTAATATCTCTCTGTAATAAATCTGAATTCCAGCAGAAGTCACTTCCACCAAGTCATCATCAATTTTCCGGTAATTTCCCCCATTCTCAGAGAGGTAAACCTGTATGTTCCGGCGTTCCTCTGCAGAAAATCCATCCAACAGCATAGGAAATTCCAGCAGGTCTACCATCGGCATGCTGTAGGTATTAATCTGTGGTTCTCCTTTTTTCTGTACAGAAAGATATGCATATGCCTCTGGCAGCGTCAGGCTGTCAGATACTTCATATCCCTCTGGGATCACAAATGATCCGGTTACCTTGTACACGCCTTGTTTTTCCCTATTCACCCGGCTCAGATCCCAGGAAGATTCCAGAATCAGTTCCGGATTCTCGGCTGTATTTTCAAATGTTTCAGCAGTACTGACCCTCAGTCTGACATTCTCCTTCAATTCTTTCTCAATCTGCTTCAGGCTTCCCCCCGTTTTTACTGCATAGGCAGCACATCTGCTGAGATATTTCTCATCTCCGGTATCATAAGA
>PPYF01372095.1_pt1 | contig 10021 bp, 6 predicted proteins | sample 1559871 | NCBI WGS metagenome assembly PPYF01 (sample SAMN08240021, study PRJNA423297) | Human gut metagenome, whole genome shotgun sequencing project. | reverse complement strand
TAAATGCGAAAAACTGTGAATTGATTGTTTGTTATGATATATTGTCCATAGCAGACTTGATAAAAGCAAAAATAGTATGAAGCAAATTTAATTTGTCTCTGTCTGTTTTTGCTTTTTTTTGCCAAAAAACCGGTAAAAATAAAAATTGTAATAAAATTGTAATAAATTAATCGAGTCACAGCAAATTTTTTGAGAGGTGAACAACTTGGCAGGACACTTAGTAAAATACGGTAAACACCGTGTACGTAGAAGTTACTCGCGAATTAAAGAAGTTCTTGATCTACCTAACTTGATTGAAGTTCAAACTGATTCTTACAAGTGGTTTTTAGATGAAGGTCTTCGTGAAATGTTTGATGACATTATGCCAATTGAAGATTTTCAAGGTAAATTATCACTTGAAGGTACAACTGTAATTCCTAATCGTGGGGCTTGGTTAGAATATGAAACAGATGCAAAGAATGTAGCATATGTACGTATTGATCGTACTCGTAAAATTCCATTAACAGAACTTATCCGTGCTTTGGGATACGGTTCTGATAATGAAATTGTAGAAATTTTAGGATCTAATAGCGATAGCTTGATGCTTACTTTGGAAAAAGATGTACATAAGAATATGGATGATTCTCGTGTAGAAGAATCTTTGAAAGATATTTATGAACGTCTACGTCCAGGTGAACCAAAGACTGCTGATTCATCACGTAGTTTGTTAACAGCTCGTTTCTTTGATCCAAAGCGCTATGATTTAGCACCTGTTGGTCGTTATAAGATTAACAAGAAGTTAGATTTAAAGACACGCTTATTGAATTTAACTGTTGCAGAAACATTAGCTGATCCTGATACAGGCGAAATTATTGTAAATAAGGATGAAGTTATTGATAAGCAAGTTATGGATAAATTAGCTCCATACTTAGCAAGAGATGACTTCAAGACATTTACTTTCCATCCATCTGAAGAAGGTGTTGTTCAAGAACCAATGACTCTTCAAATTGTGAAAGTATATTCACCAAAGGATCCAGAAAAGGTAGTAAATGTTATTGGTAATGCAAATGTTGATATCCAATTCAAGCACATTACACCAGCTGATATAGTAGCTTCCATGAACTACTTCTTCAATTTACAAGAAGGCATGGGTTCAACAGATGATATTGACCACTTGGGTAACCGTCGTACTCGCTCTGTAGGTGAATTATTACAAAACCAATTTAGAATTGGTTTATCACGTATGGAACGTGTTGTACGTGAACGTATGTCAATTCAAGATACATCAACTGTTACACCACAACAATTGATTAATATTCGTCCAGTTGTTGCTTCAATTAAAGAATTCTTCGGAAGTTCTCAATTGTCCCAATTCATGGACCAAACTAATCCATTGGGTGAATTGTCTCATAAGCGTCGTTTCTCTGCTTTGGGACCTGGTGGTTTGACTCGTGATCGTGCTGGATACGAAGTTCGTGACGTTCACTATACACACTATGGTCGTATGTGTCCTATCGAAACTCCTGAAGGTCCTAACATCGGTTTGATCAACAGTTTATCTTCTTATGCTCGTATTAATAAGTATGGTTTTGTTGAAACACCATATCGTCGTGTATCTTGGGAAACACATAAAGTTACAGACAAAATTGACTACTTAACAGCCGATGAAGAAGATAATTACGTTATCGCACAAGCTAACTCACCATTAAATGATGATGGTTCCTTTGTTGATGATGTAGTTATGGCTCGTAAGAAAGATGATGACGTTGAAATTTCAACTGAAAAAGTTGACTACATGGACGTTTCACCTAAACAAGTAGTTGCTGTTGCTACAGCATGTATTCCTTTCTTGGAAAACGATGACTCTAACCGTGCTTTGATGGGTGCTAACATGCAACGTCAGGCTGTTCCTTTGATTAAGCCACATGCACCATTAGTTGGTACAGGTATTGAATACAAAGCTGCACATGACTCTGGGGTAGCATTGATTTCTGAACATGAAGGTACAGTTGAATATGTAGATGCTCGTGAAATTAGAGTTCGCCGTGACGATGGTTCTTTGGACAAGTATAAATTGATGAAATTCCATCGTTCTAATGGTGGTAAGAATTATAACCAAACACCAATTGTACGTGTTGGAGACAGAGTAGATGCTGATGAAGTATTAGCTGACGGACCAGCTATGGAAAATGGAGAATTGGCTTTAGGTCAAAATCCATTGATTGCATTTATGACATGGGATGGTTATAACTTCGAAGATGCTATCGCAATTAACGAACGTTTAGTTAAAGAAGATGTTTATACATCTATTCATATTGAAGAACATGAATCTGAAGCTCGTGATACTAAATTAGGACCTGAAGAAATCACACGTGAAATTCCTAATGTTGGTGAAGATGCTCTTAAGAACCTTGATGAATTTGGTATTATCCGTATTGGTGCTGAAGTAAAAGATGGAGATATTTTAGTTGGTAAAGTAACTCCTAAAGGTGTAACAGAATTATCTGCAGAAGAAAGATTGTTACATGCTATCTTCGGTGAAAAAGCGCGTGAAGTTCGTGATACATCATTACGTGTTCCTCACGGTGCAGGTGGTATTGTTCAAGACGTTAAAATCTTTACTCGTGAAGGTGGAGATGAATTATCCCCAGGTGTAAATATGATGGTTCGTGTTTACATTGCTCAAAAACGTAAGTTACAAGTTGGGGATAAGATGGCTGGACGTCACGGTAATAAAGGTACTGTTTCTGTTGTTATTCCAGAAGAAGATATGCCATTTATGCCTGATGGTACTCCAATCGATATCATGCTTTCTCCAATGGGTGTGCCTTCCCGTATGAACATCGGACAAGTTTTGGATCTTCACTTAGGTATGGCTGCTCGTAAATTAGGTATTCACGTAGCTTCACCAGTTTTCGATGGTGCTCGTGATGAAGATATTTGGAGTGCATTACAAGAAGCTGGATTACCTGGCGATGGTAAGACTGTTTTATATGATGGACGTACAGGTGAAGCATTCGATAACCGTATAGCAGTTGGTGTTATGTACTACCTTAAACTTGCACATATGGTTGACGATAAGATTCATGCTCGTTCAATTGGACCTTACTCATTAGTTACACAACAACCACTTGGTGGTAAGGCACAATTTGGTGGACAACGTTTTGGTGAAATGGAAGTTTGGGCATTAGAAGCTTATGGTGCTGCTTACACATTGCAAGAAATTTTGACTTACAAATCTGACGATGTTGTTGGACGTGTTAAGACTTATGAAGCTATCGTTAAGGGCGAACCAATTCCAAAACCAGGTGTTCCTGAATCATTCCGTGTTCTTGTTAAAGAATTACAAGCATTAGGTATGGATATGAAAGTTCTTGATGCTGATAAGAATGAAATTGAATTACGTGATATGGATGACGAAGACGATGATATTGTTAACGTTGATGCATTGAAGAAATTCGCAAAGGAACAAGAAGAAAAGAAAGCTAAAGAAGCAGAACAAGAAACTGCTGAAAAAGAAGAAACTAAGACAGAATAGACAATTATAAGAAAGGGAGGTCGGTCCTTTGATCGATGTCAATAAATTCGATAGTATGCAGATCGGTCTTGCTTCTTCCGATAAGATCCGTAGCTGGTCTTATGGTGAAGTAAAGAAACCTGAAACTATTAACTACCGTACATTGAAACCAGAAAAAGATGGCTTGTTTGATGAACGTATTTTTGGACCTACTAAGGACTGGGAATGTGCCTGTGGTAAGTACAAACGTATCCGTTATAAAGGTGTTGTTTGTGATCGCTGTGGGGTTGAAGTTACTCGTTCAAAAGTACGTCGTGAACGTATGGGTCATATCGAATTAGCAGCTCCTGTTACACATATTTGGTACTTTAAGGGTATTCCAAGTCGTATGGGTCTTGTCTTAGATATGAGTCCACGTGCATTGGAAGAAATTATCTACTTTGCATCTTATGTAGTTACAGATGCAGGTGATACAGCACTTGAAAAGAAACAACTCTTAACTGAAGGCGAATATCGTGAAAAACGTGAAGAATATGGTGATGGCTTTAAGGCAGCAATGGGTGCTGAAGCTATTAGAACTTTACTAAGAGATGTAGATCTTGAAAAAGAATGTGCTGAATTAAAAGAAGAATTACGCGAAGCTACAGGTCAAAAACGTACTCGTGCAGTTCGTCGCTTAGATATTTTAGAAGCATTTTTGAACTCTGGAAATCGTCCTGATTGGATGGTTATGGATGCAATCCCAGTTATTCCACCTGATCTTCGTCCAATGGTTCAATTAGAAGGTGGACGCTTTGCAACTTCTGACTTGAATGATTTATATCGTCGAGTTATCAACCGTAACAATCGTTTGAAGCGTTTATTAGATTTGAATGCTCCTGGAATTATTGTTCAAAACGAAAAGCGTATGTTGCAAGAAGCTGTTGATGCTTTAATTGATAACGGTCGTCGTGGTCGCCCAGTTACTGGTCCTGGTAACCGTCCACTTAAGTCATTGTCACACATGCTGAAAGGTAAGCAAGGTCGTTTCCGTCAAAACTTACTTGGTAAGCGTGTTGACTATTCTGGTCGTTCAGTTATTGATGTAGGTCCTAAGTTGAAGTTAAACCAAATGGGTATTCCTCATGAAATGGCTTTGGAATTGTTCAAACCATTCATGATGAGAGAATTGGTTAGCTCCAAAAGATGGTAAACCAATCATTTCACCATCTCAAGATATGACAATCGGTAATTACTACATCACACTTGAAGAAGCTGGTCGTGAAGGCGAAGGTATGGTATTTAAGGATGTTAACGAAGTAAGAACAGCTTACCAAAACGGGTATGTACATTTGCATACAAGAATTGGTTTGCAAGCCTCTTCATTAGCTAAGTTAGGTACACCATTTACTGATTGGCAAAAAGAACGTATTTTAATAACTACAGCTGGTAAAGCAATCTTTAATGAAATTCTACCTGCTGATTTCCCATTCTTAAACGAGCCTACACAAGAAAACTTAACAGGAATGACTCCTGATAAGTACTTTGTAGAACCAGGAACAGATATTAAGGAATTCATTAAGAATCAACCTTTAGTAGGACCATTTAAATCTGGATTCTTATCAGATATTATCGCTCAAGTTTATAAAGAGTATAAAGTAACTGCAACTGCAGAATTACTTGACCGCATGAAAGATTTAGGTTATTACGAATCTACTAAATCAGGTTTAACTGTTGGTATCGCTGACGTTACTGTTTTGAAAGAAAAGCCAGAAATTATTGAACAAGCACACAAGAATGTTGCAACTGTTGCTAAGCAATTCCGTCGTGGTTTGATTACAGATGAAGAACGCTACAATCGTGTTATCTCTATCTGGAACAAAGCAAAAGATGATATTCAAGCTAAATTGGTTGAAAATATGGATCCATCTAACCCAATTCAAATGATGAGTGATTCAGGTGCTCGTGGTAATATTTCTAACTTTACACAGTTATCTGGTATGCGTGGTTTGATGGCTGCTCCTAACGGTAAGACAATGGAATTACCTGTTATTTCAAACTTCCGTGAAGGACTTTCTGTTTTGGAAATGTTCTTGTCCTCTCACGGTGCTCGTAAAGGTATGACGGATACAGCTTTGAAGACTGCTAACTCTGGTTACTTGACTCGTCGTTTAGTAGACGTTGCTCAAGATGTTATCATTCGTGAAGAAGACTGTCATACAGATAGAGGTGCTCAATCAATTGGTGAACCAGGTACACAGTTAACAATGAGAAACTTCCACCAAGGTGGGGTTGCTGGTGGCGACGATATTACTCAAGGTCTTCCTCGTGTTCAAGAATTATTTGAAGCACGTAATCCTAAAGGCCGTGCAGTAATTACAGAAGTTACTGGTGTTGTTGATACAGTTGAAGAAAATCCTGCTGAACGTACAAAAGAAGTTACTGTTAAAGGTGAAACAGATACTAGAACATATAGCTTGCCATTTACTTCCGTTCTTAAAGTTAAGGAAGGCGATCAAGTTCATCGTGGTGATGCATTGACTGTAGGTTCTATTGATCCTAAGGAACTTATCAAGGTTCGTGATGTTTTATCTACAGAAAACTACATTTTACGTGAAGTTCAAAAAGTATACCGTATGCAAGGTGTAGATATTTCAGATAAGCATATTGAAATCATGACTCGTCAAATGTTACGTAAAGTACGTATTATGGATCCAGGTGATACAGATATGCTTCCAGGAACTCTATTGGATATTAGCCAATTCAAAGATCGCAATACAAGTGCAATCATTGAAGGTAGAATTCCTGCTACTGCACGTCCAGTTCTTCTTGGTATTACTAAAGCTGCTCTTGAAACAAACAGTTTCTTATCTGCTGCTTCATTCCAAGAAACAACACGTGTATTGACAGATGCTGCAATTCGCGGTAAGAACGATCCACTTGTTGGTTTGAAAGAAAATGTTATTATTGGTAAGACAATTCCTGCAGGTACAGGTATGAAGAAGTATCATGATATCGAACCAGAAGTTGTTAATAGCGATGTAACAGATGGTGTTTATTCAATCTCTGAATTAGAAGAAAAGATTAATGAACAACAAAATAATGTTGAATCTTCAAACTAGAATATAGAAGTAAAAAAATCAGGTAGTTTTTCTACCTGATTTTTTTTATATTATTGGAATTTTAAATATATTTGTTGCATAAAAAATAATTAAAATACTCAAACTTAAATATGGAATAAAGGGGTGAGAAGCAGAAAAATCCCTTTTGATTAAATATGAAATAATTCCTAAAATACATGATAAAAGAATTACTACTAGAGTATTGTAAAATCCTAGTAATAAAAAACTAAAAACAATCAAGATAGTATCTGCAGTACCAAATTTATTTAGAAGATTACAACTGATTAAAATAATTGTGAAAAGAATGATTATGAGGAAATTAGCTTTTAGATTAGTAATTACGGTATGAAATCTAAAAATGAGCAATATTAATCCTCCATATTCAAGAGTAATTGAATCAACGCTCAATGTGTAATAATCTTCTAAAGAGATTAAAGTAAGCCAGACTACTAGTAATGATGTAAAAATTAAATTAGTATTCGCTATTATGATCGTATTAAAAATAAATATGACACCAATAGCTAATTCAATAACAGTACTACTTAAAGGAATTTTTTGCTTACAGAAATGACATTTTCCTTTTTGAAGTATAAAACCAATAATAGGTATCAATTGCCAATGCTGCAAAGTTTGTGAGCAGTTATCGCAGAAAGACCTAGGATATATAATGCTTATTCCTAATTTATATCGGTAAGCAACGCACGAAATAAATGAACCTAAGCAAGTTCCTAATATAAATAATAGAAAAAATATGTAAAGCATAATAATTTCACCTCTTAATTATAAATTACGCTGAAAATAAATAAAATTAGCACAAAAAATATAAAAATTAAATTGACATCAGTGTATTAAGCGTGATATTCTATTAAAGGTGCTTTATGTGAACAGTTCTCTTGAGTTATCTCAAGATCGTGCTGGCTGTGAGCAGGTTAGCACATTTATTCTGACGTACATTGAGGCGTTATTTTTTTAAACTCAAAAAAGAAACTCCTGGATGTGTGTACTTAATTAATATTCTTAAAATAAGGAAGGAGGAAGCTTTAGAGATGCCTACAATTAACCAATTAATTCGTAAAGGTCGTAAATCTAAAGGTTCAAAATCTAATTCCCCAGCTTTAAACTTTGGGTACAATAGTTATAAGAAAGTACAAACAAACAACTCAGCTCCACAAAAACGTGGTGTTGCAACTCGTGTTGGTACAATGACACCTAAGAAGCCTAACTCAGCTTTACGTAAGTATGCTCGTGTTCGTTTATCTAACTTAATTGAAGTTACAGCTTATATTCCGGGTATCGGACACAACTTACAAGAACATAGTGTTGTTCTTATTCGTGGTGGTCGTGTAAAAGACTTACCTGGTGTTCGTTACCATATCGTTCGTGGTGCTTTAGATACAGCAGGTGTTGAAGGCCGTATGCAAAGCCGTTCTAAGTACGGTGCTAAGAAGCCTAAGAAATAATTTTAGTAACTAGTATTTGAGGAGGTTATTTTAAATGCCAAGAAAAGGTGCCGTTGCAAAACGCGAAGTGCTCCCAGATCCAATTTATAACTCAAAATTGGTTACTCGCTTAATCAACCGTTTGATGTTAGATGGTAAGCGTGGGACTGCATCAAAGATTTTATACCAAGCATTTGATATTATTAAGGAACAAACAGGAAATGAACCATTGGATGTTTTTGAAGAAGCAATGAAGAACATCATGCCTGTACTTGAAGTTAAGGCACGTCGTGTTGGTGGTTCTAACTACCAAGTTCCTATTGAAGTTCGTCCAGATCGTCGTACAACTTTAGGTTTACGTTGGTTAGTTCAATACTCACGTCTTCGTGGTGAACACACAATGTCCGAACGTTTAGCTAAAGAAATCATGGACGCAGCAAACAATACAGGTGCAGCTGTTAAGAAACGTGAAGATACACATAAGATGGCTGACGCTAACCGTGCATTCGCACATTATCGCTGGTAATTTTCACAAATGGCTGTTATATGGTTTGTTTAGTAAAGCCTATAATAGTCATTTTTTTGAAGGTTTACTTATTAATTCGATTAGTTATAATTTTTAATTTTGGAAGGAGAGAAATTCTCAATGGCAAACAAACGTGAATTCCCATTGGAAAAAACACGTAATATCGGTATTGTTGCTCATATCGACGCTGGTAAGACAACAACAACTGAACGTATCTTGTACTACACAGGTAAGATTCACAAAATTGGTGAAACACACGATGGTGCTTCCCAAATGGACTGGATGGAACAAGAACAAGAACGTGGTATTACAATCACATCTGCTGCTACAACAGCTCAATGGAAAGAAAACCGTATTAACATTATCGATACCCCAGGACACGTTGACTTTACAGTTGAAGTAGAACGTTCATTACGTGTTCTTGATGGTGCGGTAGTTGTTTTAGATGCTCAATCTGGTGTAGAACCACAAACAGAAAACGTTTGGCGTCAAGCTACAACATACGGTGTTCCTCGTATTGTTTTTGTTAACAAGATGGATAAGATTGGTGCTAACTTTGATTACTCTGTAAGCACAATTAAAGATCGTTTACAAGCAAATCCATTGCCTGTACAAATGCCTATCGGTGCAGAAGATAGCTTTGAAGGTGTTATCGACTTAATCGAAATGAAGGCTGATTTGTATGATGAAGACGAATTAGGTTCAAAATGGGATACAGTTGATGTTCCAGATGAATACAAAGAAGATGCACAAGCTCGTCGTGATGAAATGATCGAAGCTTTAGCTGACGTTAATGAAGATATCATGGACAAGTATCTTGAAGGTGAAGAAATCAGCAACGATGAAATTCGTGCTGCAATTCGTCAAGCTACATTGAACTTAGACGTATTCCCTGTATTTGCAGGTTCTGCTTTCAAGAACAAAGGTGTTCAAATGATGTTAGATGGTGTTAATGATTACTTACCATCTCCATTAGATGTTAAGCCATACAAGGCAACAGATCCTGAAACAGGTGAAGAAATTGAATTGAAAGCTGACGACTCTGCTCCATTCGCAGGTTTAGCATTTAAGATTGCTACAGACCCATTCGTAGGTCGTTTAACATTCTTCCGTGTTTACCGTGGTACTCTTGAAGCTGGTTCATACGTATTGAACGCTACAAAGGGTAAACGTGAACGTGTAGGTCGTTTACTACAAATGCACTCTAACCACCGTAACGAAATTCCAGAAGTATTCTCTGGTGATATCGCTGCTGCTATTGGTTTGAAGAACACAACAACAGGTGACTCCTTAACAGATCCTAAGACACCATTGATTCTTGAATCTATGGAATTCCCAGATCCAGTTATCCAAGTTTCTGTTGAACCTAAATCAAAAGCAGACCAAGATAAGATGGACGTTGCTTTACAAAAACTTGCTGAAGAAGATCCTACATTCAAGGCTGAAACAAACCCTGAAA
>PPYF01612643.1_pt1 | contig 10022 bp, 5 predicted proteins | sample 1559871 | NCBI WGS metagenome assembly PPYF01 (sample SAMN08240021, study PRJNA423297) | Human gut metagenome, whole genome shotgun sequencing project. | reverse complement strand
GCGGGGATAAGCGATAATGAACCCATTTCCCCTGCTTGCGATCCAGCAATAGACCGCTTTCCCGGAGCATTGCCAGATGGCGGGAGATCTTGGGCTGCGACTGATCCAGCGCTGTACAGAGATCGCACACGCACAGCTCTCCCATCTCTCTGAGCAGCAGTACGATCCCTAGACGGGTTTCATCGGAGAGGTTTTTGAAGAGTTGTAGGGGCTTCATAGGAATTTCTCCTCTGACGGAAACATTCATTATCACGCGGAAAAATGAAACGATCAACATCACATGCATTTTTTCATATATGAAAGCAAAACTCAAAATTTTTAAAATTTAATAGTAAAAAATGTGAATAGGAAATATGATTTAACATCATGTTTTAAAACAATAAAACGTTTCAGCTTAATAACTTAGTAGGACTTTGATATGTACACTAATGTAGGAAGCTATTGGTATAAATTTGATTTTCATACACACACTCCTGCCTCATCAGATTACAAAGCGCCAGCAGAAACAGCAAAAGAGTGGCTCATTGCCCTGATGGAAAGAGAGGTTGACTGCGTTGCAGTAACTGACCATGTTAGTGGGGCATGGATTGATATCTTGAAGCAAGAGCTAAAAGCGCTTGAAACATCCTATCAAGAATATCGCCCATTAATTTTATTCCCAGGATGTGAAATAACCGTAAGCACCGGGCAATCTAGGGTTCATATATTATCAATTTTTGACCCCTCTTGTGGCACAGCTAAAATTAATGGTGTGCTTGGCATGTGTGGGATTACGGAAGGACATGGAGATGCAGAGTCAACATGCGCTACCGAATCTGTTGATAAAGTAATTGAGCTGATAAGCAAGGAAAATGGAATTGCTATTCCTGCGCATATTGATGGTCCTAAAGGGCTATTAAAGGGAATAAAAAACAACAACTCAGAAATAAGTACATGGGCAAAAAAAATTGTTGCAGCAGAATTTGTCGATTTAAACTTCCTTGATAGCGTAGATGTAGAACTACAAAAGACATTTCAAGATATAGGTAGAGTTAAAGGTTCTGATGCTCACGAAAAGTCTAGACTAGGAGCTAATACCTCTTGGATCAAGATGGGAAAACCAACAATTGATGGTTTAAGGCTTGCATTATACGATAATAAATTCTGCGTAAGTAACGAAATTGACGATCCTAATTCTCTACCAAACCTGTCAATTAACAACCTAACAATTAAAAAAATGACCCACTGTGGAATTATCCCAGGAAAACCTGTTGAGATAAAACTGCACCCTCTCTTCAATGCTATAATTGGTGGACGTGGCGCTGGTAAATCAACATTTGTTGAATCACTACGAATTGCGATGGGTAGATCTGAAGAGTTAGTCGGCTTACAATCTATAAAAAGAGATCTAGATTCTTTTATTGATGGAGTTACTAGAGATGATACCGAAATCAGTGTAGGAATAAAGAGGCGTGATGATTTATTTAATGTTATATGGACAAAAAATAATGACATTGAAATAAAGAAATTTGAAAATGAAGAGTGGCAAGATGCTCCGGGCAAACCAGAGGAAAGATTCAATATAAGCATTTATAGCCAAAAGCAAATCAATGCCTTAGCATCTAATCCTGAAAGTTTACTAAACATAGTTGATCGAACACCACAAGTAGATATTTCCAGCTGGAAACAGAAATTAGCTTCCCAACAAGTTACATCAATTAATTTAGCAAAAAGCATTAGGAAAATTGAGCTGAGCGCTCTTGAAAAAACCTCTATTCAAGCACAAATTGATGACTTAAACTCTGATATATCCAGCTTTGAAAAGGGTGGGCATAAAGATGTTTTTAATAACTATCAAACGCTATCAAAAAAACAAACAAAAATAGAAGATAGTTTCCAAATAGAAAGTTTGAGCAATGCATTACAATCAATTATTGATTTTAACACAGTCCCTCTTGATTTATCTAATTTAGGACATGAGTTAGAAAATGAAAATGAAGTAAGTGAAATTCATAAAAATTTCACTGCTGAAATTGATAAAGTCATATCTGATATCAAATCATCAAAAGAAAAGATTGACAACATTGTACAGCAAACCGTACAAGCACTCGATAACTCTGAATGGAAAAAAAATAGTAAAAAAATCATTGATCGGTATAAGGACGTTGTTCAAACTTACGAAAGCAAAGGGCATGAACTGAACCCTCAAGAATATGAACAATGGATCGAAAAAAGAAATAACACACAAAAACAGTTAGATGAAATCGTAGAAGAAGAAAATAAACTTGAGTCTTACAAAACAGATTTTAATCGTTCGATTTCCTTGAGTTACATCTTACGTAGACGCCTACAAAAAAAACGAGAGAAATTCATCCGTTCAGTAATTGGGAATAATAAATATGTTAAAATGTCAATCATTCCATTTGGAGATAAAAACAATATTGAAAATGATTTCCGTTCTATTCTAGGTTATAGCAATGGGTTCAATTCATCCATTTATCAAGATGATCGTGAAGATAGTTTACTTTATAAAGTGATAAATGATGGTGGAGATTTAAGAAAAACGATAAAATATATCTCAGAAATAAAGGATACTATATTCAAAATTGCAGCAAGTGAAGATGTAACTATACATAGAGTCGATGGCAGATTTAAAACATCGTTATGTGAAAAAATAAAGTCGCAGCCAGAAATATTAGAAAGAATAATTAATTGGCTTCCACAAGACCGTTTACTGGTAGAATATGCAAGAGATGTTGAAAAAGGGAAGTTCGCCTCAATTGACAGAGGTTCTGCGGGACAGAAAGCCGCTGCAATTCTCGCATTCCTGTTAAGTCATGGAGATAATCCAATAGTAGTCGATCAACCAGAAGATGATTTAGATAATGCTCTAATCAATAAGTTAATAGTATCTCAAATACATAGCAATAAAAGAAGAAGACAAATTATAATCATTACCCACAACCCAAACATAGTTGTAAATGGAGATGCTGAGTACATAAATGTTATGCATTTTAACGGCGGTCAGGTGCAATTACTATCTGCAGGTGGTTTATGTGACACTGATGTCAGACTTAATGTTTGTGAGATAATGGAAGGTGGTAAAGAGGCCTTCAACTTAAGATATAATCGCTTACTTAAAATGTAAGAATAATCTAATTGTAGCAAAGGATTGCTACAATTAGACTCAAGAATATATAGCTCTTAGTATTTTAAAAGTAAACAAGAGTTCTCTATATCACTATATAACCCACATAAACGCTAGCGTGTTATACGTTTCGCGGATTAGTTTTTATCGACGTGAGCAAGCTGTAACTCACTCAAGACAGTGTTAAATTTCTATTCATGCAAAATGGTACGCATCGTGTGGTGGAACCCATGCAGCATAATGCACCGTGCTACGAGTCCACCAGACATCAGTATGAGCTTAAAACGTAATTGAAATAAGCAGGGGTTCCTTTGACAACTTGCTCAATAACGCTTAAATGATTTTGCCTAGCCTCATCAAATGAGCTGCCTCCATATCCATCCTGGAGGAGAGCGTCGCGAATAGCTTGAGAAATAAAACGGTCAGCAAATCCCGCCTCAAATATACTCATGGATAGCACGTCAGGGAGGCCATTTTTTAGGCTCTTCTGAAAATGAGCGAGCGATGCCCCTTGCTCTCCGATTATTTCCTCTGGACTAAAAAGGAATTGTGCAAGAGCTGCCAGAATGAGCGAACAATCAAATGCCAGTGTGCTCTCCAAGAACTTAAGAATATCGTCGTCACTCACTTTTTGTTTACGCTTACCGGCTTTCTTTTTAACCTGCATCTGAGATGCTTTCTTGAAGATTTCTCCGTAACTCATTCCGCACATCCACGAAAGTGCGATCTCGAACCCTGCACCTGCAGGCTCGACGCTACGGAAAAAACGATTGTCGCAGAGCTCGGTCAGTAGTGGCCAGACGGCATTGAGCCATCCATTAGAGGAATCCAGCGCTAGCAGCATTGCTCTATGTTCGCCTGACCATACTTCAATAAATTTAGTCTGCTTTGCGCCCAGCAATGTCTTGCCGAAGAATGCCTGCTTTAAGGGTGAGCTCTCAACCGACTCAATACGTCTGGCAACCAATCTGAAGTATTCTTCAAGTTTCTCAGCCTCTTCGGCAGAGGCAAGCGAGTACGCCAATGTCTCGCGTGCAAGTTCCCCGGCCCTCTGTTCAAAGGCGGTTGCATCCATCGCAGCACAGTTTGCCATTAGATAGCTTTCAAGTGTATGCGTCATCTTTTTCCGTTCTGCCAAGGAGCTCAACAGCGCTTTTACTAGAGCATCTTTTTGCGACTTACTGAGGCGAGGGTCTGAATCCGCCACCAGATTAGCCCAGCCTTCCCACTCAACCTCCTTATCCATAAAATCCAGCAAATCGCCCCCAGCAAAGGGCAATTCTTGGTTACGGGGGAGTGCAAAAGGTTTTAACAATAAAAGGAGTGAACTGGTAACGCCTTCAGCGCGGTCAGGAGAGAGAAGCTCCACAGCGCTTTGAAATTTCCATCCTTCCTGCCAATTTTTCCTTCTGTCCCAAACTGTTGAATCAGCGAAGATTACAACCCCCTCAGTATGCATCCCTGCACGACCGGCACGCCCAATAAGATTCTGGAAGTCGCGAACTTTGACACGTCCTACCCCCTGATATACTCCCTGCACGATAAGATAGCGAATAGGCAAGTTTACACCTTGAGCAAGCGTAGATGTGCATGCAATAAAGTTAATCAGTCCTTTCTGCATACCATGTTCTAGTGCTAAGCGTATACCCTGAGGTGTATTACTGTGATGCGTGTATATACCCAGCTTTGCAGCTTTTAAAAGAAAGGAATTGCTACCGAAATTACCCTCAATAATAGTTTTCAGTGCCATGACTTCTTCAGGATTAGCGTAGGTTGAAGGCCATAACGTGTTATATCCTGCATCCGCAATCTGGACAGCCCTTTTTGCTATACCATTTGCAATCAACTTTGTCCCACAGAAAATAGCTACGGATCCCTTACTAATAACGCGTAGACCCAAATAGAGCGATACGTCGCTCGATTTCGTCCGGGTCGGAAATATCGAGCTGTCTGCTTTAATTCCCGATAGCTGTGCCGCTTCGATTATTCTCGGAACAAAGTAGTCCTCTTTGTCATATCCATTTTCATGAAACATTAACTGTCCAAGCGACTCAGTCCAGCTTGCAAAGGCAACAGACCGGCTCGTAGGTAATAGCGTTGCGCCGTCAATAACCTGTGCCTTATCCTCACCCATCAGCCAGCTAGCAATGGCCTGTGGATTTTGCATCACAGCTGAAATAAGTAGAGTCTGCGCTGTATCAGGCAGCAATCCCTTGATTTCGGTGAGCAACAATTCATAGGTTATACCTCTCACGCCAGTATCAAACTGGTGCCCCTCGTCGTAAACGACAAGACCAATGTGTTTCAAAGCCTGAGAGGACTGACGCAGCACATAGAGAAACTTTTCGGGTGTGAGGACTAATACGTTCGATGTTGAGGGCGGGGCACTTCCCAGAAGGTCAGCAATTTGTTCAACGAAGTCAATCTGCAAGGCATCCGTCAGTTCATTGACTTTAATGTCATCGCCGGCCAAATCTTGCCGAAGTGATAAGGCAATTTCATGGCAGAGTGCCCGAAAGGGTGCAACCACAACCGCAAGCTTCGTGCGCCCAGACATGAATGCACTGCGCAGAACTAACTCAATCGACCTAGTTTTCCCGGCACTTGTAGGCATCTGAATCAAGCCCGAGTCACCTCTGAATATCCCTCTTTCCCCTAAAAGAATCTGAGAAGGCCAGAGTTCTTTAGGAAAGCGTTCCCTCTGAATGACCGGCCGCCAATGATCCACTGATAAACCTGAATATTGGGAGAGGGTTACCCAAGCAGATGCTGCAAGCCTCATACGACAAATCGATATGGCGACATCTGCATAAAGCACTTCCTCGGGAGTGCCCATTTTATAAGCCTCATTCCTGAGGAGTTTCATCAGTACATCAATCTCTTGTAGCTGGGTACCTTCGGCAAAATGGTTAGCAACAGCACGCGAAAACGATGTTAGCAGCGGTCCATAACGTTTGTCGTCTAAAAGCCAGTAAGTCCTCCAGTCCGCTTTGAGCAACCATTGAAGCAAATGCTCAACATTGTTGTCTTCTTCTTTAGGTTCAATTCGACGGGCAAGGACTAAGCTACTTCCCGGGCGTCGAGCCACATAATAGGCGGCAGAGGCTAATAGTAATGTTGTGCTTTCGAGGCCTTGTGCAAATCCTGAATCCAGAACTGCGTCAAAAAAGCTGGCGCAGAAATTCAGCTCCGCTTGCGGCTCAGGGGGAAGAGAAACTAATGGCAGTGACAGCTCAGCCAGCACCCCGGTAACGTCGCCCAAGGTTGCTACGGTCATAATAAACAGCTGCAGAGGATCTGAACCTTCAGGCATTCTGAGATGCAGAGACTCATCCAGACCAAACTCGTACATCTTACCTTTCGAGCGTGTTATGCCAAAGAGGCGTTTGCTATTGAATCCAGCCTTCATTTGCAGGCCCTCTCGTAAAGTTCATGAACCAGTTTCATCTGAAGATCGGATCTCACAACCATCAGATAAAGTGCTGCCTCATTTGAGTGCGTGTTGGCCAGTGTCTTGGCAAGCTCTTCTTCATTGAAAGCTGTGTTGCAAAGAACAGCAACCGCACCTGAGTAATATGTATAAGGGTTATCTGCAGGATTCTGAAACCGTGCAATTCGGCTCACTTCCAGTGTCTTTCCTTCACGAAGGTACCTACGTTTAGTGGCGTTTAACGTGAAAGCTTGCCTTATGTGTTGATCGTTAGAACCATCGTCAACAGCATTTTGGAGCTGGCCACCATATATACCACCTGAAAGAGACGCTTTAACTTCAAAGGCATAAAGGGCATCCCCTCGATTGGGAGTAGCAATATCCAACTGATGGAAGCCTAGTATATCAACGCCTTTGACGGACTCATTGTTGCTGGCTTTGTCAGCGTATTTTCCTCGGGGCACCCACAGATTGAGCGTGAACTCCAAGTAGTCGGAAATGAGAAATTCAGCGAAATCACCAGAACGAATTGATGGCCCGGGAGCCTTGACTTTGTCGGGGAAAATATGTGCATTTAGATACTGTTCTATCGTCATTCCTGTCCCGCACAAGAGCTCAGGAAGCTCCTGGTCTGTACAGTATTGCCGACGAAAATGCAGTGCCCAACTGTCAAGAATCGCCGGATCAGTTGGGGGCGAGAACTCCCAAACATTTATGGTCCGGCCTTCAACGGTTATCAAACCTGCTGACCTTAAATGTAAACCTTTTAAATGGTCGGGTAGCATAACAGCTCCTTTTGTTGGGCATTCACCTTAAAACAAGATCGGCAATCCATTACTACTGTAACAATGCTGTCAAAACAATAGATTAAACGGGGGATAGTAACCTCGTAAACAATTACTGGTTTGCAGTGGGGTAATTTACGGCATACTTGCCACCGCAATTAGTAGTTTTGGGGCTGACATTTATGACGGACGTCCTCGAGTCTGAGTTAAGGTATCTTATTCTGTTTATACGCACCCGCGAAACCCTAGCCTGCCTCCTCTTAATCAGCTCAAACACATGCTAAAATGTCAGCCCTCAACACAGGTCTGACCAGATACCTATTCACCGCCCGTTGAATGCCACTGGAGCGATGATTCAATAATACGCCGATACATGGTGTCGATCTGACGCGGTGCACGACGAATGTATTGCTCCGCCCTATCTCTTTGTTCTCCAGATAGTTGTTCTAAATACTTCACAATTTTTTCGGCTGTTGGAAGGATTTCTTTACCGTTGAATTTTGGAGGGAGACCGGTCCATACCACATGGTCCACGTTATTGGTGTCAGCCCATTCAGACAATCCTGGGATCAGTTTTGGAGAAGGCTGACCAGCAGACCACCTGCAAACATGCTTTTCAATATTTTTTATTGGGATACCTTCACGGCAACGTAAAGCCTCAATACTAGAGGTAAGATCCACTGATTCCATTATCGCCCACAGGGAAGGCACTAATCGATCAGTTTCGACTAGCACAAGCGTAATCCGTCCATCTAGCGACTGTCTGGCGAATTCAACGGATATAAGTGGGCCATCCTCAGACCATTTCCCCTGAACAGGTAAACCTCTTGGCTCCCAAATTAAGGAACCCCATCCAAGACAAGCGATACGAGCCATTATGCCTCCATTAGCATGGTCAGTTTAAAGGTAAAACTCACATATCTTACCGTGCCCCATTGGCACTACATTCAATCGACTTTCTGAATCCCTCACAGAGCGTTATAGCCTGCGTTTGTATCTATCGTTTGAACTTACATAACTAAGCAGATCTTCAGAAGTAAATGTAATTTTTCTCCAGAAAGCAGAAATGAAACTCAGCAAAAAAAGAAATTTTCTGGTATGGAACTCCTCCGTTTTGAAGGAGACCTGCTTGTATTTTCACTTTATCTAACGAATAAGTAGCTAAGTTTGTAGGTGAAATTATGATGCTATGATTAGATTAAATTTACCAATGTTATCAATGTAATCCGCATACCACTGCATCATCTCCCTCCGCCCTTCCAGATACAACGCATGGTTGTACGTCCCACGAATCGCATTCTTATCGACATGCGCAAGCTGGGTTTCAATCCATGCCGTATTGAACCCTTCCTCGTGCAAAATCGTACTCATCGTGTGACGGAAACCATGCCCCGTTACCTTCCCCGTGTATCCAATCCGCTTGAACACCTGATTTATACTCGCTTCGCTCATCGTTTTACGGGGGTCATTCCTTCCTGGAAACACCAGAGGATATTGCCCAGACATCACTTTGAGCTGCTGTACGATCTCCAGCGCTTGGGTAGAGAGGGGGATAAGGTGAGGCCGTTTCATCTTCATTCGCTCGGCAGGAATTTCCCACACCGCTTTCTCAAGATCAAACTCACTCCAGAAAGCACCTCGAAGCTCGCCAGTACGGACTCCCGTAAGGATCAGCAGACGAGCGGCAAGAACAACCAGCGGACTTCCTGTATAGCCTGAGAGAGCTTTGAAGAAATCAGGTAACTCCTCAACAGTAAGGAAGGGATAATGCTTTGATTCATGCCCTGACATCGCGCTGGTTAGATCCGCCGCAGGATTGTATTCCGCACGGCCGGTAACGATGGCGTAACGAAAGACTTCGCTGCAGCGCTGGCGAACCTTCTTAGCCTTCTCTGTCGCACCACGGCTTTCCATTCGACGTAGCACATTCAGCAGAACTAGCGGTTTGATTTCATTCACCGGTTGCTGGCCTATATAGGGGAAAATATCTTTATTGAAAGCTTCGATAATGTCGGAGGCATAACCTTCTGACCATCGGCTCACCTTCGTTCCGTGCCATTCAAGCGCAACTGCCTGAAACGTATTATTGAGCTGCACATCCCGAACCAGCTTTTCTTCTTTCTTGGCAAACGATGGATCGATACCCTCCTGAAATGTATTATGGAGCCGCACATCCCGAACCAGCTTTTCTTCTTTCTTGGCAAACGATGGATCGATACCCTCGGCTAGTTTTTTCTTGGCTTCATCGCGCAGTGCCCTCGCTTGTGCAAGGGACACTGCTGGATAGACTCCAAAAGCCATACGCTTCTCTTTTCCATTGAAGCGATATTTCATCCGCCAGTATCGTGAACCAGAGGGAACAACCTCAAGATACAAACCAGCACCATCTGCCAGCTTGTAGGCTTTCTCTTTGGGTTTAGCAGCATCTACCTGCCGCGCATTTAACTTCATTGGGGGCATCTCCCTGGACCGAACACAGAATGCCCCCACTTATGCCCCCAACTGTAACTTGATTCCGGTTGAGTCCAGTTGATAACAGGAGATAAAATACGGGCCAGAAACCGCAGTATACGGGCTTTAAGTTGATTTCGGTAGACTTGGGAAGAGTTTGAAATGGTGCCGATAATAGGAGTCGAACCTACGACCTTCGCATTACGAATGCGCTGCTCTACCAACTGAG
>PPYF01222524.1_pt1 | contig 10022 bp, 9 predicted proteins | sample 1559871 | NCBI WGS metagenome assembly PPYF01 (sample SAMN08240021, study PRJNA423297) | Human gut metagenome, whole genome shotgun sequencing project. | reverse complement strand
CAATTGCATGACATACTTCTACTGCGCACCTCTGCAATCCTGCCGGAGGCTATATCAGCTGGGGGATTGACTCCCAGCTAATATAATTTTGCACCGATCTCTCTTGGCCGGAATCCTTTTTCTTCCAGAGCTTTCATAATCTGGTTCTTATGCTCTGTACCGTAAGCTTCCATTGTAATACGAAGCTCCACGGCAGCATTACGGTTGGTGCTAACGAACTGGTTATGTTCCAGTTTAATAACATTTCCCTGGGCGTCAGCAATCGTCTGAGCAACAAGCGCAAGCTGTCCCGGTTTATCCGGAAGTAATACAGATGCCGAAAAGATACGGTCTCTCTGAATCAGTCCATGCTGTACAATGGAAGACATTGTGATAACATCCATGTTGCCTCCACTTAAAATTGCAACCGCCTTCTTTCCTTTCAAATCTAACTGCTTGAGTGCTGCAACTGTCAGCAGTCCGGAATTCTCAACAATCATTTTATGATTTTCGACCATATCGAGGAAAGCTCCGACAAGCTCATCATCTTCTACAGTCAGCATCTGGTCGATGTTCTTCTTTGCATACTCGAAAATGCGGTCTCCGACACGTTTTACTGCAGTACCGTCTGCTATGGTATTTGCACTGTCCAATGTAACCGGCTCGCCAGAAGCAAGTGCCATTGTCATACTTGGCGCAGCAGCAGGCTCAACACCGATCACTTTAATCTTTGGATTCAACATTTTTGCAAGTGTAGATACACCTGTAATCAATCCGCCGCCGCCAACTGGCGCAAGAATATAATCGACGGTCGGAAGCTCCTGCACAATTTCCATTGCAATACTTCCCTGACCTGCTACGATGTCCAGATCATCAAACGGATGTACAAATGTACTTCCGCGCTCCTGAGCCAGTTTTTCGGCATACGCACAGGAATCATCATAGACATCTCCGTAAAGGATCACCTCTGCGCCGTAGCTTTTTGTACGATTTACTTTGATCAATGGTGTTACTGTCGGCATAACGATTGTAGCCTTGCATCCGAATTTCTGTGCTGCGTATGCAACACCCTGTGCATGGTTTCCGGCTGATGCAGCCACCAGTCCTTTTGCTCTTGCCTCTTCAGACATTGTGCTGATCTTATAATATGCGCCACGCACTTTATAAGCTCCTGTATACTGCATATTTTCCGGCTTCAGATAAACCTTACCGCCCGTCTGCTGGCTTAAGTTTTCACTGTATACCAGTTTCGTCGGAAGAGTTACGTTTTTTACAATTTCGCTTGCCTCTTCAAATTTTTCTAATGTTAACATACTTCATGCTCTCCTTTTACATCAAACAATGCATTTACAAATGTATCAGAATTAAATTTCTGCAAATCATCAATCGTCTCGCCGACACCGATATATTTTACCGGAATACCAAGTTCCGCCTGGATTGCAACTGCAATACCACCTTTTGCAGTTCCATCCATTTTTGTCAGGATAACACCGGTAATATCAGCAACTTCATTAAATTCCTTTGCCTGAGCAAGTGCATTCTGACCTGTTGTGGCATCTAGCACTACCAGTGTCTCACGATATGCGTCCGGAAATTCACGGTCAATGATTTTATTCATTTTACGAAGCTCTTCCATCAGGTTCTTCTTATTGTGAAGCCGTCCGGCAGTATCAATCAAAAGTACATCGGCATGTCTTGCCTTGGCAGCTGCAACTGCGTCATAGACAACGGCTGCAGGATCAGAACCTTCCTGGCCTCCGATCAATTCTGCTTGTGCACGGTTCGCCCACTCTTTCAACTGCTCTCCCGCTGCAGCACGAAATGTATCTGCGGCAGCCAGCACAACTTTTTTATTCTGACTGCGGAGTTTTCCAGCTAATTTACCAATCGTAGTTGTCTTTCCGACACCATTCACTCCAATGACCATGACCACCGAAGTTCTCTCTTCAAATTCATAAGCAGCTTCTCCGACGTCCATCTGCTCTTTGATGCTGTCAATCAGGATTTGTCTGCATTCAACAGGTTCTTTGATATGCTGGGTTTTTACCTTTTCTCTTAATTTGTCCAGAATATCATACGTTGCCTGAACTCCGAGATCGCCCATGATGAGGACTTCCTCCAGTTCTTCATAAAAGTCCTCATCAATATGTGTAAATCCGTTAAAAATACTGTCCATGCTGGACACAATATTATCTCTTGTCTTTGTGAGACCATCGACAAGTCGTCTGAAAAAACCTTTCTTTTCTTCTGCCATACTTTTACTCCTTTCAAGGCCGGCTCCCTGCCATTCAAGAATGCCGCGGCATTCTTGCTGCGAGGTGCGCGTCATGCAATTGCATGACATACTTCTACGTTCTATCTTACCTGCGCTTTCTCTAATCGTCCAGTTCATCTTCCAGAAGACTGACGGACACAAGTGTCGAAATTCCTTTTTCCTGCATGGTGATTCCGTACAGACGGTCTGCCGCAGTCATTGTACCTCGTCTGTGCGTAATGACAATGAACTGTGTATTCTTTGTAAGCTTATGCAGATACTGTGCAAAACGGTCAACATTGCTATCGTCCAGTGCTGCTTCAATCTCGTCAAGCAGACAGAACGGGGACGGCTTGAGATTCTGAATTGCAAATAATAATGAGATTGCTGTCAGAGCCTTCTCTCCACCAGATAACTGCATCATATTCTGCAGTTTCTTTCCAGGTGGCTGAGCAATAATACGAATTCCTGCCTCCAGAACATCTTCATCGTCCATCAGTTCCAATGTACCTTTTCCACCTCCGAACAATTGCTTAAATACGTGGTCGAATTCCTGACAAATGTGTGCGAACTGCTCTGTGAACTGCTTTCGCATCGCTTCGTCCAATTCTGCGATAATTTTTTCCAGTGTTGCTTCTGCTTCCACGAGATCATCATGCTGCGTCTTTAAGAACTCATATCGCTCCGATACATTTTTATAGTCCTCAATGGCATTGACATTAACATTTCCCAAAGCGCGTATTTCTCCTTTTAATTCCTGAATACGCTTTTTCATCTTCGCAACATCCGTTAAATTTTCTTCACGCTTCTGTAAGAAATCTTTATGGCGCTGGTTCAGATCTTCACGTGTCTTCTTCGCCTTTTCAATCTCATCCTGAATTTCCACAAATAATTCTCCGGAATTCTCAATTGTCTGGCGCAGTTCCTGAATCTGAGATTCTTTTTCCTTGATTTCTTTGCTCGTACCGCCTTTACTTGCTTCCAGCCCCTTCAACTCTTCGCGGAATTTTTGCATCTCTTCCTGAATACGTTCTGCATTTTCCATTACGAACAGAACCTTTTGTTCTGTAGCAGCACAGGATAAATGTGCATTTTCCGAAGCCTGCTGCTGTAATATTTCCTGATGTTTCAGATCATCTAACTTTGTCTGCCCTTCTTCGATCTGTTTATTCAGGTCACGTTCTAACTGTTCAGACGTATCCAGCTCTACATTGATGGACTGCTGATTATCCATGATATCACTGATCTCCTGATCCAGTTGCTGTGTCTCTTTCTGAATTTCCAGCGCAGTCTGATTCGCTGCTTCAATCTTGCTCTTTGCCTGATCGGCATTCATCTTCGCTGTATTTTGGCGGACATATGCTTTCTGTAGTAAATCTTTGATCTGTTCGATTTTATCATAGTAACCGGAACGATTGTTTTTCAACTCCGCGATCTCCTGCTCTGTCTTTGCTACATCAGCACGGAGTCTTTGGACAGCCTGCTCCAGCTCTTCTATCTCACGGCGTCTGCTTAAAAGGTTGCTGGAATTCTTGAATGCTCCACCAGTCATAGAACCGCCCGGATTGATCAGATCACCTTCCAGCGTTACAATTCGAATAGACTGCCTGTATTTTCTTGCAATGGCAAGTCCGTGATCAATATGATCGACAACCAGTGTTCTGCCAAGCAGAGAGCCTGCCAGTTCCAGGTACTTGTCTTCCACCATAACAAGAGTGTCTGCAAGACCGATAACTCCTGCTTCATTCAATGCCTGTGGCTGAGCGATTCCTCCATGGGAACGGATCTGCGTCAGTGGGAGAAATGTTGCACGACCGAATTTATTCTTTTTCAAAAATTCAATCATACGTTTTGCTGTCTGTTCGTTATCTGTAACAATATTCTGGATACTGCCGCCAAGAGCCGTCTCAATGGCTGTCTCATATTTTTTCTCTACTTTAATAATATCTGCAACAACACCTAACAGCCCTTTTTCATGACTGCGGTTATCCATAACACGCTTAATACTGTTACCGTATCCGTCATAGCGTTCAGTCATATTTCTAAGAGACTCCAGGCGTGAATGCTCTCTGTGGTAAGCGCTCTGACTTGCACGGATCTGCTCATTTTTTTCATTTAGAGACTTTTGAAGTTCCTGAATCTGTGATTCATAGTTCTTCTTCTCTTCTGCAAAGGAAATAATCTGATCTGATACTTCTTTTAATTCCGCATAAAATGTCTCATATTGTTCTTTCTGAAGACCGGCTTCACTTTGCGCACCAAAATATCTCTGGTTCAGTCCGGATTTCCGCACCTGGATCTGTTCCATCATAGTATCGAACTTCTGGATCTGAGCTTTTGTGGATGCACGGTTTCCGAGAATTTCCCGAATATCATTCTGGTTCTTTTCAATATCAGAACTAAGACTTGCAATACGGATCTGAAGCTTGTTCAGATTCTCTTTTTCAAGTGTTTCTGCTTTTCGGCCGGAATCTAATTCTGCCTGGAGTCTTGTCTGATCCGAAATCAGAGTACCAAGCTGTTCCTCACGCTCAGAAAGTTCCCGTTCAATGGACTGGGCACGATTCGCGTAATGCTCATCATTCATTCTGGCACTGTGGATCTGCTCCTTCAAAAGAGCAATCTGATTCTCCAACTGTTGTTTTAACATGCTTGTCTCAGTAAGCTTGCGATTATAAGTCTCAATAGACGCGTCCATCGTATCGACTTGTTCTTCAATACTTTCATATTCCTGCTTTGTATCTTCATACAAGCGGTTTGCTTCTCCCATCTGAGCCTTCGTCAGATTATCTTTTGCTTCCACATCCCGGATCTGCTCTTTCAGGCGGTCTGCTTCTAACAGAAACATATTGATATCATAAGTCTTCAGTTCTTCTTTTTTCTTCAGATATTCTCTTGCTTTCTCAGACTGCCGTTCCAATGGGCCGACCTGCTTCTCAAGCTCCGAAAGAATATCATTGACACGGATCAGATTCTGCTGTTCCTCTTCCAGCTTCTTCACAGACATACTCTTACGTCTTTTGAATTTTACAATACCGGCAGCCTCATCAAACAACTCTCGCCGCTCTTCCGGTTTACCACTTAAAATCTTGTCAATCTGTCCCTGTCCGATAATGGAGTATCCTTCTTTACCGATACCTGTATCATAAAATAATTCATTAATATCTTTCAGCCTGCATGCACTGCCATTGATCAGATATTCACTTTCACCAGAACGGTATAACTTTCTTGTTACCGTAACTTCTTCGAAATCAATCGCAAGTTTATGATCTGAATTATCCAATGTGATTGCTACAGACGCATAGCTTAACGGTTTACGGTTCTCTGTACCGGAAAAGATAACATCTTGCATTGTGCCGCCTCGAAGCTGCTTGACACGCTGTTCACCAAGTACCCACCGCACCGCATCGGCTACATTACTCTTACCACTTCCATTTGGTCCGACAATTCCTGTAATACCGTTGTGAAAATCGAATTTTATCTTATTTGCAAAGGACTTAAACCCCTGCACTTCTATGCTTTTTAAATACATACAACACCTACTTTATATTCTTTTTGTGGAGCATCAGAATGGTCTTGTAGGCAGCTTCCTGTTCTGCGCTCTTTTTTGTACGTCCTTTTCCGATTCCATAGACCTGTTCTCCGATCTGAAGTTCGACCTGGAAAGTTTTATCGTGATCTGGTCCCTCTTCCCCAACCAGATGGTAAGAAAGTTCTTCTTTAAAATGTGCCTGCACAATTTCCTGCAGGATAGTCTTGCTATCATAAAAGAGCTTTTTATTCTCCAGGTCTTTTAAAATGAATCGGTTGATAAACTCTTTTGCATTAGCAAAACCACCGTCTACATAGATTGCACCAATCAGTGCCTCCATAGCATCAGAAGTAACAGATTCTCTCTTCCTTCCTCCTGTTGCATCCTCTCCTTTTCCAAGAAGCAGATATTCTCCAAGTTCAATCTCCCGTGCACAAAATGCGAGTGCCGGTTCGCAGACCATGCTGGCGCGGGTCTTTGTTAATTCTCCTTCCGGAGTTGTCGGATGTTCAAAAAATAAAAATTCACTGGACACAAGTTCCAGTACTGCATCACCCAGGAATTCCAGGCGCTCATTACATTCATACTTCGGAAGATGCTCTTCATTCACATAGGAGCTGTGACTCATTGCCTTCTTAAGAAGCGCAAAATCCTGAAATGTATATCCGATTCTATGTTCTAATTCTTTTAAATTTCTCTTCATGCTCATTCTCCTATAGTCAGAAAGAGAGAAAGCCCTTTTTTCCGGACTTTCTCACTTATAATATCTTAGTTGTTTCCAGTTGCATTCTGGATCTGCTCAACAGCATCTCCTACCGTCACGATCTTCTCAGCATCTTCATCACTGATCTCAAGTTCAAACTCATCCTCTATAGCTGTAACAATCTGGAATACATCCAAGGAATCTGCGTCCAGATCATCCTTGAATGTAGAATCCATTGTAATTTTGTCCTCGTCAACATCACAGACCTCTGCAATAATTTTTTTCAGTTTTTCAAACTCCATAATTACGTCTCCTTTTGCTTGTTTGTTCATTCTATTATTCAGCGGCAGCTTCTTCCGCCTGAATACTTGCTTTGATTTTCTCACTGATATTCTGTTGTTTAAATGTGACACACTGAATGATCGTATTCGTCACTTCTTTTGCTTTCGCACTTCCATGGGTCTTAACTACAAGACCGTTCAGTCCCAGAAGCGGAGCTCCACCGTACTCTGTAGCATCGAATGTCTTCAAAGTCGTCTTAAGCGCTGGTTTTACAAGAAGCGCGCCAATCTTGCTTCGAAGAGTGGACATCATACCGCCTTTGATCTTATCGACAAGAACAGCCCCCAGTCCTTCATAAAGCTTTAAGATCACATTTCCCACAAATGCTTCACAGACAATTACATCTGCCTGGCCATGTGGAATCTCTCTCGCCTCCACACTTCCGATAAAATTAATTCCCGGAAGTTCTTTTAACTGTGGAAATGTATCTTTGACCAGTGCATTGCCCTTCTCTTCTTCCGCACCGATATTCACGATACCTACCTTCGGATCCTTTATACCAAGAACATTCTCCATATAGATGGACCCCATCTTGGCAAACTGAAGAAGATGTGCCGGTCTGGCGTCTACATTCGCACCACAGTCAATCAAAAGAGAAACTCCTTTTTCCGTTGGAATAAGCGGAGCTAATGGCGCACGGTCAACACCTTTGATTCTGCCAACGATCACCTGTCCGCCCACAAGAATCGCTCCTGAACTTCCAGCAGATACAAAAGCATCTGCTTTTCCCTCTTTTACAAGCTTCATCCCGACTACGATGGAAGAATCTTTCTTCCTGCGTATAGCATGTACCGGCGGCTCTGCTGTCTCGATCACTTCTGTTGCATTCACAATCTCGATCTGCTCTGGATTGTAGGTCTTGCCTTCCAGACCTTTTCTTATGACGTCTTCAATACCGACCAGAATGACTTTTACATTCTTTTCCTTGGAAATGGCATCAATTGCGCCGTCAATCATTGCAGCCGGAGCATTATCTCCACCCATAGCATCCAGTACTACTGTTGTAATTTCTGACATGATATTTCCTCCTGTCTCTACTGGTAATATTCTACTAAACATCACCGGAAAAATCAACACGTATCTTTACAACATGACAATCAATGCAGCTGTGATCAGTCCGATACTGATCAGCATCGAAATGGAATTAATTGTACTGGAAAGCTCATAATCTTCGCCCAGAGCATCTGTATAAGCCGGGCAGGCGCTGGCAATCGGGCTTAAAAATGCAAGAACAAGCGCTTGTCTGATCTGCAGTGGGAATGGCAGACAGAAAAAAGCAATCGCAGCAAATGATATGGTCACTGCATAACGCGTGAACAAAATCCGGATCACATGACTGATTCCATCTTTTTTAATATTCAGTTTGAATCCGACCCCAATCATCAGCATCGCCGTAAATGCATTGGCATTGGAGCCAATCTGTGTAACCGACAATACTAGTCTGGGAATCGGAATCCCAAGAATCAGAACGATCAACATCCCAAAATAAACAAGAAACGGTGTGGATCTACTCAATGCCCGCCCCATAGTCTTCAGCGAATTTTTTAACTGCGTTTTGGTAGCTGTCTCTGTTCCCGGCACCCTATGTATGGAGTTTTTGAATACTTCCGCAACTGCCTTTGCCCCACCGTTACAATAAAAAGCATTTCCCATATCAAATAGCGTGATGCCAAGAAGACTGAGCGGCTCTAAAAAGCTCTGTGCAAACGGCAGGCAGAAATTTCCGATATTATATCCTGACAAATTCAAAATATCAAACGGAATATTCTCTTTTTTTCCTGTCATTCTCGATGTAAAAAACGCAATAAACATCATAAGAATTCCAACAAAAAGACTAAGTCCTGTCACTGTTAAAAGCGAAATCTGAAAATCTACTTTTGAAAATGAATAGATAATTGCACAAGGCAACGTGATATTCAGCAAAATTTTTGCAAGTGTACGAAAATCCTGTTCATGAAAAAATCCGACTTTCTTCAGAAAAACTCCAAGTGCAATAATAAGCAGATACGCTGCTGCGCGGTATAAAATGTCGTTCATAATCTGTCCCTCTACTTCTATTTTACTCAGGTTTTACTATACCACAGAATTTCATTTTATCAATCCTTAACTTCCAATCTTATATAGTTACCGTTCATAGTACCTGTGCTCAGTAACCTTATATCCACCCACAGTAATCCCAATCACGAATCTTGTTGTCATATAAAATGGCACAAAAAAAACAGCTTTAAGCTGCTACGAAGTTAAATCAATAAAATTTATATACATGGACTATACATAACCGTTAAAATTCGTTTGTTTAAATTGGGGTACAGAGTAGGGTACATTTTAGAAAATACCGCTTTATCACGGGGTTAAGGAATGCCTCAACCCCCTAGATTTACAGCGTTTCTTACTCATTAGTCCTGAGCAATGATTTCTTTTTTGTTGTAGCTTCCGCAAGCCTTGCAGACTCTATGAGGCATCATTAATTCGCCGCATTTGCTGCATTTTACCAGGTTCGGAGCACTCATCTTCCAATTAGCTCTTCTCTTATCTCTTCTAGCTTTTGAAGATTTGTTCTTTGGACAAATTGACATAGGTTACACCTCCTTAAAATTCTTAAAAACATCGCGGATAACTGACATTCTAGGGTCAAGACTCGTATCTTCACAGTTACAAGTTCCCTGATTCAGGTTTTGACCACATACGTTGCAAATCCCTTTACAGTCTTCGCTACACAGAATCTTCGTCGGCCACCCTATTAGAATCTCGCTGCCGACCAGTTGATCAACATCGAGTGTATATCCGTCAATATAATTTGCTTCGTCTAAATCCTCTGATTCCACTTCACTCTCATCTGTGACACTTCTCTTTGTGATGCGTGAAATATTCAGATCGAATACTGTCGCCACCGGTTCCAGACATCTGTCGCACGGAATCTCAACAGTCAGCTTGCAAGTTCCTTCTATCTGAAGTTTTCCGTTCTCCATATAATTAATCTTTACATGAACATCAGAACTTTCAGTGACCGGATACTCACCAAGCCCGTTCCGAAATATTTTAAGTTCACATGGAACTGTCTCATCAACAGATCTGTGTGGTTCGGATAAGACATTGGATAGGTCAATCAACATATTAATCACCCCTATTCATACCTGTCTATTATATCATGGAAAAGCTGTTTGTCAACTACATTTTAGAAATTATTTTTTGATTATTCCAAATATTTTTAT
>PPYF01196576.1_pt1 | contig 10022 bp, 8 predicted proteins | sample 1559871 | NCBI WGS metagenome assembly PPYF01 (sample SAMN08240021, study PRJNA423297) | Human gut metagenome, whole genome shotgun sequencing project. | reverse complement strand
ATGAGCGCCATATCGGCATTGCTCCCTGCGGCGATGACCGCCACGGTATCAAGCCCGCCGGGGCTGGTGGCGAGGTAGGCAGTCATAAAATCAATGTGCATAAACCGGGTCAGCCCCCACGCCATACCCGCACAAATAGCCAGCAGAGCAAAAATCGACAGCAGGATTTGCGGTAGCGGGCGTAGTGCCCGCAGTAAGATTTGTTTATCGAAACCAAGACCAATCCGCCAGCCAATTGCCATATACGCCATCGCCAGCAGCCATTCCGGTAGTTCGATGGTGATGAGCTGACCAGACTGGAGCACTGCGCCCGCCAGCATCGGGATGAGCATCGTGCCGGAAGGAAGACGCAGCAGGCATCCCACTGTACCGGCAACGACCGCGAGCAAAATAGTAAGCAGGAGATTAATGCTCACTGGCGGGAACCAGACGATATGCTGGTTAACCGCTTCAGCGTTATCGCCCAGCATCATGCGGGTGACCAGAACAGCGGCCCCCGCGACGAACAGCACTCGCAGATATTGCATAAACGCCACCAGGCGAATATCTGCGCCGTAATCTTGCGCCATAGCGACCATTGCCGCCGCGCCGCCAGGAGAGGAGCCCCAGGCACCGGTATTTCCAGGCAATGAGCTATAGCGCACCAATAACCAACCCACAATGGCGCTGGAAAGCAGCGTTACCAGTAAAATTGCAAGCACGATCGGCCAGTTGACGGCCAGGGTGGTGAGAATCGAACCAGTGAGGTTTTGCGCAATCATGCAGCCAAGAATGGCCTGGGCGGCGAGAAAAGCAGAGCGGGGAAGTTGCAGAGTAATTCCGCGCATACTAAAGATGATCCCGGCGATCATCGGCCCAAGTAATAGCGCCGCCGGGAGATGTACCGCGAGGAAACCAATAGAAAGGAGAAGTGATAGCACACATAACATTCCCCACTGCAAAACTGGCATCCTTCGCTCCCTCATTATTTTCTCTTTGGTGTATCGATACAGCATAAAGAAAGCTGGGCCAGGAAAAAATAACAGCAATCAAGGAAAAGGGGAAAATCAGCAATTTTCTGAAAGAGATGCCCTTTCCGGCGGCAAAGGGCATCATGGTAAATCAGTTATAGTTAATCTTAAAAAGCACCACTGTATCGAAGGGGCCAGCCTCGATGGGGGTGCCTGGAATGGACGAAAGTTCAGCCGTATAGGTTTTTTCGTAGACCAACATGTCACTGGTGAAATCGGCGTATTCAGCATATTTATTGAAGGTATAAGGCGAGGCGTTTTCATCCAGTAAACGTAGCTTCAGACCATTACCAATCAACAATGCTTTATCTTCTTCAACCAACGTTTCTTCGGTATAAAAGGAGGAACTGACTTTAAATCCGTCGGTGCATTGATCGTTTTGGCTCTTGGTCGTTTTAATACTGAACGTTTTCGACATTGTGTGGCGACGTATATCCAGCAAATTAAATTTACCAAAATCAATCACCTGTGTTTCCGGTGAAATGGAAAAATTGACGCTGCAATCCAGCACGCGAATGTTTTCCAGACCAGTAATATGATATTTCAGGTTTTGGGCAGTAGGGTCTTCGTTAACGCTACCGGCACCGTCAAATTGCACGACGATATAGTCGCTAAGCGTACTTTGATAATCATGCGGCGGCATTTCTCGTATTTTGACGTATAACCGCATGCGAGCGAGAAAGGTACGCGACATATGAATATTAGCGGGATCGCCCGAGCAAATTTTGTTCTGCCATCCCATCGCGATGATCTGCTCAGGGGTATAAATATCAATGTTCTTACTGTCGATACACTGGTTAGTGTCGATGCGACTTTTTCCCAGACTGGCATCGTAATCGACACCGTTGTATGTCACGCCGAGTTGATAATAACGATCCTGCACCCCCGGATAGGGGTTTACCCAGGCGTAGACATGCTCGCTTTCAAAGTTGCCGTTGGTATTGTTGTCACAATAGACGGGAATTTTAATATCGTCAGATTCCCAGATCTTATCACCGGGTTTGGCATTGCCTGGTACAGCAAACGGTTGAATCGCTTCTGATTTTTCTACTGCGCCACCAGATGTACCAAAATAGCAGTTCAGCGCCATTGCAGACTTCAACGGCAGAAATAACAGGCAGATGACGAGCAACAATCCCTTGCCAGCACTCATTTCGCCTCCACTGCTTGTAAACGGCATTGTCCGCTGCAGTTGAGCGTCGTCATGCGTAATGCGCCGTAATCATCCATGTAACCGAGATAAAACTGGCTGCCGCTATAACTTCCGGTGTTTGTGTTGACCGTACTAAAAGGTGCAACCATCACGGTTTTGAAGCCTGGGAGAACGCCTTTTTCATTTCTCCCCAGATAGGCAATGGTCAGATAATACGCGGTAGGATTTTTCAGTGTCAGTTGGTTGCCCTGCTGGCTGACCTGTAACTGCAGTTCGACCTTTTCTCCTGCTTTCTTGCGTAATGCAGCCGGTCGCCAGAACAATTTAATACGACTTTGAATAGCGACCTGAAGTATCGCATGGTCGCTGCTTTTATCCGGAGCGGGAGGAATTTCGCGCATATTGTAGAAAAATAGCGTTTCGCGATCGCCAGGTAATTGTGTGGTTGAGGCTTGTTTCACAACCCGCACCTGCGATGTCGCTTTCGGTTCCAGACGTTGAATAGGGGGCAAAGCGACCAGAAGAGCATCGCTTTTCTCCCCTTTTTCATTTTCTATCCAGGAATAAGCAAGATAAGGCAGTTTGTCACTTTGGTTTTCGATACGCAGGCTGGTGGCTTTGTCATTGGCGTTAAACACAATGCGTGTGCGATCGGGTTGCACCGCAGCATTGCAACCCAAGCTGATGGTTAACAACATTAAGGGTAATCCTTTAATAAATGTCATTCTCTTTTCCTTAATTAATGACAAGGTAAAATCAGGCGTTTGGTCGTGTCTTCCAGACGTTCTGGCAGATGAATAATGCAGCTTTGCTCACCCCAGACCACGGTAAACAGTTGATTTTCAGCGACACCGCTTAACCAGGCATGTCCTTCCTCGCCAACCATACCCACGCTAATGCCGCTGTCATCCTGGCGGATATCCGCACCGAGGGGAGGGAACTGACCGCTGGCGTTGCGTATGATGACGTTAACGTCTTTACCGGAACGGGAAGCCAGTGATTTGTAACCTATCGCGCCTTCAATCCATGTTTCCTTGATGACGTTTTCTGCAACTGTTACGCCGTCGGGTAAGTCATTCATGTTCACCGCCACGGTGGAAGGCTGGTAACTGGAAATCAACGGCACCACCGCAATGCCAAAATGGTTGGTGTAGTCGAGATTGCCCTGAACCGGAATATCTGCCACGCCATCGGTGCTGACCATCAGGCGTGGTTCATTGGTGGAGCTGCGGCGATGAAATGCTGCACCATATTGGGTTGCGGTGAAAGAACCGCTCCAGCTGCTGCTGACGGAACTGTAATCACTGGCGGCATAGGTACCAGAAATATCCCACTCACCCGCTGAACTCAGGTGCTGATAGTTACCGCTCACCTGGGCTCCATTGTCCGGACGATCGGATTGCAGTCCGGCAGACATGCCCCAGCTATTACGTTCATCCAGCGTATCGTTCCACGACATGCGGTGTATGGTGCTGTGGCTACTGTTTTGCATGTCATAGCCAACCCGACCACCGTTACCGAAGGGGAGCGAAATCGACAGATAAATCTGGTTGTCGCGATCTTTATCTTCGTAGTGGGTCGTATTGAATGACGTCGAAATCGAGATATCTCTCCAGTCACCAATATCAACATTAAAACCTGCTGTGATGTTGGCGGTCGTGGAGGCGTCTGCATTCCACCAGGTTTGATGTAGCAGGTTGGCGTAAAGATTGAGGTTTAGTGGGGTAATCGGTTGGCCCACGGATAAGCTGATCGTCTGTTTTTCGTCCTGCGCATCGCTGTCGTTGTATTTGTGATCCAGATAGTTGGCGTAGCTGTGAAAATGACGATCTGAGAAGCGATAAGCGGCGAGCGAAATCGTGCTGTTGGTGGCATCCACTTGTTTGCTGTAATTAAAACGGTAGCTTAAGCCCCGCTCGTCCTGCTGAGTATCAAAATGGCTACTGGCCCAGGTGACATCAAAGGACAGTGCGCCAAGCCACAGCATATTTTGCCCGATACCCATTGCGGCAGAATGGTAGTCATCATCAGAAATCAGCAGGCCGCCGTACAGCGAGGTGTTTGAGAGCATCCCCCAGGAAACTTCATTGCTAAAAAAGGTTTCATTTTCAGTTTGATGTGACATGGAAGGCCGTGGCTGACCCGCGGCCAATTTATAGCGAACCTGTCCCTGGCGAGTCAGGAAGGGCGTCGATGCTGCCGAAACCTGGAAATTGTTCACCCGACCATCTTCTTCCGTCACTTTGACATCCAGCGTGCCCTGAACAGACTGATTGAGGTCATCAATAATAAACGGGCCTGGCGGGACTTTTTTCTGGTAAATGACGCGGCCTGATTGACTGATCGTCACCGTGGCATTGGTCTGTGCAATACCGCTAATTTGTGGGGCGTAGCCACGCAGCTCCCACGGTAACATTCGATCGTCACTCGCCAGTGCCGCGCCGGTATAAGAAAAACCATCGAAAATATTGGAACTGAAATCGGTTTCGCCGAGGGTTAACTTAGAGCCTAATTGCGGTAATGGACGAAAAAGATAGGTGCGCGATATTCCGCCTGACTGGTCATGGTTATCTTCGCTATCGGTCTTATTAAGCTGGTAATCACTGCGTAAGCGCCATGCCCCGGCGTTAATTCCGGCGGTACCGTAGGCATTCAGGTTAGTGCTGCTGCTGCCGTCCTGTGGGCGGTAGCTGCTGGCAAACAAGTTGTAATCCATCAGGACACCGGCAACACCTTCTTTCCATGTAGAGGGGGGAGCCCAGTTTTCTGAGTGCCACGCCAGCCAGGCTTGCGGAATACTAATATTCAGTTGCTGATTGGCTTGATCGAAATTGAAGAGCATTTCAGGTCGGGAACTGAAATCAATACACCGATCTATCTGTGGCAAGGACTGACGGATATCTGGTTTTAAACCAAATTTATCGACCAGTGAATCATTGATGCATGGAATGGTTTTGTCACCCTTTTTTTGCCAGTTAATTTTTTGCCCATTACTGATTTTGTTGTTATTCACCGCAACGCTAACAAAATATTCACCGGGAGCAATGACTCCTTTTTCCTTTAATAATGAAATATCAATGCGGTCGCGCATTGATTTATCGAGAACATTCAGATTGAATTCGACCGCCATTGCGCAAGGCATCGCCATGACCAGGCAGGATACAAAAGAGAGTCGATAAATATTCACGGTGTCCATACCTGATAAATATTTTATGAAAGGCGGCGATGATGCCGCCAAAATAATACTTATTTATAATCCAGCACGTAGGTTGCGTTAGCGGTTACTTCACCTGCCGTGACATCGACTGCATTATCAATTTGTTCCATCCAGGCGAAAAAGTTCAGCGTCTGTTCTGATGAGCTTGCATCCAGGTCAAGATCTGGCGCGGCTGAACCTAATACGATGTTACCGTCATTTTTGTCCATCAGTCGTACACCGACCCCAGTTGCTTCGCCTGCACTGGTGTTGCTCAACAAAGGCGTAGCACCAGTTGTCTTAGCCGTGCTATCGAAGGTTACGCCAACTTTGGATACCGGCATTCCGCTACCGTTGTCAGAAGCAGGCAGATCACAGTTGATCAAGCGAATGTCGACGGCCACTTTATTGCTATGATGCTCCCGGTTTATATGGGTTGTCGTGACTTGTCCAAGATCTATGTTTTTATCAATATCTTCTGGATGAATTTCACAAGGTGCTTCAATAACCTCCCCCTTAAAGTGAATTTCGCCAGAACCTTCATCAGCAGCATAAACAGGTGCAGTGAACAGCAGAGATACGGCCAGTGCGGCCAATGTTTTTTGTCCTTTAAACATAACAGAGTCCTTTAAGGATATAGAATAGGGGTATAGCTACGCCAGAATATCGTATTTGATTATTGCTAGTTTTTAGTTTTGCTTAAAAATATTGTTAGTTTTATTAAATGCAAAACTAAATTATTGGTATCATGAATTTGTTGTATGATGAATAAAATATAGGGGGGTATAGATAGACGTCATTTTCATAGGGTTATAAATGCGACTACCATGAAGTTTTTAATTGAAAGTATTGGGTTGCTGATAATTTGAGCTGTTCTATTCTTTTTAAATATCTATATAGGTCTGTTAATGGATTTTATTTTTACAATTTTTTGTGTTTAGGCATATAAAAATCAACCCGCCATATGAACGGCGGGTTAAAATATTTACAACTTAGCAATCAACCATTAACGCTTGATATCGCTTTTAAAGTCGCGTTTTTCATATCCTGTATACAGCTGACGCGGACGGGCAATCTTCATACCGTCACTGTGCATTTCGCTCCAGTGGGCGATCCAGCCAACGGTACGTGCCATTGCGAAAATGACGGTGAACATGGAAGACGGAATACCCATCGCTTTCAGGATGATACCAGAGTAGAAATCGACGTTCGGGTACAGTTTCTTCTCGATAAAGTACGGGTCGTTCAGCGCGATGTTTTCCAGCTCCATAGCCACTTCCAGCAGGTCATCCTTCGTGCCCAGCTCTTTCAGCACTTCATGGCAGGTTTCACGCATTACGGTGGCGCGCGGGTCGTAATTTTTGTACACGCGGTGACCGAAGCCCATCAGGCGGAAAGAATCATTTTTGTCTTTCGCACGACGAACAAATTCCGGAATGTGTTTAACGGAGCTGATTTCTTCCAGCATTTTCAGCGCCGCTTCGTTAGCACCGCCGTGCGCAGGTCCCCACAGTGAAGCAATACCTGCTGCGATACAGGCAAACGGGTTCGCACCCGAAGAGCCAGCGGTACGCACGGTGGAGGTAGAGGCGTTCTGTTCATGGTCAGCGTGCAGGATCAGAATACGGTCCATAGCACGTTCCAGAATCGGATTAACTTCATACGGTTCGCACGGCGTGGAGAACATCATATTCAGGAAGTTACCGGCGTAGGAGAGATCGTTGCGCGGGTAAACAAATGGCTGACCAATGGAATACTTGTAACACATCGCGGCCATGGTCGGCATTTTCGACAGCAGGCGGAACGCGGCAATTTCACGGTGACGAGGATTGTTAACATCCAGCGAGTCGTGATAGAACGCCGCCAGCGCGCCGGTAATACCACACATGACTGCCATTGGATGCGAGTCGCGACGGAAAGCATGGAACAGACGGGTAATCTGCTCGTGGATCATGGTATGACGGGTCACCGTAGTTTTAAATTCGTCATACTGTTCCTGAGTCGGTTTTTCACCATTCAGCAGGATGTAACAAACTTCCAGGTAGTTAGAATCGGTCGCCAGCTGATCGATCGGGAAACCGCGGTGCAGCAAAATACCTTCATCACCATCAATAAAAGTAATTTTAGATTCGCAGGATGCGGTTGAAGTGAAGCCTGGGTCAAAGGTGAACACACCTTTTGAACCGAGAGTACGGATATCAATAACATCTTGACCCAGCGTGCCTTTCAGCACATCCAGTTCAACAGCTGTATCCCCGTTGAGGGTGAGTTTTGCTTTTGTATCAGCCATTTAAGGTCTCCTTAGCGCCTTATTGCGTAAGACTGCCGGAACTTAAATTTGCCTTCGCACATCAACCTGGCTTTACCCGTTTTTTATTTGGCTCGCCGCTCTGTGAAAGAGGGGAAAACCTGGGTACAGAGCTCTGGGCGCTTGCAGGTAAAGGATCCATTGATGACGAATAAATGGCGAATCAAGTACTTAGCAATCCGAATTATTAAACTTGTCTACCACTAATAACTGTCCCGAATGAATTGGTCAATACTTCCACACTGTTACATAAGTTAATCTTAGGTGAAATACCGACTTCATAACTTTTACGCATTATATGCTTTTCCTGGTAATGTTTGTAACAACTTTGTTGAATGATTGTCAAATTAGATGATTAAAAATTAAATAAATGTTGTTATCGTGACCTGGATCACTGTTCAGGATAAAACCCGACAAACTATATGTAGGTTAATTGTAATGATTTTGTGAACAGCCTATACTGCCGCCAGGTCTCCGGAACACCCTGCAATCCCGAGCCACCCAGCGTTGTAACGTGTCGTTTTCGCATCTGGAAGCAGTGTTTTGCATGACGCGCAGTTATAGAAAGGACGCTGTCTGACCCGCAAGCAGACCGGAGGAAGGAAATCCCGACGTCTCCAGGTAACAGAAAGTTAACCTCTGTGCCCGTAGTCCCCAGGGAATAATAAGAACAGCATGTGGGCGTTATTCATGATAAGAAATGTGAAAAAACAAAGACCTGTTAATCTGGACCTACAGACCATCCGGTTCCCCATCACGGCGATAGCGTCCATTCTCCATCGCGTTTCCGGTGTGATCACCTTTGTTGCAGTGGGCATCCTGCTGTGGCTTCTGGGTACCAGCCTCTCTTCCCCTGAAGGTTTCGAGCAAGCTTCCGCGATTATGGGCAGCTTCTTCGTCAAATTTATCATGTGGGGCATCCTTACCGCTCTGGCGTATCACGTCGTCGTAGGTATTCGCCACATGATGATGGATTTTGGCTATCTGGAAGAAACATTCGAAGCGGGTAAACGCTCCGCCAAAATCTCCTTTGTTATTACTGTCGTGCTTTCACTTCTCGCAGGAGTCCTCGTATGGTAAGCAACGCCTCCGCATTAGGACGCAATGGCGTACATGATTTCATCCTCGTTCGCGCTACCGCTATCGTCCTGACGCTCTACATCATTTATATGGTCGGTTTTTTCGCTACCAGTGGCGAGCTGACATATGAAGTCTGGATCGGTTTCTTCGCCTCTGCGTTCACCAAAGTGTTCACCCTGCTGGCGCTGTTTTCTATCTTGATCCATGCCTGGATCGGCATGTGGCAGGTGTTGACCGACTACGTTAAACCGCTGGCTTTGCGCCTGATGCTGCAACTGGTGATTGTCGTTGCACTGGTGGTTTACGTGATTTATGGATTCGTTGTGGTGTGGGGTGTGTGATGAAATTGCCAGTCAGAGAATTTGATGCAGTTGTGATTGGTGCCGGTGGCGCAGGTATGCGCGCGGCGCTGCAAATTTCCCAGAGCGGCCAGACCTGTGCGCTGCTCTCTAAAGTCTTCCCGACCCGTTCCCATACCGTTTCTGCGCAAGGCGGCATTACCGTTGCGCTGGGTAATACCCATGAAGATAACTGGGAATGGCATATGTACGACACCGTGAAAGGGTCGGACTATATCGGTGACCAGGACGCGATTGAATATATGTGTAAAACCGGGCCGGAAGCGATTCTGGAACTCGAACACATATCAGCAGAACCTGAAAAACCACACCACCATTTTCTCCGAGTGGTATGCGCTGGATCTGGTGAAAAACCAGGATGGCGCGGTGGTGGGTTGTACCGCACTGTGCATCGAAACCGGTGAAGTGGTTTATTTCAAAGCCCGCGCTACCGTGCTGGCGACTGGCGGAGCAGGGCGTATTTATCAGTCCACCACCAACGCCCACATTAACACCGGCGACGGTGTCGGCATGGCTATCCGTGCCGGCGTACCGGTGCAGGATATGGAAATGTGGCAGTTCCACCCGACCGGCATTGCCGGTGCGGGCGTACTGGTCACCGAAGGTTGCCGTGGTGAAGGCGGTTATCTGCTGAACAAACATGGCGAACGTTTTATGGAGCGTTATGCGCCGAACGCCAAAGACCTGGCGGGCCGTGACGTGGTTGCGCGTTCCATCATGATCGAAATCCGTGAAGGTCGCGGCTGTGATGGTCCGTGGGGGCCACACGCGAAACTGAAACTCGATCACCTGGGTAAAGAAGTTCTCGAATCCCGTCTGCCGGGTATCCTGGAGCTTTCCCGTACCTTCGCTCACGTCGATCCGGTGAAAGAGCCGATTCCGGTTATCCCAACCTGTCACTACATGATGGGCGGTA
>PPYF01000628.1_pt1 | contig 10022 bp, 9 predicted proteins | sample 1559871 | NCBI WGS metagenome assembly PPYF01 (sample SAMN08240021, study PRJNA423297) | Human gut metagenome, whole genome shotgun sequencing project. | reverse complement strand
GGGATAGAAATCTTGAATAATTTTTAGTTCTAATTGGAAGGGAGTTGTGTGATTAATGTATTCAAGCGCATCGTTTAATCGATCTGCAACTTTAACATTATTAAATGCTGCTGTGGGACGAATATTGCCATGTAAACTAGCGCTGTCGGGGATGGTATTAACTTGTGACCCGCCATCAATAACTGTAATACTATGCTGCACTTTACCGAGATACTGATCATCCTTGCTATTATCAAAAAGGTGTTTTTCTTCTTCGATAAACTTTAGCAACCCTTCAATTGCATTAATGCCGTTTTGCGGATGTGAACTATGGCAAGACTTTCCATAGCTAGTAACACGATAGTTCATACTTCCTGAGTGAGCAAAAATAACGTTCCCGCCAGTTGGTTCACCGACTACTAATGCATCAAGATCATCGGCAACCCCTTGTTTTTGTAATCGATAGGCACCAGGAGTACCAAGTTCTTCTCCGGCGGTAGCAATAAATCTAACCGTTCCTGATGGCAACTGACCAGCTTCTTTTAATTCGATTAAGACGATGGCTTGAGCAGCCAGACCGCTTTTCATGTCAGCGGCTCCCCGACCGAAAACATAATCACCGTTAATTTCACCGCCAAAGGGATCATGTTGCCAGCGATCTGGATTAGGTACTGCCACAGTGTCTTGGTGCCCAGTAAGTCCAAGAATTTTTTTACTTTCACCAGTTCCGATTTCCGCGATCAAATTTGCACGGCGGTCACCAAATTCATCAACTTTTGAATCAATTCCGTGACTTGATAAAAGTTTTTGTAAGTAGTGGGCTACTTCAACTTCATTTCCATTGACAGAATGGATTTTTATTAAATCTTGCAGTACTTTGACTTTTTCACTGACTTCCATAATAATCCCTCCTATATGTTAACGGTCTTGGTGGTTAAGTTTCTTGGCTAAAATATCGCCAACTACTTGGATGATTAAAACAAATAAAAGAACAAGAATCGTGGCAACAAGGGTTACGTCGTTGTTAAAGCGGTCGTAACCGTATGAAATAGCAGTATTACCCAAACCACCAGCACCAATTGCACCAGCCATTGCAGTAAGGCTAACTAAACTAATTAATGTAACGGTGGAGACACGGACAAGTTCAGAACGAGCTTCGCGGAGGTAAACGTCAATAATGATATCCCAGTTAGTAGCCCCAATAGCTTGGGCAGCTTCAATTTTACCGTGATCAACACTTTCAAGCGCAACTTGAACTTGACGAGCATAGAAAGCAAATACACCTAATGAAAGTGGCACTAATGCGGCGGTTGTTCCAATCTGTGTTCCAACAATCAATTGGGTGAAGGGGGCAATGAAGGCCAACAAAATGATAAATGGAATTGCCCGGAAAACAGATACGACTTTATCAACGATACTAAAAACAATTCGATTTTCTAAAATTCCACCGGGCTCAGTAACCACAAGCGCAACTCCGAAGATTAATCCTAAAATTCCGCCGAAGATAGCAGGCCAGAAAGTCATGTAGATAGTTTGCACGATTGAAGTGCCCCAACCGTTGTCACCACCCCAACCAAGTTGAATTACATTTGGTATAAGATTATTCATTCCAAATCCTCCGATCATCAATCTTTGTGACAGTAACATCGTTTTCTTTTAAGAAGTCAATAGCTTGTTGACGCTTATCAGCATCGCCCTTGATAACCACAAACAGGGTACCGACTGGTGAACCGGCCAAGACTTCAATGTTTCCATAAAGCATACTTGCTTCAACTTGCAGCTTCTTATATAACTCGATAATGATTGATTTAGTCACGTTATTTGCATCGTAGACCAATTGCAGCAATTCTTCATCATCGTCAAGGTGGCCCAGGTCAAATGCTTTAAGGGTATCGATTGCGGCTAAGGAACCTCCCACAAATTGACGGGTTAAGTCCTGTTGTGGTTGGAGGAACACCTTCTGCAAGGTGCCGCGCTCAATGATTTGTCCATATTCCATGACAGCAATCTTATTAGCTACTCGTTTAACAGCGTCCATTTCATGAGTAATGAGGACAATCGTTAAATCTAATTTTTCGTTGAGCCGTTTAAGAAGGTCCAAAATCTGATTAGTGTTTTGGGGGTCAAGAGCCGAAGTAGCCTCATCAGAAATTAGGATTTCAGGATCATTAGCTAATGCCCGGGCAATGGAAACCCGTTGTTGTTCACCACCAGATAATTGAACAGGGTAGAATTCAGCCTTATCCTTTAAGCCAACTAAGTCTAAAAGTTCAAGTGCCTTCTTCTCTTTTGCGTCATCATCCATGTCAGTATGTTTAAGAGCGAAAAGGACATTTTCAATTACTGAAGTTTCATTTAATAAATTGAAGTGTTGAAAAATCATGCCAATTTTTCGGCGCTTTTCTTGTAACTCTTTATTACTAATTTGCTGTTGATGGTCTTTGAAAAAAACAGTGCCATTAACTGTTACTGATCCCGCAGTAGGAAGTTGTAGGAGGTTGATGGTTCGAACTAATGTTGATTTACCAGCTCCAGAATAACCAACAATCCCATAAATATCGCCTTTTTCTACTTTTAAGGTAACATCCTTAACGGCATGAACAACCTGTTTTCGTTGCTTAAAAGTTACGCTAATGTTGTCTAAGTCAATGATCGGGTTCGCCATATTAATCCTCCTTTATTTATTGAAGTTGAGGTCCCAAGCAGGAATTTCTGCTGTTCCGTATAGTTTCTTAATTTCTCGTTTTGTTTTTTCATTTTGGTAAGCACGTACAACATCTTTGTAAATCTTGTTGTTCTTTTCACTGCCTTTAACAGCAATAATGTTGACCCATTGCTTTGAATCCTTGTTAACTGGTTCAACGAAAATAGCACTCTTGTAATTAAGACCAGCAGCTTGCGCATAGTTAGTGTTAACTACTGCGGCATCAACGTTATCTAACGACCGAGCTGTTTGATCAGCGGCTAATTCTTTAATCTTAAGATCGCGTGGATTCTTGGAAATTGAACTTACAGTTGCAAGCTTTGTGCCCTTCTTGAGGTCGATCAAACCAGCATTCTTTAATGCGAATAATGCCCGTGATTCGTTTGAAGCATCGTTTGGTACTGCGATTGTTCCACCGTTAGGAATTTCCTTTACACTCTTGTATTGCTTGGAGTATAACCGGATTGGAGTAATAAATGTATCACCTAAAGAAACAAGATCAGTTTTATGGGCTTTATTCCAAGTTTGTAAGAATAACTTGTGTTGGAAGGCGTTTAAGTCAACATCGCCATTTTCCAAAGCCTTATTTGGTTGGTTGTAATCAGTGAATCGTTTGAATTTTAAAGTAACATTATACTTATCCTTAGCAGTTTTACTTACTGAATTCCAAATTTCATCGTCTTGTTTTGAACCAGCCATAATCCCGACAGTAACAGTCCGTTTTGCTTGTTGTTGCGGACGGATAAAACTAAAGTATCCGGCAATAACAACGATAAGTGCAACTACTGACCAAATAATGATATTTCTTCTTTTCTTTCTCTTCATAGTAAAAACTCCCTTTCAATCAATTAAATATTTTCGTTGGTTAATTAAAACGTTAACTTGCTAGTAAATAAAAAAGCACTCGTCCCTTTATTCAAAGGACGAGTGCTCGCGTTACCACCTTTATTTGCTGAATCTTCACAGACCCAGCCTCAGTAGGTTACTCTAATAAAATAATTAGAATTACCTAGCACTAATAACGTGTGCTAACCCGTTATCGACTAACAATCATCGATACCATTCCAAGCCCATCTTCAGTAGTTACGCTTGCTTCTTCACACCACCCAGAAGCTCTCTTGTAAGCCTCGCTACTTACTCTGCTTTTCGATATGTTTTAACGTTCAATTAATTATTATGTGTTCCATTATAATGATTCTCTAATTTTTGTCAACGCATTTTTTAATTTAAATTTTGTTTTATTTGGGTCATCAATCGTTTTTTATTTTGCCTATCTATAGTAATTAAAAAACAATTATGCTAAGATTAAAAAATAATTAAAAAGAAATTGAAAGGGGTCTTAGTAATGACACGAAAAGTTGGAGTTATCGGAATGGGTAATGTGGGGTCAACAGTTGCCCACTATATTGTGGCAATGGGTTTTGCAGATGACCTAGTTCTGATCGACAAAAACGAAGCAAAGGTTAAGGCAGATGCACTTGATTTTGAAGATGCGATGGCTAATCTGCCTTTCCATACCAATATTACTGTTAATGATTACAGTGCATTGAAGGATGCGGATGTAATTGTATCCGCGTTGGGAAATATCAAACTTCAAGATAATCCTAATGCTGATCGTTTTGCGGAACTTCCATTTACCCGCCGAGCAGTAAAAGAGGTTGCACAAAAGATTAAGGAAAGTGGCTTTAACGGTAAGATTGTGGCTATTACTAACCCGGTTGATGTTATTACCTCGCTCTACCAAAAAATAACTGGTCTTCCGAAGAACCATGTATTAGGAACAGGGACCCTGCTTGACTCTGCACGAATGAAGCGGGCAGTGGCTGAACGGCTTAACTTAGATCCGCGTTCTGTAGATGGTTATAATCTTGGCGAGCATGGTAATTCACAATTTACAGCATGGTCCACTGTTCGCGTTCTTGGCCGTCCATTAACTGAATTAGCGGATAAGCGTGGATTAGACTTAGAAGAGCTTGATAAGGAAGCTAAGATGGGTGGCTGGACTGTCTTTCAAGGGAAAAAGTATACTAATTATGGGGTTGCAACGGCAGCTGTTAAGCTTGTCAATGCAATTTTATCCGATTCATTGACTGAATTACCGGTATCAAATTTCCGTGAAGAATATGGAGTTTACTTGTCTTACCCAGCGGTTGTTGGTCGTGATGGAGTTGTAGAGCAAGCCCAACTTGACTTGACAGAAGAAGAACTGCAAAAGCTGCAAACATCAGCCGATTTCATTAAGGAAAAGTATCAAGAAAGTTTGCAAGCAAAAGATTAAGGAAAATTTAAATAAAGAAAATAGACTAGCATAAAAAAATTATGCATGGTAGAGTTGCTTCTATACTTAACAAATAAAAGTGGCGTCATCAGATAAATTTGGTGGCACCACTTTTATTCTGTAAAAATATAGAAAGGAAATATATCATGACAAAAGAAGTAAAGCGTATAATCTTTGTAGTTCTTTTTTGTGAATTTTTGATTTGTCTCGGAATGAGTCTTATCTTCCCAGTTGAACCGTTCATTAAAAATGAATACCACTTTACTGCCTTTGACATGGGAGTGATGTCTTCCCTATTTGCGTTTGTGCAATTTATTGCTTCACCCATTGTTGGTCGGATTTCAGACAAAGTTGGACGAAAACCAATGTTAGTATGGGGATTGCTGATATTTGCGATTGCTGAATTTGTTTTTGCCTTAGCACAGCATTTATGGTTATTTGACTTATCACGGGCTGTCGATGGATTATCAGCAGCTATGTTTGTGCCAACATCAATGGCATTAGCGGCAGACATTACTAGTGAAAAAGACCGCGCCAAAGTTATTGGGTGGTTGTCAGCAGCTTTTAGTGGGGGATTAATTTTAGGACCAGGTCTTGGTGGAATGTTAGCGCATGTAAATTATAAATTCCCATTTTGGGTTGCTGGTATTCTGGGATTGATTAGTACGGTTGTTGCCTGGCGCTTTTTACCTCACGATGAGGATGAACTATTTAAGAGTGAAACTAAAAATCCGGAAAATGAATTATTGACTGGTGGTTGGAGTCAGTTGAAACAAATTATGACCCCAATACTAATCACGCTCTTTGGAATGATCTTTGTAGCTTCATTTGGATTAGCTGGCTTTGAAAGTATCTATAGTTTATATGTCAATGAAGTTCATAATTTTGACTTAAACGCAATTGCGCTTGTTTTAACTCTCAACGGGATTATTTCGCTTATTCTGCAAGTCTTTTTCTTTGATCGGCTAGTTCGTCGGCTGGGAGAAGTTCGACTAATGCGATACAGTTTTTTCCTTAGTTTAGTTGGAACGATCATGGTGATTTATGATCACAATCATTGGCATATCATTATTGCAACCTTGTTTGTTTTTGAAGCGTTCGATCTGTTGCGCCCAACAATTACTACATTATTAACTAAGATGAGCAAGACAAACCAAGGATTATTGAACGGGGTAAATATGTCATTGACAAGTGTGGGGAATATTATTGGACCGCTTATTAGTGGCTATTTATTAGATGTTAATTATCAATATCCATATTGGTTCGTATCGATATTCCTAATTATTTCCTGGGTAATAACGCTTGTTTTAGGACGGGAAAGAAAAGCAGCTGCTAACGATTAAATATTTAACTTTATTAAGAAAATAGCGAGGAATTAGGGAAAATAAAATTTTTCTAATTTCTCGCTATTGTTGTATTTATGCTTAATTTTGTTGTGCCTGTTGCAATGCATCCTTGGTTGCTTCTTTAATCGCACGACTTGTTGCACTGGCCCCAGTAATGCCATCCACGTCTGCACTATTAGCCGCAATAATTTTACCGGGAAGTTCATCTAAAGCCCATTGACCCATTTCAGATTCATGATGTTTGATTACTTGTAAATCTTGAATCTTATCATCTTGGTAGGTTAATAAGACTTCTAATTCACCGCCATAAGCACTAAAGCCACTTCCAATATATTGATTTCTGTCTATTTCTCTCATTTTATTATTATCCATAATCTTCTAAAATCTTCTAAGTTAAATCACATTATTTTGACCTGTTACGCAGAGTGATAACAGTGGACAAGTTTGACATTTAGGATTTCTTGCCGTGCAGACATATCTACCCCAAAAAATCATACTATGATGAGCATCTAACCAGTGTTCAGGAGGTATAGTTTTCATTAACTTCTTTTCAATTGCAAGAACGGATGCTTTGGGTTCAACCATTCTAAGGCGGCGGGCAACACGACTAACGTGGGTATCAACTGGAAAAGATGGAATATTAAAGCATTCTGCAAGGACAACATCAGCAACTTTCCTCCCGACTCCAGATAAGGTTATTAGCTCTTTGAGGGTATGGGGAACCTCACCGTTAAAGTCAGTAACAATTTGTTGAGAAGTTTTGACTAAGAACTTAGCTTTATTTCGATAAAGCCCTAATCTTTTGATATAAGGCTCAACTTCTGCGGGTTCAACCCCTGCTAAATCTGCTGGCAACGGAAAACGAGCGAATAGTGCTGGCGTTACTTCATTGACAGATTGATCTGTTGACTGTGCACTCAAGATTGTAGCCAAAAGAAAGTGGTAGTTTGTGTCAGCAATCAAAGTTGTTCCTGCTTCGGGAAATGTTTGCCGCATGACCTTGATTGAGTAACGAATTTCGTCTGGTGATAACATATAAAATCACTCTTTTCGAATATGATTATAACTATTTTAACCCGAATGATTAAAATAGCGAAGGGTAATAACCTCATTTTATACTCATTAAATTATTATTTGTAAAATTGGGAGTTAGCAATATGACATCAATTTATGTTAAGGAAAAAATGTTTAATATGGATGTAAATGTAGAAATCGCTTTCTTTAATTAATTTAAATAAACGATTGACCAGAGAAGAGCACCTTGGTAAAATGTATTAAAGATTTTCTTATAATTCTAATCAAATTTTAATTATTTAGAAAAGGAGGATGATTATGAGTTTTTGGAAAACAATTACACGTAAAGAAGACCCGCGTGTTTATGATAATAAAGACGGTCATTTAGTTCGATCTTTGAAGGTGCGGGACTTTTTAGCTTTAGGTGTTGGAACGATTGTGTCCACTTCCATTTTCACTCTTCCTGGTGAAGTGGCCGCAATGCATACTGGACCTTCAGTAGTTATCTCTTTTTTAATTGCTGCGATCGTGGCCGGGCTAGTTGCCTTCGCCTATGCAGAAATGGCTGCTGCAATGCCGTTTGCTGGTTCAGCCTATTCATGGATTAACGTCGTGTTTGGAGAATTTTTTGGTTGGGTCGCTGGTTGGGCACTATTAGCTGAATACTTTATTGCTTTGGCCTTTGTTGGGTCTGGTCTCTCTGCTAACTTCCGGGCATTATTTGTTCCGCTTGGCTGGAAACTGCCTGCTTCATTATCAAATGCTTTTGGTACAGAAGGCGGAGTTGTTGATATTGTTTCAGTTGTTGTAATTATTTTAGTAGCCCTCTTAATTTCACGCGGGGTATCACAAGCTGCTCGTGTTGAAAATCTTCTTGTTATTCTTAAAGTTTTTGCAATTTTACTTTTTATTGTTGTTGGTTTAACCGCTATAAAAGCAAGCAATTTTATGCCATTTATTCCACAATACCATGAAACAGCTAATGGTGCATTTGGTGGTTGGCAGGGTATATATGCCGGGGTATCGATGATTTTCCTTTCCTATATCGGATTTGACTCAATTGCTGCTAATTCAGCGGAAGCAATCAATCCACAAAAAACGATGCCACGTGGAATCCTTGGTTCCTTAGTAATCGCAGTTGTTCTTTTTATAGCAGTTAGTCTTGTATTGATTGGGGTATTACCATATCAACAATACGCTAATAGTGCTGAACCAGTTGGGCTTGCATTACGTGCAGCTCATCATAGTGGTGTAGCAACTGTTGTTCAAACAATTGCTGTTCTAGGAATGTTTACCGCCTTGATTGGGATGAGCATGGCTGGTTCGCGGTTGATTTACTCATTTGGTCGTGATGGAATGTTGCCAAAATGGCTTGGGAAACTTGATGAACATAATCGACCAAACCGTGCACTTTGGACACTTACAATTGGTGCTGTTTTGATCGGTGCCTTCTTCCCATTCGCCTTTCTTTCCCAATTGATCTCAGCCGGTACGTTGATTGCCTTTATGTTTGTTTCACTTGGTGTTTATGCATTACGTCGTCGTGAAGGAAAAGATATTCCAAATCCTTCATTTAAGATGCCATTCTATCCAGTATTACCAGCTCTAGGTTTTCTTGCTTCATTACTTGTGTTTATGGGATTAGATTACCAAGCAAAACTTTACGCTGGTATCTGGTTTATCTTTGGCTTAATTATTTACTTTGCTTATGGAATACGCCACTCGTCAATGGCAAAGAAAGAAGATGGACAAAATGTTAAAAACGAAACTGAAGCAGAAGAAAACGAATAGAGATGTTTTATTAGAAGAAAAAAATGCATTTGCAACTGCTGCCCGGATTAAGTACTACGATATTGTATTAGATCATGGACGGGGGGCAATTTGCGCGAGCATATACTGGACGCCAATATATTATTTCCTTTACGGGGGCCTATCATGGTTCAACTTACGGTTCAATGAGTTTGTCAGGTGTTTCGTTAAATATGACACGAAAAATGGGCCCAATGCTACCAGGCGTAGTAAAAGTACCATTCCCTAGTCCCTGGGAACGATTAACTAATGAAAGTGACGAGGCGTTTGTTGAGCGGATGTTCCATCAATTTATGCTGCCTTTTGAAACTTATTTGCCAGTTGATGAAGTTGCTGCAATTCTTATTGAACCAATTCAAGGTGATGGGGGGAATTGTTAAGACTCCTCCTGCTTATATGCAAAAGGTATACGAATTTGCTAAAGCTAATGGAATTCTCTTTGCCGTTGATGAAGTTAATCAAGGGATGGGACGGACTGGTAAATGGTGGTCGATCCAGCATTTTGGGATTGAACCAGATTTAATGTCTGTTGGTAAGTCCTTAGCTTCGGGAATGCCGCTTAGTGCAATGATTGGTCGTAAGGAGGTTCTGGAATCATTAGGTGCGCCAGCCAATGTTTACACTACAGCAGGTAACCCGGTTACGACTGCAGCAGCGAACGCGACCTTAGATGTTATTCAAAATGAGCATCTTTTAGAACGTTCACAACGCCTTGGCAAAAAAGCAGCTGAATTCTTTAAGCTTGAACAGCAAAAATATCCTTTTGTGGGTGATGTTCGAATGTATGGACTGGATGGTGGTATTGATATCATCGATCCAGTTACGGGAAAAGGTGATACAGAAGCAACGACCAAGCTAATGTACCGCATCTTTGAATTAGGAGCAATTATCA
>PPYF01462959.1_pt1 | contig 10023 bp, 5 predicted proteins | sample 1559871 | NCBI WGS metagenome assembly PPYF01 (sample SAMN08240021, study PRJNA423297) | Human gut metagenome, whole genome shotgun sequencing project. | reverse complement strand
CCTGATTATAATAATCCACCATTTCCACAATAGCATTCACATCATCCTGCAAATCAGCGTCGATAGATACAGCCGCATCATAATCGCCGGCCGCCACAAAATCCAATCCCGCCCAGAGAGCCTGCTGATGCCCGACATTATGCGCCAGTTTCAAGCCCGCCACACACCTATGAGATTCAGACAATTGCTCTATCAGTTTCCAGGTAGTATCCTTACTTCCGTCGTCCACATACAAAATCTTTCCTTCGGCCACCTTCCCTTCCTGCTCCATTCGGGCAAGCACATCAGATAGCTGACGAGTCGTTTCTTTCAATACTTCTTCCTCATTATAACAAGGAACTACAATCACAAGTCTCACGCCGTTCATAGCTTTTTATGTTTAAAGACAAACCGAACAAATAAGAAATTCACAGGAATCGCTATCGCAAACACCGGCACAGGTGCCCATGCTTTAGAAACTCCCAGATAGAGGAATACATTCAACAGAATGATATGCAACAAATAATTAACCAGATGCGCCCCTCCCATACCAACCAACTTTTTCCATGACGGAGTGGTTCCGAACGTAAAATAAGAAGTCAGATAGAAGTTGACAATAAAACTGATTACATATCCCGTCGTATAGGCTACATTGACGTTGATAAAAGATTGCAGGAAATAATAAATCCCATAATGCAATGCCGTAGCCAGCACGCCGACCACGCCAAAACGTATAAACTCTTTCACCAACGGCTTTGTTTTCATAAAGCACTTACTTCTTGACGGATACTTTATCTAATGTCTTGTGTTCTTTTACCAGGGATTCCGTACTTTGCAGCATAGAGAAGCAATAATCCTTCAAGTTCCGGAAAGCCTCCTCATCAGTACCGGTGGCAGCGTGGAGCTTGCCTTCCTCCAGTTTGTACTTGAATTCCTGTTGGCTGTCCGGCGAATAGATAAACATATTCACCGAGTCTCTTGCCCCGATCAGATTATCCGCCGTAAAGAACATACAAGGACGTTCTTCTTCCAACAGATTGACACCGAAATTGTTTTGCAGGTAACTTATGTTAAGCAGCCCCAACAACGTAGGAGATACATCCACCTGCCCACCAAAACCGTCGTATACCCCCGGCTTGATATCTTTCCCGTAAATCATCAGAGGGATATGGTTATAAGACTGGGGCATTTCACATTCAGGTGTTCCCACCATTTTGCCATGATCGCCCAGAAAAACGAAAATCGTATTGTCAAACCACGGCTGTTTTTCCGCAGCCTGCATAAACTGCCGGATAGACCAGTCGGCATATTCTACAATCTGTTCTTCGAGCACATCACTATGCGGGTGAAAATAGGGCGGAATCACATAAGGGGGATGATTGCTGATAGACAGCAATACGCAGAAGAACGGATTCCCCGTCCCGGCCCTTTCATTCAAAATAGGAAGTGCATACTGATACATGAAGTCATCCTGCACACCGAAGCTGTTCACTACTTTTTCCGAAGGATAATTCTCCTGAGCGTAAATTTCGTCGAACCCGTTCGTGCGAAGGAATGCATTCATATTGTCGTACTGCGATTCGTGAGTCATAAAGAACAGGTTACAGTATCCGTTCTCCTGCAATACGGTAGGCAGTCCCGAATAGACAGGAATCACAGAACCTTTCATGGCATTCCGTTTCATGATAGCCGGAAAAGAATAAAGCGTGGAATAAATACCATGATTGGTATGAATACCGGAGGAGTAGAAATGACTGAAACTCAAGGATTGCTGATAAAGGCTGTCCAGATAGGGAGTCAGTTTCTTATCCGATCCAAAAGTCCCCATTAGATTGGCGGACATAGACTCCATAAAGACCAGAACTACGTTCCTGCGATTAGGCGTACCTTCCCGTTCTACTTTCCGTGCGATCGGAGACAACCGGTCAATTCCTTGCCTATGCAAATATTTCTGTACTTTTGATAAAGCGTCTTCCTCAGACATCAGATGCAGAGTCCGGTTTTCTTTCCGGTTATCATCCAGTGTACTTGTCAGCAGATTAAAGACGGGATTCACTCCCAACTGATTCAGGAACGGGTCTTCACAATAATATGCCTGACTTACTTTTATCGGGTTATATCCCATACGCCCACGAATGCCGAACAGGCAAAGCCCGATACAAATTGCACCTGCTACCAACACAGCTACCCGGCTCAACAGACTTATCTGTGATGCAGCCTTTTCTGCTCTACGATAGAAATAGGATGCAAGGGAAGAAGCTCCCCAAACAAATGCCACGATAGACAGGAGCCCGAGGAATATCGGAAAATAGTAAGAAGACTCCCCAAACATCAGACCAGCTGTTGTACCGCCATAGCCGAACCAATTATAAATAGAAGAATTAATCGTTTTGAAGAAATATTCAAAATATGGAATATTGGCAGCAGCGATAACAAAAGATACCGAATAAAAACAACTAAAATAAACCGTTGTAAACCTAAACAGCCATTTAGCGGTGTAGTTACAAAGAGCGGCTATCCACAAAACAACCAAAGGGAGCAACAGGATATAACAAGCTATTACATTGTCAAACCAGAGTCCGCGGAGGAAAGCACCGGACTGCAAAAGAACATCTCCCTTTATTTCTGCCGGAAATTGATAGTCAATGGAACAGAACAGTGTGAACCGGAAAATAAAGAAAATAAAGAGAGCTGCCATGTGTATGGATAACAGATATAAGAGGTAGCACTCAAAACGTTTTATAGAGATTCCTTTCATTAGATTCAACTTAAAAAAGTTCCATTATAATTATTCCGTTACAGTTGCTGCATATCGTGTAAGCGTTTGTAATATCCGTTCAGTTCAATGAGTTCCTCATGCTTGCCGCGTTCTACAATCTCTCCCTCATAGAGCACGCAGATTTCATCCGCATTCTTAATAGTAGAAAGACGGTGAGCAATGGCAATCGTTGTACGCGTCTTCATCAAACGCTCCAACGCTTCCTGTACCAGACGTTCCGATTCGGTATCCAGTGCCGAAGTAGCCTCATCCAGAATCAGAATCGGCGGGTTCTTCAAGATAGCACGGGCAATGCTGATACGCTGACGCTGACCACCGGACAACTTACCGCCCCGGTCACCGATATTCATATTATATCCCTCCGGCTTCTCCATGATAAAATCGTGTGCATTCGCAATCTTGGCAGCTTCTATCACTTGCTCCATTGTTGCATTTTCCACACCAAAAGCGATGTTGTTGAAGAATGTGTCATTAAACAAGATTGCTTCCTGATTCACGTTACCGATCAAACTGCGCAAATCGGCAATACGAACATCACGTATACTGGTTCCGTCGATTGTGATATCTCCTTCCTGCACATCGTGATAGCGCGGCAGCAAATCCACCAACGTCGATTTACCCGACCCCGACTGTCCTACCAGTGCGATCGTCTGACCTTTAGGAACTGTCAGGTTCACATGCTTCAACACTTCCCGTTTACCGTCATAACTGAAAGTGATATCCTTAAACTCAATTTTGTCATTCAGTCCCTTCAACGGTTTCGGATTCGAAATTTCTTTGATCTTATTCTCAGCTTTCAGAATCTTGTCTACACGCTCCATTGAAGCCAGACCTTTCGGGATGTTGTATCCTGCCTTCGCAAAATCTTTCAACGGATTGATTACGCTATACAAGATCACCATATAAAAGATAAATGTCGGAGCGTCAATCGATGCGTTTTGTCCCAGAATCAATGTACCGCCGAACCATAACACAGCTACAATCAGAATCGTTCCTAAGAACTCACTCATAGGATGCGCCATAGCCTGACGTATGGCAACCTTATTTGTCGCGTCACGAAGTTCGTTGCTGCATTTGGTGAAACGGTTAATCATTTTGTCTTCCGCAATAAAAGCTTTGATAATGCGCAAGCCACCCAACGTTTCTTCCAGTTGCGACATCGTATCGCTCCACTTGCTCTGCGCCTCCAAAGACTGGCGTTTCAGTTTTCGTCCTACCACACCCATCAGCCAGCCCATTCCCGGCAACACAACGATCGTAAAGAGAGTCAACTGCCAGCTGGTGATGACCAGTGTCGCAAAATACAGAATAATCATAATCGGACTCTTCATCAACATATCCAACGAGCTGGTAATGGAGTTCTCCACTTCACCCACATCCCCGCTCATACGAGCGATAATATCTCCTTTTCTCTCTTCCGAGAAGAATGACATCGGCAGACGCATCACCTTGGCATACACCATAATACGGATATCACGTACCACTCCTGTACGCAACGGAATCATTACAGCCGAAGAAGCGAAATAACAACCGGTTTTAAACAATGTCATAATCATCAGGAACAGTCCCAAAAAGATAAGCGCCATAGTAGGTCCATTATCTATTATCATCTGACTGATATAATAATAGAAGTTATTCTTAGCAACATGGGCCAAATCACCACTTCCCCATTCCATAAAATGATAGACCTTATCAGCCCCTTCCGTCTTGAACAGGATACTCAGAATAGGAATCAAAAAAGTGAATGAAAACACATTGAATACAGCAGATAAAATATTCAGCAAAACAGCCCAGCCGATATACTTCTTATAAGGCGACACAAAACGTCGCATCAATTGTAGAAATTCCTTCATTACTTGCCATTAAATAAGTTAAGACCGCAAAGATACAATAAAACCGATTAACAGACAGCAGTTTCACCGAATTATTAACGCGATTTATCGAAAAGAGCTTGTAAGAAAGCGATCATATATCCGACAAACTCTCATTTCCCGAGTCATAAAGTCTTTCTTCCGGTAAGTCTTTCGCAATTACCCTGTATCTCTTTTTGAGCGACAGCCACCACATGATAATAAACTCCGCGCGTTTTCCTGGACGATTTCACTCCCAACCGTTGCAGAATACGTCCGAAATAGTTCACCTGACCGGAAGAGAATTTCATTTTACTCGCCTTTTGTATCCGTTGCAATATATCGGCAGCAAGTATCCACTCTCCTTCTTCCTCATCGTCCGCAACGCGGTAATATACAAGAAACAGCTGTTCGATAAGCGGTGACTGTTCAAACTCCTGATTGGCTTCCGTCATAATGGCTTCTTCCTTTTCGTCAAACCAATACCGTTCATTGTGATAGAGCGCCGCCATTGCCTGCGCATAAAGCTGTTCATAATCAACAGGACGAACCACATCAATCACTCCCGTAACCTCCACACCTATATAACGACGACTACCGGAAGTATCTGTCAGCAAATCCTTATGATTGCTTGTTCCGATGAAAGAAGCGTAACGGCGAAGTTCTTCTACCGCCGAAGCATTCGGGCGCCGTGTATTAACGACCGGCTTTTGCATGATATGTTTAAGGAAAGGCTGCTGATTGATACCTATCTGGTCAAACTCATCCATATTAATCAGCAAAAAACGATTCAGATACAACTCCGCATCCCGTTTCCGGCTAAAGTCAATGCTATCCGTATAGTACGCCTGCAAACACGGCGGTAGAATCAGGCGGCAAAACGTAGATTTCCTGTAAGCCTGCGGACCGACTAATATAGGCGAAGTGCTGTTTGCATGATTTTTACCCAGTCCACGCCAATGAGCTATCATGCTGAGAAACCAACGACGGAACAACTGTGCCCAATGGGGATTATTGCAAGGAACCCGCTTTGCCAGATCTCCGATGTGATCTTTGCCGTCCCAACGGGGGAGATCATAAAGGAACTCTTCAATAGGCTGATAAACCGGTACATGATCTGAATTCAGATAACGCACCACGTCTTTGTCCCACAATTTAAGCCCTTCGTATTGCGCATTCATGGTAATACTTGCCATCAGCCTCTTATTTACCGGACGAAAATAAAAATCAAAACTGTTCCGTTGCCGGCATTCCACTTGCGAGGTCAACTGATTGAAACGAAACTCATAACGACGTTTCATAAACTCATCCATTTGCATCACAAACAGTTGTTCCGGCAGCAGACTGCTTTTATCCGCAAACCCTTTACAAGTGCGATATACATTCTGCACTGTCTCACGGATCAGAAATTCATCATCCGGCAAGCGGTAATGGGCACGAGTCCACCGCACTGTATCCTCTGCGGGAATACCGGCACGAAAACAATGTCCGGCCAGACAAACCAGCAAGGAATGTATATCATCTCCCAGCTGATAGCCATGCTGCTCATCCAAAGCCCGCGCAAAAGCCGCCTCAAAAAGTACGGAAAGAGCTTTATAACTCTCATATCCCGGTACAAGCCGTTGCAAAGGCGAGGTTTCCGCCTTCACCTGTTCGCGATAGGTCGTTTCTCCCGGCATAGCCATAGGCTGTTTCATATAGACAGGCATCGCTTCGGGATTGAAATACAGTTCGGGGTCGAAGGTCAGACGACAATATTGCTCCAGTGAAGGTTCTTTCAAGTCGATATCGAAAGGAAGCTGCGGTTGATAAAATTTCACGGCGAGCCGGTAAGCGTGCGCATGGAAAAGTTCCGCTTGCTCACGGTTGCCCGGCAAAAGATCGTCAGGATAAGTAAAGCGCACCCATATCTTTACCGACTTTCCGGAAGAACCGGTAAAAGCAAGATAGGTCTGCGGAAACTCCTTCACACGTTCTTTCACCTCATCCGCTTCCATAGGTCCGGAGAGATTGTTCACTTGAAGCATCACCACTCCGTTGTACTCGTCCATTGTCGTTACCCCGTTCTTACGGACAAAGGCAGCCGCAGGAAGCAACTTCGGCACTTTCTGTACATAGTCATTTTTATCTCCCGGAAATATATAAGGCAGGACTTCTCTCATTCCTGAGACGAGTTGTGCTTTAGTTTCCACTTTCATTTGCTCCACGAGCTGTTCGATTTTCAACGTCCGCAAAGTGTTCACTCTGCCGTCGTCTCTAATTTGTGTTATTCTCATTACTTATTTAGTTTGTCCTGCATGTTTGTGTAGGGCGATTATTACCGGAGACAAAAGTACTGTAAATATTCCATACAAACAAATTTTAAAAGCGCTGGTTCTTCTTTCTACTAGAAAAGATTTTTCAATTTCATTTCTCATATTCTCATACTTTTCAGTTAAAGTGTAGTCAATCAAATAGATGTACTATGAGAAATACTTTTTCAAACAGGCATTTCTCATAGTTTATTCCACATTTCGGCTCAAAATTCGGGTATTTCTCATTGTTTTTCAGAGTATTTCTCATAGTCAGCACAACTCTGTTTGCCTAATGCCGGATAACCTTATCCAATATGAAATTAAACTATTATTTACGTATAAACAACTAAGCATTTACTTGTTTTCCGCCCAATATTGTTGTATCTTTGAAGGAACATTCCAACCGTTCCACTCCAGTGCACAGGCCTGTCTACTCCAGTAAAAAGTTCTGTCTACTGAAGTGCAAAGAACCGTCTACCGGAGTGGAACGATAGAAGCATAGGTAGGAAAAGAAAGGAATGAAGGCAAGATATAGCAACAGCCTAAGTAACATAATACATAAATCACCATTAAATTGAAACAGCAATGGCAATACAATTCGAGTTTTATAAGAATCCCCAACCGGAAAAAGAAGGGGAAGAACCAAGCTACCACCCTCGCGTAGTTAATTTTCAACATGTCACTACTCAGCGACTAGCAAAAGAAATCCACATGGCAACTACTTTCGGAAAAGCAGAAGTAGAGGCAATGTTAATGGAACTGAGCAGATGCATGGGCAATCATCTGCGCGAAGGAGAAAGAGTGCATCTGGACGGGATCGGGTATTTTCAAATCACATTGCAAGCCGCCGAACCCATACACTCACTTACTACCCGCGCCGACAAAGTGAAACTAAAATCCATCAACTTCCAAGCCGACAGAGACTTGAAAAGTTTGTGTATGACCACACACCTGCGGCGTTCGAAATATAAACCGCATTCCGCCTCTCTTTCAGAAGAAGAAATTGACCGGAAACTCACGGAATATTTTGCAACGCATCCTGTCTTGACTCGTACTAATATGCAGTCTCTTTGCAGCTTCACTCAAAGTATGGCCAGCCGGCAAATACGCAGGCTAAAGGCAGAAGGTAAGCTGCAAAATATTGGGAAGCCTACGCAACCTATCTATGTTGCAGGGGCGGGATACTATATTTAGCATACTAAAATTTGTATCAATAGTGAAACATAGGTTCAAAAATTCAAGGCATGCCCAATAATTCTCTTGAAAAAAAATAAAATACCATGAAATATACGAGAATATACAAATTTATTGTAACTTTGGAATCATTTTGATTAGAAAAGCAACAGGATTACAGAAAAATGGTTAGGTCTGCGTTTATGGGAACTTTTGGAGAAGAAGCCATGAAATGGTTAAGTCTCTTGACAGCGCCACAATATGACTATATTGTGGCTATAGCACGTAAGTGCCCCCGTTTAATTGACGTCATCCTTCGGGAAAGCAAGACGTTTTCTCCTTCGATCTGGGATAAAGTAATAACAGAACATGCTCTGCCTTTTCATTTTGCACAAATGCCCCCAAAGCATAATTATTTACTAATTGACGACAGTGTGTTCTATGGAAGCACATTCAAAAAGATAGAGACACTTATAAAGAATTTAAACAATATTTCTCAATCTGAAAATGCGAATGAATGTAACAAGATCAATATAAAAAACGCTACCCTTTTTCTCTTAGAAAACAACAGACTGGAAAACCTAAATATCAATATGTACTTCCGGACCGGAAATGAGCAGCAAGCAGTCACATTCGTCAATTATGAAATGTCAGCATTCCTTAAAGGAGGACCTTATGATTTAGAATTCCCTATCATATATCATCCAGGAGAGTTCGACGAAAATAAAATACAAACTGCACTGGAAGAGAACTTTCCCGAAGCACAAATTTATTCATTGGACGAACCCGTTCTATTGGAAAACGGAGAGAATGCAACAAGAAAAAGTTGGACAATATTGTTTTATCCTATAAACAAAAGAAATGCACAGTCTACAGATCCAGAATTCAGCAAAATAAGATTTTTCCTTAACGAGACCCGGAATGAACTCAGAATTGTGCCTTTCTCTCCCTATCCATTAACAACGGATGCACTAAGTAAATTTGATTTATTCCTTCCCGATCAGCACAAAGATTTATACAGAAAGGTTTACAATCGTGTATCTCATCTTCTTGATTTAGAAGCTAACAACGAGGACGAAGAATATATTGTCTATCAGACAGAAAGAAGTTTGGTTATATGGATAAATTACTTGCTGTCTATTAATTTATATATCAAAAACAAAAAGGCATTAGACAACTTCCTTTTGTCCGTCAACGCCACCAGCCAACATCTTGACCCCAAAGACATACGCTTTTTAATCGGATACGAATTGGCAGAAGAACTATACCCTTGTATAGAAACTTGGTTTAAGAGCAATGACATCATGACTCCTTTATTCATTGATTATAGTCCTATCTATGTCAATGGACTTGAAGAAATGGTTATCCCTGCCAACTATGTTAACTCATTTTCCCAAGCATTATCGGGAAAGTTCGCAGGTTCTACCGCTATCAATGAGTTTGTCTCCTGGCATTTTTTCTGCCAACATGAATTGATAGACAATGCGAGCAGAAATCAGACAGCGTCCAACAAGTACGCCCGCCTCAGATATGGCATCACCTACCGGGGATTATACAACAATATCCTTGTACATAAGACCGACATCGACTTTGAAAAAGATTTACATATAGCCATGGATGCGCAAATTGATGAAGGGAGTGTAGTGCCTAAATATATCAAGTTATCTTCCCCTGAACGTAAATCGATGTGGACACGTATGTTCCGCTCCGGAGAAAGGATTCCTAAGTTTATCGAAATGATAAACTTAAGTCTCTCACTTATTGTACAACTGAAAAAGAAACTTAGTGTATCTTCCGTACCAAAGACTATTTTGGAAACATATCTCTTGCAGGCCCTGACCAATTCACTTGACAACAAAGAACTATATGGATTATCGGACTATTCTTTCAAAAGATATCTGATGCCCGTCAAGGATGATATGCCAATGTATTGTGCTGCAATAGCGCT
>PPYF01269295.1_pt1 | contig 10024 bp, 6 predicted proteins | sample 1559871 | NCBI WGS metagenome assembly PPYF01 (sample SAMN08240021, study PRJNA423297) | Human gut metagenome, whole genome shotgun sequencing project. | reverse complement strand
AAAATGGGCATAGTGCTCTTACCGTTCTTCAACAAAAGGGAAAACAGTACACCGGCTTTTATCCGCCCTATCCCTTTTCGAGAGGGGGAAGATACGAAAGGTTTTAAAGGGGAGGGGAGCGCGGAACTTGTTCTCCAGACAGTTTTCCCTATTCTCCTCATCTAGAGTTTTCTCAAAGAAAAGCCGCCCCCGGAATAGACACATTCCGGGGGCGGTTTTTTTTAGGAGAAGGTGCTTGCTAGTTGGCTGCCGGAGCGGGAGCGGCCTCCGTCGAGGGAGTGGCGGAAGGCGTTGCAGGCGCGGGCAGCGCCGTGGCTTGCGGTTCGGCAGGTGCCGCTTTCGCAGGCGCTGCGGGGGCGGCCTGTTCTTCGGTGGCAGGCGGGGTTTCCGGAGCAGCGGCAGGCGCTTCGGTCGTCGAATGGGCGTCCGCGGAGGGAACATCCGTGGCGGGGGCCTGCTCCGTAACCGGAACTTCCACGATGACGGGGGCCGTTGCCGTCGCGTAGTACGTCAGGGGTGCCGCGTAGAGCAACACGAGGAAGGTCAGGACGAGAAGGCAGCCTCCCGCAAACGCGCGGTTGACGCCCTTCCAGATGATGACTCCGATCAGAAGCAGGCCGAGGACCTGCACGAGCGCGGCGACGAGGGGCAGAGGGGAAGGCTGAATGGCGGCCAGCGGCGCGGGCGCATCGCCGGGGAGCAGAGGATAGAGATTCGCCGTGGCGAACATCAGACCCAAAAGAACCAGCAGCACGGCCAGCAACAGGAAGAAGCTGCGGCTGCCTCCCGGAGAGAGGGACAGGAGCCCCTGCGCCGTCAGGATCGCCAGAGGCGGCAGAACCGGGATGAGCAGGACCGACATGTTGGCGCCGAGCAGTGCGAGAACGGCGAGGGGGACAATGACGCCGCACCAGAGCCATCCCTGTCCGGGGCGTTGTTTGCGGTTGGTGACGATGCCCTTGAGGAAGGTTCCGAGACGGCCCCAGGGAAGGAACAGCAGGAGCAGCGTCCAGGGAAGCCAGAGGTGGGCCAGCAGGGCCACGATGAACCACGAGTCGTGTCCCTGGAGCTTCCAGGCTTCGAGAAGCGGAGCGAGATATTCGTTTTCGATGAGGGCCTTCAGAAGGTCCCTGCCGCCGTCGGTAAAGGCGATCATCGTGCCCCAGGCAAGCAGCAGGACGAGCATCAGACCGAAGGCCAGCGCGCCGTCACGGGCGCCCGCGCGGCGGAACGTACCCCGCCAGATGAGGAACACGAGGCTGACGAGCAGGGGCAGAACAAGGCCGAGGAGGCCGCCGGCCAGCGTGGACAGGGCGATGAGCGCAAAACCTGCGAGGAGCCACAGCGGAGCGGAGGTCTTGATCCATCCTCGATACAGACAGATGCCCCCGAGGGTCAGGATGGAGGCGAACAACATGTCGCTGCCGGAGAGCCGGGGCAGTCCCATGAACGACAGGCTCGCCAACAGCACCAATCCGGCGGCGAAGGCCGTGCGCCGGTCGTTTCCGGTGGCGCGGGCCAGCCCCCATGTCAGCAAAATGAGGAACAGGGCCGCAAGGGCGGTAGTCAGAGGCAGCAGGAGGATCGGATAGCCGCCGAGCTGTTCCAGTCCGGCGGTCGGCTGCACGCCGGGCAGATACGCCGCCAACGAAAGGTGGCTGATGCCGGGGATGGCGCTCAGGGCGCTCACAAACCAGTGGTAGACGGGGTACATGTCCGGTGCGGGCAGGCCGGAAACGGCGACGCCGCCCAGAAGGCCGATGCCCAGATCGTGCAGGGCGTGCAGTTCCCGGCCCATAAACGTGGGCAGGGACTGGATGAACCAGAACAGGATCAGCACCAACGGACCGACGGTGGCCAGTCCGTTGAAGCAGCGCGAAGCCACGCTGGACGTCGCCGTTTCGGGCTTGCTGGCCGGCTTTTTCGGGGCGGGCGCTTCCTGCGCCGCGGCTGGAGCGACGGCCGGTTCGGAAACCTCCCGAACGGGGGGGGCCTCAACGGGCTGCGGCTGTTCGGGAACGGCCGCCGGGGGCGTCTCCGGGGACGGCGTTTCCGCCGCGGGGGCGGTTTCTTCGACGGCGGGCCGTTCTTCGGGCTGAGCCTCGGGGGCGTTCAGCTCGTCTTTCTGGGCAGGGGTGTCTGTACTCATATCTGCTCCTTCGTAGGATTTCAAAACAGCTACCGGGGGAGACTTTACCCCAGAATCGCCCAGCCGTCAGCAAGAGATCACCCGGCTCAGGCCCCGAACTGTCCCATCCGTCGCCCTGATTCCCGGTAGTGCGCGCGCAGCGTCGCTTCCACTTCGACGGGGTCGCCGGTCAGGACGGAATTGAGGATGTCCCGATGCCGATCCACGAACTCCTGCGGCGTGAACAGGATGTTCCAGTGGTTGTAGAACAGGAATTTCGAAATGTTGGCGCAGGCGGAACGGGCCATGTCCACCAGCCGCCTGTTCGCGCAGTGCTGGAGCAGGGCGTTGTGGAAGGCTTCGTCCACTTCGGAAAATTCGTACAGTCCCCCGACCTTGGGCGCCAGCCGGGCCATGTGCTCGACCATCCCCGTAAGCCGGGCGACGTCCACGGAGGTCATGGCCGGCAGCGCCGCCGCCACGCCCGCCCCTTCCAGAATGCCGCCGATTTCGTATTCGTCCTCGATTTCCTGCCGGGTCATCTTGCGGATGAATTTGCCTTTCTGGGGTTCGGACGTGATCAGGCCGTCCTGTGCGAGAATCTGTAGCGCTTCACGGATCGGCGCGCGGCTGATGCCGAGCCGTTCGGCAAGCATGACTTCCTTGACCTGTTCGCCGGGTGCGAGTTCTCCGTCAAGGATGCAACGCTTGATGAATTCCACGACCTGACCGCTGTATGTCTGACGTTTGAACGTGTGCATGATGCTCCTTCGCAAAGGATGCGGTGCCGAAGAGTGGGTGATGCGGCGATCGCGGGTCCGTTTCGGATGTAAAAGGCAAAACGGTGATCGCAGTACCTTGTTTGAAACAGTCGGGAACTATGATGTAACGGAATGAGTGTATACGTCAAGATATTCAACGACATTGCATGTAAGAAAAACGCCGCGTTTCGGCGTGTGGCGAAACGCGGCGGAAAGGAAGAAAACGCTCGCCGGATGTATTCCATTCCCCCGATACGGTACTGTGGAACGTTGTGCGGGCTCGGAAAAGACGGCGAAACCAATACGGCCTTTCGTATCAGTCGTTCGTGGACAGCAACGGTATTTCATCGTCGGGGTAATCGACGATGAGAGAGCGGAAGGCGTCCTCTTCAAGCAGGAAGGCGTCGACGACGAACGGATCGAACTGCGTGCCGCGCCCTTCCACGATGATGTTTCGGGCCGTTTCATGGTCGAAGGCGGGCTTGTACACCCGTTTGGAGATCAGCGCGTCGTAGACGTCGGCAAGGGCCATGAGCCGTCCGGCGCGGGGGATGTCCTCCCCGGCGAGACCGCGCGGGTATCCCTTTCCGTCCCAGCGTTCATGGTGGGTATAGGCGATGAGCGCGCCGATCCGCAGGAAGTCGTTGTGTCCGCCCATGCGCTTTTCGGCCCAGCTCAGGGTCTGGTAGCCGAGGGTGGTGTGTTTTTTCATCTCGTTGAACTCGGCCTCGGTGAGCTTGCCGGGTTTGCGGAGGATGCTGTCCGGGATGCCGACCTTGCCCACGTCGTGCAGGGGGGCGCACACGCGGAACAGTTCGATGGTGTCGTCATCGTCGTCCCAGATGTCGGGCCGCATGGCGCGGAGCCGTCTGGCGAGGATTTCCACGCCGTGCTGCGTGCGGCGCACGTGCGCGCCCGTTTCGTTGTCGCGCGTTTCCACCACGGAGGCGAGGCATTCCACGGTCACGGAACGGGACAGATAGAGTTCCTTGGTGCGTTCCCTGACCAGCAGATTGAGTTCGTCGTTGTATTTTTTGAGGGCCACATGGTTCGCCACGCGCGCCCGGACGAGGCGGGGCTGGAAGGGCTTGGCGATGAAGTCCACCGCACCGAGATCGAGGCCGCGGGCTTCGTGCTCCTCGTTGCCCATCGCGGTGATGAAGACGACGGCCATATTGTGGGTGCGGGGATCGTCCTTCAGACGGCGGCAGACCTCGTAGCCGTCCATTTCCGGCATCATGATGTCCAGCAGGACGATGTCGGGGTGGGGCTCGGTCAGCGCCAGCCGGAGAGCCGTCGGCCCGTTGGTGGCGACGCGGATGGTGTATTCGTCACGGAGGAGATCATCCAGAATGCGGATGTTCGCGATGGTGTCGTCGACGATGAGCACCACGGGTTTTTCAGGATAGGCCATTCGGTTCCCTCGGTTCCAGATCAAGGAGGCTCGCCAGATGGAGCAGGCCGCTTTCGGCCTTTTCAAAGTCGAACGTGTCGATGGCGTGCCCGATGTCGTCGGCTTCCGCCCGGCACCGGCCCCCGAGGAAACGCCGGGCGTCCTCGAAGGCTTCGCGGGCCGCCGTGTTGTATTCCCGGACAAGCCGCAGGCATTCGCCCAGAGCGGGCTGGAGCCTCGAAAGGTCGGGCGCTTCGGAAGCCTCCTCCGGGGCGTCCGGGGAAGGCGGCGCGACGAGGGATTGTTCCGTGGCGGCGAGGACGCCTGAGGTCGTTGTAACGTAGCCGCACAGGGAGTCAAGAAGTTCGTCGGTATCGACGCCGGGATCGGTGCGCAGGCGGTGTTCCGCCTCCACGAGCTGTTCGTAGAGTTCCGTCGCGCCGATGTTGCCGCTGATGCCCTTGAGCTTGTGGACCGTCGCCAGAATCGCGGGCAGATCGCGCTGCTGCCGGGAGCGTCTGATGGCGGCGTCGGCCTCGTCGAGTTCGTGCCGGAAGTCGAGGAGCAGGCTGACGTACAGGGGCATGTTGCCCATGACGCGCTCGATGCCCTGCCGCACCGCGAAGCCGGGCAGTTCCAGCGCATCGGGCAGGATGCGCCGTTCCTCGGGAAGGGGAGGCGCGGCTTCCGGCGCACCGGGCGCGGAGGCTTCGCCCACGGGCATTGCGTAGCGGTTCAGGGCGGCCTGAAGGGCCGGGATGTCGAACGGCTTGCGGGCGACCGCGGTAAAGCCCCCGGCGAGCAGGGCGGCTTCCTGCTCCTCCGTGGAAACGGCGGTGCAGGCGATGATGGGCAGGGCTTCGTACCGGCTGTCGTTCCGAAGGATGTGCGTCAGGGTGGAGCCGTCCATGACCGGCATTTCCACGTCCGAAAAGACAATCGCGTACGGGCGGGTACGGATGAGGTGCAGGGCCTGCAACCCGTTTTCGGCGGTCTCGACGGAGGCCCCGAGGGCGGACAGGATTTCGGCGGCGATTTCCAGATTGATGCTCTCGTCGTCGACGAACAGGGTGCGCGGCGCGTGTCCGGTCTGCGGCATGGCAAGTCCTCGGGCGGCGTTCAGCGCCGCGGTGAAGGGTCGTCCCGCCGTACCCACTTCGACAGGGTCGCAAGAAGGGTATGAGGTTCGACGGGTTTGGCGACGTAATCCTGCATGCCCGCGGACAGGCTTTTTTCCCGGTCGCCGTTCATGGCCCGGGCGGTCATGGCGATGACCGGCAGATCGTCGAAACGGGCGTATTCCCGCAGCAGTCTGGTGGCTCTGAGGCCGTCCATGCCGGGCATCTGGATGTCCATGAGCACGGCGTCGTAGCCGCCTTTCCATAGTTTTTCCACGGCTTCGAGGCCGTCGTCGGCAAGCGTCACCTCGACGCCGCAGGATTGCAGTATTTCCTTGGCGACCTGTTGATTGATGGCGTTGTCCTCCGCGAGCAGCACGCGCGTGCCCGCGAGTTTGGGAAAGGGCGGCTGGGCCGGGATCGCGCGGCATTCCTCCTGCGACTGTTCCGTGGCGAGCAGGGCCGCGAACAGGGCGGAAGGCGTGACCGGCTTGGGGAGCAGCCGTCGCTGGTCTTCGCGGAGGGCGGCGAGGGCGTCGGCGCGGTCGCGCACGGAGGCCATGAACAGGAAGGCGGGCGGCTCGGGAAGCGCGTCGCGGATGGCCCGTGCGGCGGCCTGCCCGTCCATGCCGGGCATCTTCCAGTCCAGCAGGACGATGCGGAAGGGGGTCCCCGCAGCCGAGGCTTCGCGGCAGAGGCGCACGGCTTCTTCGCCGGAAGGAGCCGATTGGGGCTCAAGCCGGAAAGCGCGCAACATGTCGCCGAGGATGCTCCGGGAAAGGTCGTTGTCGTCCGCCACGAGCACGCGGCTCCCGTACAGGGGGTGCGTGGGCAGGAAGACCCGGTTTTCCGGCTCCGCGAACGTGTCGAAGACCGCGGTAAAGAGGAAGTTGCTGCCCTGTCCGGGAACGCTTTCCACGCGGATGTCGCCGTCCATCAGGTTGACGAGCCGTTTGGAGATGGCGAGTCCGAGCCCCGTGCCGCCGTAACGGCGGGTGGTGGAGCTGTCCGCCTGCGTGAACGACTCAAACAGCTTGCCGATCTGTTCCCGCGTCATGCCGATGCCCGTGTCCCGGACCGAGAACCGGAGGCGGGTTTTCGTGCCGAGGCGCTGTGCCTGTTCGACGGCGACGAGGACGTACCCCGAGGCGGTGAACTTGATGGCGTTGCCCACGAGGTTCAGCAGGATTTGGGACAGCCGGAGCGCGTCGCCCTCCAGCGTGGACGGCACGTTCGGGGCCAGACGGAACAGGAGTTCGAGTCCTTTTTCCTCGGCGCTGAGAACGGCGATGGAGGCGACTTCCTCCAGCACCTGCTCCAGCCGGAAGCTGGCGTGCTCCATTTCGAGCTTGCCCGCCTCGATTTTGGAGAAGTCCAGGATGTCGTTGATGATGCGGAGCAGGGTGCCCGCCGAGGCGCTGATCTGCGTCAGATATTCGCGCTGGCGCGGGGTGAGTTCGGTTTGCAGGGCCAGATGGCTCATCCCGATGATCCCGTTCATGGGCGTGCGGATTTCGTGGCTCATGTTGGCGAGGAAATCGCTTTTGGCGCGGGAGGCGGTTTCGGCGTCCTCCTTGGCGTGTACGAGCTGTTTTTCCAGCGTCTTGTTCTGGGTGTCGTCCACCAGCCAGCAGATGATGCCCGGCCCGTCCTCATAGTCGGTGCGGGTGTAGGTCACGCGGAGATCGTGCGCCCGGCCCTCGGCGTCGCGCGTCTTCAGCTCCACGTCGGGCAGGGTGTCCTGCTCCGAGATCAGCATGGCGTCGGCATCGCGCAACTGGGGATAGACGCGGCCCACGTCCGTGTCCTCGCGGATGTCCATCAGCGCCTTGGCGCGGGTGTTGCTGTAGCGGATGAAACCGTCGACGGCGATGAGCACGCCGATGGGGCTTGTCTCCAGCAGCTTCCGGGCCAGAGCCAACTGCTCCGACAGTTTCTTTTCCAGCAGCTTCTGGGTGGTCACGTCCGTACTCAGGCTGAGCACGGCGTAGGGTTCGCCGTCGTCTCTGGTCAGCGGGACGAGCGTGGTCAGGTAGTGCCCCGTTCCGCCGTCCGCGCCGATCCGGGTGTGGGGGAACGTCTGGTGTTCGCCCGAGGCCAGCGTCCGCCGGAGCAGCGCTTCCGAGAGCACGCCGCCGGCGACGGGAAAGTCGGTCCCCGGAATGCGCCCGAGGGCGTCCTCTTCGGTGAAGCCGAACAGTTTGGAACACATGGCGTTGAGTTTTCGGCAACGGCACGTCGCGTCGAACAGGCATACGGCGGCGGGCAGGTTCTCCAGAAGGGAGTTGAGCATGGTTTCCGTGCTCCGCCGGACAAGGACCTCGCGGCGGAACTTGCGGATGATGAACAGGGCGATCAGGACGACGGCGAGGGCCGCCAGCACGATGCCGCCCGTCAGAGTCCAGAACAGCCGCCAGTCCATTTCCGTGGTGCGCTGGATGTTGAACCAGCGGTTGTGGAAATCCTGCGCGGTCGCGGCGGGCATGGTGTCCAACACCTTGTTGATGATGGTGACCAGCTCCGGCCAGTCCTTGCGGACGCCGATGCGTATGGGCAGGCGGTAGGGCGTCACGGCGGCGACGGTGACGTTCTGGACGTCGTTCAGCCTGAGGATGGTGGTCCCCGCGTCAAGGACTTCGAATACCGCGGCGATGTCCTTTTTCTCCAGCAGGTCCAGCGCTTCTTCCGTGGTGTGGGTCAGGACGGCCTGCACGTTCGGTTCGGCGTCCCGCAGGATGTCGAAAAGCCGTTCGCCCACGGCGGCGACCTTGTGCCCCTTGAGGTCGGTCAGCTCGTTGATGAACGGCGCGTCGTTCAGCATGAAGATGACGAGGGGAAGTTCCAGATAGGATTGGGTGAACAACAGCGTGTCGCGTGTCGACGGCACGTCGACCGCGGAAAGCTGGATGTCGAGTTTGCCTTTGCTGAAGGCGTCGGCCATGTCCTTTTCGGAAACGGCGTGGGGGACGAGGCGGATGCCGAGGCGGGTTTCAAGCCATTTGGCGTATTCGCTGGTGACGCCTTCCTGTTTGCCGAGCGGGGAAAGGCGTTCGAAGGGCAGGCGGGACGTCAGAACTCCCATGTTGAGTTCGGGGTGTGCCTTCAGCCAACGTTGTTCCTGCTGCGTCAGGTACAGCTCCGTCTGGGCAACGGCGGAGAATGCCGCCGTCAGAACGAAGAGGATGGCGAACGGCACATGAAATCGAAAAAAAGAAAAGAGATGCATGGCAATCAGGTACCGTTGGCGTGGAGGGGGAGGAAAAAAGGAAGCCAAGGCCTTATTCGACAAATTGTCTTATAATCCTATTCGTAGTATGAGGCAACATAAAGGCGACTTCAAAAAGGATAAAATACATGCCGAGCGAAACCGGACACCGTTTTCTCGCCTCCGAACTGTCGGATTCCGAACCGGGGCGTTGTTTGTTTCATGTGCTGCCCGTACCGCTGGAGGCCACCGTTTCCTATGCGGGCGGAACGGCGAAAGGGCCGCAGGCCATTCTTGAGGCCTCCGACCAGCTGGAACTGTGGGACGGGGAATCCGTCCCCGCCGAGCCGGGCATCCGCACATGGCCCGCCGTGGATTGTTCCGGTTCCTCCGAAACGGTGCTTGCCGCGGTCGAGTCCGCTGTCGACAGTATATTGGAGTACGGGGGGCTGCCCGTGCTTCTGGGCGGGGAGCATACGGTCACGTACGGCGCGCTGGCCTCTCTGAAGAAGCGTTTCGGGACGTTCGGGGTCATTCAGTTCGACGCCCACGCGGACTTGCGCGACAGCTATGAGGGCAGTCCGTGGAGCCACGCCTGCGTCATGCGTCGGGCCGTGAAGGACCTTGGCCTGCCTTTGGCGCAGTTCGGCGTCCGGGCCCTGTGCCTTGACGAGGTGGAGGCGCGGCGCGAACACGGCGTTACGTTCCACGATGCGGCGGACATCGCCCGTCACGGGGTGCCGGAGAGTCTTTTGCCGTCGGATTTTCCCGACCGGGTGTATCTGACGTTCGACGTGGACGGGCTTGATCCTTCGATCATGCCCGCGACGGGAACGCCCGTGCCCGGCGGGCTCGGCTGGTATCAGTCGCTCGACATTGCGGAGCGGACGCTCGCCGGTCGGGAGGTGCTCGGATTCGACGTGGTGGAGCTTGCCCCCGTGCCGGGGCTGCACGCCGCCGATTTCGCCGCCGCCCGGCTGGTTTACGCTCTCATGGGGATTGTGCAGCGCGGCCGGAAGTAGGCGCTGAACGCGGGAAACCGGGGAAGGGACGCCTCCGGCGGCAAGGGCGCCGCCCTTGACCCGCTGGGGGGAATGGTTCCCCCCCAGACCCCCTCGGATACGGAGGGACGGCGGCTTGTTCCGCTGTGAAGTTTATTCTGGAATCCAAGACGTCCCCAGTGCCGTACGGCATTGGGGACGTCGTTTTTTATAGGAAGAATGAAACGCCGGAATCCCTGCCTGCGCGGAAAACGGTGCATGGAGGACATCCGGCGCGGTTTGCGGGACCGGAATCTCCGCCCGCACGGAACGCCGTGTGAAAACGGCTTGCGTAGACGGTGGAGGTCACCGGAGTCTTTGTCCGTGCGGAAAGCCGCGAAGAGGGATTCGATAAGGTCGAAAGTCTTTGGAAGAGGAG